>ERZ795059.813-NODE-813-length-37834-cov-6.986924_pt1 | contig 37834 bp, 23 predicted proteins | sample MGYA00375143_ERZ795059 | MGnify/ENA primary metagenome ERZ795059 (study PRJEB30188, sample SAMN05720168) | activated sludge metagenome | isolation source: Anaerobic digester | place: USA | collected 2015-01-07 ... | reverse complement strand
GTTCATGCATGAACGCTGCACGAATTTCATTCTCGCGGGGTCTTGCTCGACGCGGCATGACACAGCAGGGCGACCATCCATTGCGGTACGTGTGCGTTCATCCTTGAACGCAGCGCAAGCAAGCAACAGTGCGAGCGTGAAGATCAACGCGGGACGAGAGATCAACAGCGACCATCCTTGGCCGCACTCTTAAGAAGAAGCGACGGCGTTCCAGAGGGAGCGCCCTTGCGTCAACGAACCGGGACAAAAACGTGGCGAAAGTAACCAAGACATTCCAGTACGGCAATCATCAGGTCACACTGGAGACGGGCGAAATCGCTCGCCAGGCCAGCGGTGCCGTGGTCGTCAAGATCGGCGATACGGTAGTGCTGGTCACCGCAGTCGGTGCCAAGTCGGCGCGCGAGGGGCAGGATTTCTTCCCCCTCACCGTCGACTACCAGGAGAAGTTCTACGCCGGCGGTCGCATTCCGGGCGGATTCTTCAAGCGCGAAGGACGCCAGACCGAGAAGGAAACCCTGACCTCGCGCCTGATCGATCGTCCGATCCGCCCGCTGTTCCCCGAGTTCTTCCGCAACGAAGTGCAGATCATCGCCACCGTCATGTCGATGAACCCCGAGATCGATGGCGACATCCCGGCCCTGCTCGGCGCTTCCGCCGCGCTGGCGCTGTCCGGCCTGCCGTTCAACGGCCCGATCGGCGCCGCCAAGGTCGGCTATGCCAACGGCAACTACATCCTGATGCCGTCGGCAACCGAGCTGAAGACCTCGGAGCTCGAGCTCGTCGTCGCGGGCACCGCGAATGCCGTGCTGATGGTCGAGTCGGAAGCCAAGTTGCTGAGCGAAGACGTCATGCTCGGTGCAGTCGTGTTCGGCCACAACGCCGCCAAGCAGGCGATCCAGGCGATCAATGAGTTCGTCGCCGAAGTCGGCAAGAAGTCGTTCTCGTGGACGGCACCGGAGCGCAACCAGGGCATCGTCGATGCGATCAGGAATGCCGTTGGCGATCGCCTGACCGCAGCCTACGCCGTGGTCGACAAGATCGAGCGCCGCGACGCGATCAGTGCATTGAAGAAGGACGTCGTCGCCGGGCTCAAGGCCGATGCCGAAGCGAACGGCTGGGCAGCTGCCGACCTCGCCAAGGAATTCTCCGAACTTGAGTACACCACGCTGCGCGCGTCGGTGCTTGCCACAAAGAAGCGCATCGATGGCCGCAAGCTTGATGATGTTCGCGCGATCACGATCCGCACCGGCGTGCTGCCACGCACGCATGGTTCCGCCTTGTTCACGCGCGGAGAGACGCAGGCCCTGGTCACGGTCACCCTCGGTACCGGCCGCGATGCGCAGATCATCGACGCCGTCGAAGGCGAATCGAAGGATCCGTTCCTTTTCCACTACAACTTCCCTCCGTACTCGGTCGGTGAAGCGGGCCGCATGATGGGCCCGAAGCGCCGCGAGATCGGACATGGCCGTCTGGCCAAGCGCGGCGTACTCGCCGTGAAGCCCTCGATCGAGGATTTCCCGTACGTGCTGCGTGTGGTCTCCGAGATCACGGAATCGAACGGTTCCTCGTCGATGGCCTCGGTCTGCGGATCGTCGCTCGCGATGATGGATGCCGGCGTGCCGCTGAAATCGCCGGTTGCCGGTATCGCCATGGGCCTGGTCAAGGAAGGCAACGATTTCGTCGTGCTCTCCGACATCCTCGGCGACGAGGATCACCTCGGCGACATGGATTTCAAGGTGGCCGGCAGTGCCGATGGCATCAGCGCGCTGCAGATGGACATCAAGATCGACGGCATCACCGAAGAGATCATGAAGGTCGCGCTGGCCCAGGCCAAGCAGGGTCGCCTGCACATCCTCGGCGAGATGAACAAGGCGCTCGGCGCCGCGCGCACCGAGATGAGCGAGTTCGCGCCGCGCTTGCTGACGATGCGCATCCACCCCGACAAGATCCGCGAAGTGATCGGCAAGGGCGGTTCGGTGATCCGTTCGATCACCGAGGAAACCGGCACCACGATCGACATCACCGATGACGGCACCATCGTCATCGCCTCGGTCAATCGTGCGGCGGCCGACGAGGCCAAGAAGCGCATCGAAATGATCGTTTCCGACGTCGAGCCGGGCCGGATCTATGAAGGCAAGGTCGCCAAGCTCATGGACTTCGGTGCATTCGTCACCATCCTGCCGGGCAAGGACGGCCTCGTCCACGTCTCGCAGATTTCCAACGAACGCGTCGAAAAGGTTTCCGACAAGCTCAAGGAAGGCGATATCGTCAAGGTCAAGGTGCTCGAAGTCGACAAGCAGGGTCGCATCCGCCTGTCGATGAAGGCCGTCGAGGAAGGCGAGGGCGTCACGCCCTGATTCTTCGCGACAGGTGAACAGGAAAAGCGGGCTTCGGCCCGCTTTTTGTTTGCCCCGATCGTTGTGGCGATTGGAGCGACAAGCGGTTCTCCGCGCCGATTTTCCAGGCGCCTGCCAGTTCGCGCAGCGGGACGCCGCATTTCAAATCGCAGGCTTGATCACCGCTGCCGATGTGGTTCTTGACCTTGGCCAGGGCCGAATCATCGAGAAAGCGCGTTCCGGCGATTTCGGGTTTCCCAGCGTGACCCGGCACGAGCATCCGGGTGAACGTGCTCACCCTCATCTTTGCATTGCAGGTTTTCCGACGCATTCCTGACGCCGGGCGGGCCCCGTGCAGGCGTCGCGGACTTTCGGTCTCGGCGACGGGGCGGCATGAAGTTTGCTAGGGATTGCCTGCGCGATGTCGGTGCCAGCATGGCGCCGCGTGTCCCATACCTCATGCGGCCAGTACCAGGGCGACGGCTGCAATCGCCGGGCGTGGTGTCGCGAGTATGCCGATTCGGCTAGGCTGTCACGAACATCGGAAGGATATGCAGGTGTTTCAATCACGGGGGAGCTTGTTCGTCCTGTTTGCCGGTCTCTTCGTCGGCATGGCATGGATCGGCACGGCGCGCGCGAGCGAATCGGCCGGCCTGCTCGTGCTCGGGCGGGTCAGCGACGATCCCAAGTCGCAGTACGAACCGATGAAGGCCCTGCTCGACTATGTGGTCGAGCGCATGGGTGACGTCGGTATCCATGAAGGTCGCATCCTGATGGCGCGCGACCCGGTGCAGATGACCAGTTACCTGCGTCGCGGACGCGTGGACTGGGTATCCGAAACCGGCGCAGGTGCCGTGCTGCTGCAACGCCGGGCCGGGGCAGAGACGCTCGTGTTGTCCGAGCGAAACGGTATCCGCCGCTATCACACGATCTATTTCGCCCGTCGCGACGGTGCGGTCAAGTCGATCGACGAGCTGCGCGGCCACCGCATCGCGTTCCAGAACCGCACATCGACCAGTGCGTACTACATCCCCGCGATGGAACTGCTTGAGCGCGGCATGCGGATGGAGATTCTCGGTTCGCCGTCGGATCCGCCGGTGCCTGATTCGGTCGGCTACGTGTTCGCGCGCACCGAGCGCAATATCGCCACCTGGGTGCACAAGCGCGTGGTCGATGTCGGCGTCGTCAGCAACCTGGACTGGTCCAACCCGCAGCATGTCCCCGAGTTCTTCAAGAGCGATCTCGTGATCCTGCGCGAAAGCGGCGACGTGCCGCGTGGCGTCGAGATCGTCCGCGAAGGCCTTGCCCCCAAGGTACGTGCACGCCTGCGCGAAGTGCTGCTGGCGATGGCGGATGATCCCGCTGCGGGCGCGATTCTGGATCGTTTCCATCAATCCTTGCGCTTTTTCGATCTGGACGAGCGCGATCGTCGCGATCTCGAACGCCTGCGTGCGGGCGTTGCCCATGTCGGCGCGGAGATCGAATGATGCGCCGCTTCGGCCTGCAGGCAAGATTCATTGTCCTCGTCGCTGTTGCGCTGGTCGTTTCCGCGACCGCGCTCGGCCTGCTGCTGCAGCGACAATGGGCGTTGCGCAACCAGGTGCTGGATCTCAGTCGCGAGTCGATCCAGCATCTCGTGCTCGATCGCCTGCGCGAGCAGGCACAGTCAGTCGGCACGAACACGGCCGAAGCGCTCGTCAACCCGCTCTACAATTTCGATCTCGAAATCATCGGGCGCGTCGTCCGCGACGTGCTCGTGCAGCCCGATGTGAAGTACGTGACCGTGTACGACACGACCGGGGCGACCATCCATGATGGTACCGATGCGATCGCCGGTTACGGACAGGTCATGTCGGATGCGCTGGCGGCAAGGATCATTGCTGCCGACCAATTCCTGATGCAGCGCGAGGGCGACGTGATCGATGTGGCCGCGCCGATCCGGATCGGCGACCAGCGCCTCGGTGGAGTGCGCATCGGCTATTCCCTTGAATCGGCACGACGCTATGAGGACGAGGCCAATCGACAGCTCGGCGATCGCCTGACCGACATCGGCAGGCGATATTTCTTCGGCGTACTCGGATTGCTCGGACTCGCCCTGGCTGTCGGCATCTTCATCAGCGTCATCATGCAGCGCATCCTGATCCGGCCTATCCGTCGACTGGCTGGTGCTGCCCGCGAGATCGAGGCCGGCAACCTGATCCCGAACCTGCCGGGTCGCGACAGTGGTGACGAGATCGGTGAGCTGGTGCAGGCGTTCGAACGCATGACCGAAGGTATCGCCCGCCGCGATCGCGATATCCGGCGCATCGCCAACACCGACGCGCTGACCGGGCTGGCCAATCGTCGCGCTTTCCGCGAAAGCGTCGAGGACTATGCGAGCCAGGCGGCCGATCGCCAGTTTGCACTGGTCCTTGCCGATATCGACGATTTCAAGCCGGTCAACGATTCGCTCGGTCATGATGCCGGCGACAAGCTGCTTTGCCGGTTCGCCGAGCGCTTCTGCCAGGTGGTCGATGCGCACAAGGACATCGAGGCGATTCCAGCAAGGCTCGGCGGCGACGAGTTCATCCTGCTGGTCAGGGTCGCCGCAGGAAGAAGCCTTGCGCTGCGGGATGCTCTCGTCAGCCTCGGCGACGACCTGGTCAGCGCGTTCAGTCAGCCGACCAGCATCGACGGGAATGCGGTGGGTTTCAGCGCATCATTCGGCATCGCCCTGTTTCCCGAGGATGCCGGGACGACGTCGCAATTGATGAAGGCCAGCGACGTCGCGATGTACGAGGCCAAGCGGGCCGGCAAGAATCGCTATCGTTTCAGCAATCAATCGCGCGCGGCAGGCAATCCCGGTTGACGATGTCGTGCGCCGCCCGGGATCACGGCCCGCGGCTCAAACCCAGCCAGTCAGATAGAACAGCCCGATGATGACGAAGACGGATGCCGTCTTGATCAGGGTAATCGCAAAGATATCGCGATAGCTCTGCCGGTGACTGAGGCCGGTGACCGCAAGCAAGGTGATCACGGCGCCATTGTGCGGCAGGGTGTCCATGCCGCCCGAGGCCATCGCCGCGACGCGATGCAGGACTTCCATCGGGATGCCGGCAGCACTCGCATTCGCGATGAAGCTGTCCGCCATGGCGGCGAGCGCGATGCTCATGCCGCCGGACGCCGATCCGGTGATGCCGGCCAGGGCGGTGACCGAAATCGCTTCGTTGACGAGTGGGTCCGGGATCGCTTTCAGCGCCGTGGCGACGGCGAGAAAGCCGGGCAATGCGGCAATCACGGCGCCGAAGCCGTATTCCGATGCTGTGTTCATCGAGGCCAGCAAGGCTCCGCTGATCGCGTTCTTCGTACCTTCCGCAAAGCGCGCGATGACAGTGCGCCAGGCGAACACGCAAACACAAACGATACCGACGATCAGCGCGCCCTGGACGGCCCAGATCGCGGCGACCTTGGATATCTCCTGCACGATGGGCGCCGGCTCACCGATCACCGACGGGATGAACGACTGCGTTTCACCATAGAACGCGGGAATCCAGCGCGTGAACAGGAAGTTGGCGATGCCGACCAGCAGCAACGGCAGGATCGCGATCAACGGGTGGGCGAGCTTGTCGCCGGCGAAAGCGACCGGTTCGTTGACGAGGTTTTCGCCATAGCCCTCGCCGTTTCTCGCGGCCCATCGGCGACGTGATTCGAGATAGGTCATGCCGACGATCAGGATGAAGGCGCCGCCGAGCGTGCCGAGGATCGGCGCGGCCCAGCCATTGGTGCCGAAGAAAGAGGCCGGAATGATGTTCTGGATCTGCGGCGTGCCGGGCAGGGCATCCATCGTGAACGTGAATGCACCGAGCGCGATCGTGCCGGGGATCAGGCGCTTCGGGATGTCGCTCTGGCGGAACAGTTCGGCGGCGAACGGGTAGACCGCGAACACGACGACGAACAGCGACACGCCGCCATAGGTCAACAGCGCGCAGACCAGCACGATCGAAAGAATCGCACGCCGCGCGCCGACCACGCGGATCGTCGCCGCAACGATCGATTTCGAGAAACCGGAGATCTCGATCAGCTTGCCGAATACGGCGCCGAGCAGGAACACCGGGAAATAGAGCTTGAGGAAGCCGACCATCTTCTCCATGAAGAGGCCGGTGAACATCGGCGCGACCAGGCTCGGGTCGGTCAACAGGACCGCGCCCAGGGCTGCGATCGGTGCGAACAGGATCACGCTGTAGCCGCGATAGGCGACGAACATCAGGAAGGCCAGCGCGGCCAGCACGATCAGCAGGGACATCCTTGAGGCTCCGGACAGCGGCGTGCGAGACGCTCTGGTCGCGCAGTATCCGCAGCCCTGCGTCGTCGGCCCACTGTACCAAGGTACAAGTGCCGAGCCCGGCGCGAGGCCGCAGACTGCGCCCAGCCTGATACCGGGTCATGGTCTCGACCGTGGCCGGAATCACCGATTGCCAACAACACCATTCTGAAGAAGGGGACGTCATGAAGCGCAAAATCCTGGGCCTGGCGATTGCTGCCGTGTTCGCCGCGTGGACCGGTACGCTGGTCGCTGCGGAAAGCGAGCCAGCCGATGCCGCCGATGCAGCCGGTGCGAAGGATTCGGCGTCGCCCGGCGAGGCCGAGTCGAACACGCTCGAATCGATCACGGTGACCGCGCGGCGTCGCTCGGAGAACATCGAGAAGATCCCGGTCGCGGTCAGCGCGTTCGGCGAAGAGGATCTCAAGGATCTGCAGGCGAGCAATATTGACGGTCTGCAGGGTGCCGTGCCGGGCCTCAACATCGTGCAGGGACGTGGCTCGTCATCGAGTGCGAACGTGTTCATCCGCGGCATCGGCCAGCCGGATGCGCTGCAGACCTTCGATCCCGGCGTCGGCATGTACGTCGATGACATCTACTACTCGCGCATCCAGGGTGCATTGATCAGCCTGTTCGACGTCGATCACGTCGAAGTGCTGCGTGGTCCGCAGGGCACGCTGTACGGCAAGAACTCGACCGGTGGCGCCATCAAGATCGTGACCAAGGAACCCTCCGAGACGGCGACCGGTTCGGTCGAGGCAACGGTTGGCAACTACGGACGGGCGGAGGGACGCTTCTATCTGTCAGGCGCGTTCAACGACCAGTGGTCGGCCAGCATTGCCGGTGCGGTCGTGACCCACGACGGCTACGTCGAAGATCCGGCGACTGGCGAGGAATACAACGACGATGACACGAAGGCAGTGCGCGCAAAACTTGCCTGGCATCCGAGTGATGCGTTCAACGCCACCCTCGCGCTCGACTACACGCGGCAGTCGACCGCGCTCACGCTTGGTGAGCCGACCGCGCCGCTGGTCCAGACCAATTTCACGGCTACCGGTGCGGTGCCGGTCATCCTGCTTCCCGCACCGGCTGGCGAGTACGACTTCGAGGCCAGCACATCGTTCGGCCCCGGGCAGGGCCAGGACCTGACCCACAAGGGCGTTTCGCTGCACGCCGACTGGAACCTGTCGGACTCGTGGTTGATGAAGAGCATCACGGCGTACCGCAGGCTCGACAGCAAATCCTTCATCGACATCGATGCATCCGAGTTCGAGTTGGGTGACGTGCTGGTTGCCTTCGACCAGAAACAGGCCAGCCAGGAGTTCCAGCTGCAGTACGACAATGGCAGCAACCTGCAGGCGACCTATGGCCTGTACTGGCTGCGCGAGACCGTGCCGTCGCACCAGGAAGCCTATGCCGACGACCTGTTCGCCCTGTTTGGCGGTCCGATCGGATTCCTGCGCACGATCGACGATGACCTGCGCACGACCAGCTATGCCGGATTCGCGCATGTGAACTGGGAGTTTGCGCCGAGCTGGACGCTGGCAACCGGGCTGCGCTGGACACGCGAGAGCAAGGACTACGACCGCAGCACCTCGATCTTCTGGACACCGCAGATTCCACCAGGACTGGTCAACAGCACGCTTGCCTTTACGGGTGACGAAAGCTGGAGCGCATGGACGCCGTCCATCTCGTTGCAGAAGCAGTTCAACGAGCAGGTCATGGGCTACGTCTCGGCCAACCGCGGCTTCAAGTCCGGCGGCTTCAACGGCCGTGCGAACAGCGTCGCCGAAGTGACCAAGGCGAAATTCGATCCCGAGTTCGTCTGGACCTACGAGATGGGCCTCAAGATGCGTTCGGCCGACAATCGACTGCAAGGCAACATCGCTGCGTTCCACAGCGAGTACAAGGATTTCCAGGCGCGCGTTTCGGAAATCGTCAATCCCGATTCGGCAACACCGAGCTTCACGTTCCCCGTGCTCAACGCCGCCGCACTGTCGATGAACGGCCTCGAGTTCGAGGGTGCCATGCTGCTCGGCCAGGGCACGCGCTTGTCGGCGCAGGTCGCCTGGCTCGACGCGGAGTACGACAAGTTCATCGATCCGCGCGTCGAGCTGAGTCCTGGACTGGCCAGCCTGCACGACCATGTTCCGTTCTCGCCGGAATGGACCGCGCGCATCGCCCTGGCGCAGACCTTCGGCCTGTCGAGTGGCGGCGCGATCACGGTCGGTGGTGACGTCAGCTATCGCGATGATGTCTGGCTCAGCGTCGACAATCGCGACAATCTCATGCAGCCGAGCTACACCCTGCTCGGCCTGTTCGGCATGTACGACTCGCCCGATGCGAAGTGGCAGTTCCGCGCCGGCGTGCGCAACTTGAACGACAAGGTCTACAAGACCGATGGCCAGGAGTTCTCGAGCGTCGGCAACATCCAGACCGCGTACTACGGCGCACCACGCAACTACTACATCTCGGCACGTTATTCGTTCTGAGTCGGCACGGAATCGTCCTCCTATGGAAACCCGCAGCATGCGTAGCCCGGCACGACTCGTGCCGGTCGCCATCGCAATCGGCGCATTGCTGGGCGTTGCCGCTTGCTCCCGGGAGCAACCTGCAGCGGGCTTGCCCGCACTTGCGCTCGATCCGGCCCGCACGACGGTCTCCGGGATCTCCTCGGGGGCGTACATGGCGACCCAGGTGCACATGGCCTTCTCCAACCATGTCGCCGGGGTCGCCCTGCTGGCTGGCGGACCCTACGGTTGTGCGCAGGGAAGTCTGGAAACCGCGCTGTCGCATTGCCTCAATCCGGCCGTGGATGCGGCGCCGGATGTGGCCGCACTCGTCGCAGCCGCACGCTCGCGTGCCGGCAGCGGCGCAATCGCGCCACTCGAGGGACTTCAGGGCGATCCGGTTTTCCTCATGCATGGAACGCGCGATACGACGGTCGCGGCGTCGGTGAGTTCGGCCGCGGCCGATTTCTATCGCCAGCTCGGCGGTGCCGTGGTTCGCGAAGACAACGTGCGCGAGATGGCGCACACATTTCCGACTCCGGCGTCCGGAAGCGATTGCGCAACGAGCGAATCGCCGTACGTGGGCAAGTGCGGCTTCGACGGCGCTGGCGAGATCCTGTCAGCGATCGTGTCGACCACCGTGAAGCCGGCCGATTCCGCCAACGGTGAATTGCGTGAGTTCGACCAGTCGGCGTATCTGGAGGGCGGCAAGGACGCGCAATTGGCCGACAAGGGCTATGTCTACGTGCCGCTGGCCTGTTCGGCGGGAGAAACCTGTGCGCTGCACATCGCCTTCCACGGCTGCCAGCAGAATGCCGATGCGGTTGGCCAGGCCTTTGTGCGTGACACCGGCTACAACCGCTGGGCCGACGCGATGCATCTGGTCGTGCTATATCCTCAAGCCCGCGCAAGCTTCGCGCCGTTGAATCCGAAGGCATGTTGGGACTGGTGGGGTTACACGGGGACGGACTACGACACGCGCCAGGGCAAGCAGTTGCGCTGGGTCGCGAATGCGGCTGCCGCGCTGGGGGCGCCGCTCGAATAGCATCGTCGTTGCGACGAACGAGGGTTCCCGTTCGTCCTCCCTCATTGCGGCAGGAGCCGCTTCCAGTGCGAAACGCCTCAGTGCCCGCCGGTCCACGGTTCGGTCGACCCAAGACGACCCCTGCCGATGATCCGGCTGGAAGCTCCCCCAGCGCACCAGCGTGCGGGACTTTGGCGATGCGCTGGGAGCGGCTTCCGGCGCAATACGATGGCGTCGCACCACACGTCGCCGCTACCTTGATCACCGCGCCGAAGCGGAAGTCTCCGCGTGCTGCCTGACCTGAGCATCATCGCTGCCGGCGTGCTCTGGCTCGGCATGTTGTTCGGTGCGGCCGTGCTCGGCGATCGCAGGCCACAGTTGTTCGCGCGTCACTGGTCGCACATCTACGCGTTGTCGCTTGCCGTGTACTGCACGTCGTGGACGTTCTACGGCACGGTGACACAGGCGTCGCGGTCGGGCTGGTGGCTGCCGCCGACTTTCGTCGGCACGATCCTGATCTACGTTTTCGGGATCGGCCTGCTCATGCGGCTGGTCTCGATCGCGCGCGCGCACAACAGCAGTTCGCTGGCCGATCTCGTCGCGATCCGCCTCGGTCGCAGCCCGATGCTCGCCGCGCTCGTCACGGCGGTCGCCGTGATCGGCATCGTTCCGTACATCGCCTTGCAGCTCAAGTCGGTGGCGATGAGCTATGGCCTGCTTGCGCGACGCCAGGACCTGGCTGCACCGGCCTGGCAGGACAGCGCGCTGTGGGTTGCGCTCGCGATGGCGGTGTTCGCGATGCTGTTCGGCGCACGGCGTGCGAGTGCCGCCGCCCACAATCGCGGGCTCGTGCTGGCGATGGCGTTCGAGTCGGTGCTCAAGCTGATCGCGATGCTGGCGCTCGGCGCTCTGGTCTGGTTTGGCCTCGAGATTCCATTCGACGCAACGGCGTTGCCGCCGGCAGCCAATGGCAGCGCTGGCTTCACGACCCTGATCCTGCTCGGCGCGCTCGCCGTGTTCACGCTGCCACACCAGTTCCATGCGGGCGTCGTCGAATGCCGGGATGCCGCGCACGTGCGCACGGCGCGCTGGCTGTTCCCGATGTACATGTTGCTGATCGCCCTGCCGATCCTGCCGCTGGCGCGCGCGGGCGATGCCTTGCTCCGGCCGAGTGGCGTGCCATCCGATCTCTACGTGCTGGCGCTGCCCCTGGCCCAGGGGCAGCATATCCTGGCCCTGCTGGCTTTTCTTGGCGGGCTGAGCGCCGCGACCGGCATGGTCGTTGTCGCTACCCTGGCGCTGAGCCTGATGATCGGCAATCACTGGATTGCGCCGTTGCGCGTGCGTGCCGGTTGGGGCCGCGCATTGACCGGCGACCTGCGCGGCGAAGTCCTCATGCAGCGTCGCCTGATCATTCTTGCCGTCGTGCTGCTGGCCTGGGCCTACAGCCGCGTGCTCGTCGCCAGCGAGGCGCTTGCCGACATCGGTGCCGTGTCGTTTTCGGCCTTGTCGGCGATCGCGCCGGGTGTGCTCGTCGCCGTGTACCGACCGCAGGTCGGCGCGCGTGCGGTGGGCGCAGGAATGGTGGCAGGCACCCTGGTCTGGCTGTATGCCTTGATGTTGCCTGTCATCGGTGCGGATTCGCTGGCCTGGGTGACCGATGGTCCGTTCGGGGTGAGCTGGCTCGCGCCCGATCGATTGCTCGGGCTCGACGACTGGAGCCGACTTGCGCGCGCCGTCGTGCTGAGCCTCGCCGCGAACCTCGCCGTCATCGCGCTCGTTGCGAGCTCGCGCTACGCGCATGCGACGAAGACCGGCCAGCGCGGTCGGGTCGAGGTCGGCGACCTGCGCGCGCTGTCACTGCGGTTCCTCCCCGAGGAGCAGGTCCGGATGCTGTTTGTCGGCGCCGATGGCAGCGCATCCGCGTCCGAAGCACTGGTCGCCGCGATCGAGCACGAACTTGCTGCCGTGATCGGTGCCTCGTCCGCACGCCTGCTGTTGACGGTCGCTCGTCGCGAGCGCACGGTCGAACTCGAAGCGGTCGTCGATATCGTCGGTGAGACCTCGCAGGATCTGCGCTTCAACCAGCGCGTGCTCGAAGCCGCGCTCGAGAACATGAGCCAGGGCATCAGCGTGGTCGACCGCGATCTCGGCCTGGTCGCCTGGAACCGTCCGTATGCGCAACTGTTCGGCTACCCGGACGAGCTGCTGCGAGTCGGCGTGCCGGTTGCCGACCTGTTGCGCTGGAACGTGGCACGCGGACTCGGCGGCGGGGAATCCGTCGCGGATGAAGTGCGCAAGCGCATCAACCACATGCGTGCCGGAACTCCGTATGTCGCCGAGCGTCGTTTTCCTGGCGGACAAGGCGAACGCGTCGTCGAGATCCGCGGCAATCCGATGCCCGGCGGCGGCTTTGTCGCGACCTTCACCGACGTCACCGAATTCCGCAGCAACGAAGCCGAACTCATGCGCGTCGCCGAGACGCTCGAACAACGCGTCAGCGCGCGCACGGCGGAACTCGATTCGGCACGTCAGGAGGCGGAGAAGGCGAATCGTGCCAAATCCCGTTTTCTCGCCGCGGTCAGCCACGATCTTGCCCAACCGCTGAATGCCGCGCATCTGTTTGCGCACGCATTGTCGCAACGCCTGCGCCATGTCGAATACAGGGAATCGATCGACAACATCGACGGCGCACTGACCTCGGCGGAAAACCTGCTTGCCGGCCTGCTCGACATTTCACGACTTGATGCCGGGCGCACCCGTGCAAGCATCGAGGCCTTCCCGATGCAGGAATGGCTGGCCGGGCTGGCCGCCGAATTTCGCGTGCTCGCTGACGAGCGCGGCCTGCAATTGCATAGTGTTGCTTCGCGCGCGTGGGTGAGCAGCGATCCGCAACTGCTGCGGAGGATCGTGCAGAATTTTCTTGCCAATGCGATCCGCCATGCACGCACCGGGCGCATCCTGCTCGGCTGCCGACGCCGCGGAAGAAACCTGTCGATCGAAGTCTGGGATACCGGGCCGGGAATCGCCCAGTCCGATCGCGAACTGATCTTCGAGGAGTTCCGCAGGCTCGGCCATTCCGGCGAGGGCCTGGGACTCGGTCTCGCCATCGCCGACCGTATCGCCAGGCTGCTCGATCATCGCCTGCGCATGCAGTCACGGATCGGGCACGGCACCATGTTCGCGATCGAGGTGCCGATGGCTGCGCCGATGAACCTTCCGCCGCCGCGCGCTGCCGCGAACGAACCGTCCCTGCCGCGTCGGCGCCTGCTCGTCGTCGACAACGATCCGGCCGTGCTGCGCGCGATGCAGGCTCTGCTCAGCGGCTGGCAGGCCGAGGTGCATGCCGCCGAAACGCCGGCACAGGCAAGACAATTGTTCGCCGCCCACGGCGCCGACATCCTGCTGCTCGACTATCACCTCGACGATCAGGTCAGTGGTCTCGAACTGCGTGATTCGCTCGGTGCGTCGGCGCGGCAAATACCCTGCGTCATCATCACCGCCGATCACGGCAGGACGGTTGCCGATGCCGTAGCGGAGGCCGGATGCGAGCTGCTGCACAAGCCGCTCAAGCCACTGGCCTTGCGTTCGCTCGTCGCGCGCCTGATCGCGCGCAGCGCCGCCTGATTGCTCAGTCGCGGAAATTCTCGAACTGCAGCGGCATGTCGAGGTCGCTGGCGCGCAGCAGCGCGATCGTCGCCTGCAGCTCATCGCGCTTCTTGCCGATGATGCGCAACTGGTCACCCTGTATCTGCGCCTGCACCTTGCTGCCGGAATCCTTGATCAGCTTGATGATCTTCTTCGCCAGCACCTGTTCGATGCCTTGCTTCAAGGTGACGTTCTGGCGCGCGGTGGCGAGGTTCACGTCGGGATCGGCGATGTCGACGCAACGCACGTCGATGCCGCGCGCGGTCAGCCGTTGCAGAAGGATGTCCTGCATCTGCTTGAGGCGAAATTCGGCGTCGGCCTTCAGCGTGACGAGGCCGTCGCCGAGTTCGAATGTCGCGCCGCTGCCCTTGAAATCGAAACGCTTGTCGAGTTCGCGATTGGCCTGATCGACCGCATTGGTCAGTTCGTGCGAATCGAGTTTGGAGACGACGTCGAAGGAAGGCATGGGCGGATTTCCTGGTGCAAAGGAGTGATTCTACGCGGGCGCGAGGCCTCGGGTTCAGCGCAGCACGCGCACCTTGAGCTGGGCCCAGTTGCCGCTGTCGGTCATCGCCGTGATGGTCTGGTCGCCGATTTCGGCGAAGCGATGTTCGAACGACTCCGTGCCTTGGGTGGTTGCCTCGAGTCGACCATTGACCAGCCAGGTGACGTTGCCCTGTGCGCCAAGTGCGCGCAGGCGGACCATCGCCGGAATGTCGCTGTTCGGTGCGCGTGCGACCGTGGCGCCGTCGGCGATGCCATCGATGCGCAGGTCCTGCGTGCTGGCAAAGCCGTCGTCCGCGCACTGTGGCGCGAGCGCAGGGAGGTTCGATCGTCGACGCAGATCGCGCGCCAGCCATGGATAGGCCAATGACGGCCAGCGCGCGATTTCGAGATCGCGCGTGCCGGTGACGTTGCAGCCGGGACTCAGGCGCAATCCGCTCCGCGCATCGACGCGTACCTGCAGCAGACCGGCGCTCCAGGTTCGCGCGTCGCGTTCGGGCAGGGTCGGCGGAATCACGCCATCGAGTACCCAGGCCGTGTGCTTCTGCTGGCAGCGCTCGGGATGCGTTGCGTCGAAGGCCAGGCCGAGCGGCCAGCAGATTTCGGCTTCCGTGACATTCGCCGGTGGCGCGTCGGGTACCGCCGAGAGCGCGGAGCGGGGCAGGCTGTCGACAACCTGGAACATCAGCGGCAGGGCGGTCACCGCGCCGTACTGACCCGGCAGTGGCGTGCCGTCCGGTCGCCCGATCCAGACCGCCACGGTATGCCGGCGTGTGCCGCCGATCGCCCAGGCATCGCGAAATCCGTAGCTCGTGCCGGTCTTCCAGGCGACCTTCGGATGCGATCCGGTATCGAAGGTGCCGGGTCGATAGCCGGGTCGCGGGTTGGCTTCGAGCACGTCGCGGATGATCCACGCCGCACCTTCGGACAGCACGCGACGCTCGACCAGCGGATCGTCCTCCGCGTAGCGCACGAGGCCGCCGATACCCTTGCGGTTGAGCGCGGCATAGGCACCGGCGAGATCCTCCATGCGCGCACCAACGCCACCGAGGATGATCGACAGGTTCGGCTCGACGCCGCGCGGCAGGCGCAGGTGCAGGCCGGTGTTGGCCAGGCGCGCAGTGAATCGCGCCGCGCCGACCCGATCGAGCAGGTCCACCGCCGGCACGTTGAGCGACAGGCGCAGGGCCTCGGCAGCGCCGACCGGGCCATTGAAGGCCATGTCGAAGTTGCCCGGCCGGTAGCCACCGAAGGATTGCGGTGCATCGACCAGCAGGCTCTCCGAATGGATCAGGCCGTCATCCAGCGCGAGCCCGTAGAGAAACGGTTTCAGCGTCGAACCCGGCGATCGCCAGGCACGCACCATGTCGACATGGCCGAGCCGCGCTTCATCGCCGAACGTCGCCGAGCCGACATAGGCGAGCGTACTGAGATCGCTGTTGTCGACAACGAGCAAGGCGGCCGAGGTGCGCTCCGGAAGACGCGCCAGGTAATCGCGCACGCGCGTTTCGACATTGCGCTGCAGTTCGATGTCGATGCTCGTCGTGATGCGTCGTTCACGCGGACGATCGTGGTGCAGGCGGCGCGCGAGCAGGGCTGCGCTGAGCGGCGCCTGCAGGGTTCGTGCGACCACCGATTCGATGCGCGCATCGGTGACTTCGGACGGCGTCCAGACAGCGAGCGTGGCCATGCGATCGAGCACCTTGTCGCGTGCGGCCCGCGCGGCTTCGGCTTCGCGATCCGGTCGCAGTCGGCTCGGCGCCTGCGGCAATACCGCGAGCAGGGCGGCTTCGGCATGCGAGAGTCGCCGTGCCGAATGGCCCAGATAAGCCCATGACGCCGCTTCGACGCCGCGCAGGGTGCCGCCGAACGGAGCATTGTCGAGGTACAACTCGAGAATTTCGCGTTTCGACAGATGCGCTTCGAGCTGCAACGCGCGCAGGCTCTGGCGCAGCTTGCCGGCGAAGCTGCGCGAATGCGGCTCGAGTATCCGCGCGACCTGCATGGTCAGGGTCGAGCCTCCCGAGACGATGCGGCCGTTGCCGATCATCTGGCCGAGCGCGCGTGCCGAAGCCATCGGATTGATGCCCGGGTGATGCCAGAACCAGCGGTCCTCGTAACTGACCAGTGCTTCAAGATAAAGCGGTGAGACATCCTCCAGCGCCACCGGATAACTCCAGATGCCCTCCGCGTCGGCAAACGCGCGCAGCGGCGATCCATCGCGCGCAAGCACCACGGTGCTGCCGCGATCCGGATCGGGCAAGGGCAACGGAAACAGCCGGTCCAGAACCAGCGCGGCGACGAAGATGACGATGAGCAAGACGACAAGACGGCGCAACCAGCGTCGCTTGCGAGGAGGGGATTTGGACTGGTTCGGCATCGGCATCGGAGTGTGCGGAAATCCGCAGGGAAAATCTCGAATCTGGCCCAACTGCAGTCAGGGAATGACGTCCCATCCCGGCCCGGCAGCGACTGGGCCGAATCGTCGTTGTCGGATGTCCCGACCGGAATGAGAAAGTGCGATCCCGCACCGGATCATCTCGTCACCGAAGATGGCTTGCGGAGAAAAAATGCTCTTTCCTTGTGCGATGGTGCGAGGGTCGGCGTCGACTGTTCCCGATTTCTGTCGCCTGAATATGGGGTCGTCGCGGATCGCATTGGACTCGCCGAGGGGCATCGCTCCCAAGAGGGGACAAGCCGCTGAAGCCGCTTCCGCGCCGACGGGGTTGCCCACCCGCGGCCGGGCTCAGCGCGAACTGTCTTGTCGGCCAGGAAGTTCGAAGCTGTCGAAAAAAACCGGATCGGGATCGAAGTCGATCAGCAGGTCGAGGTTGACGACCGCGTTCGGATAGCCGGACTCGATGTTGAGGGTCGAGAAGCGCACGCTGTTGTCGCCATCGTGCAGTTCCGACAACGGGATATCGAACGAGTGGTTGAAACCGCCGGTCTGACCCGGCTCGTCGAGCATCGCGATCTCGCCCGGCGTGAACGCGCGGTCGTGGCGTGGATGATCGTTGATCCGGTAGCGCAGTCGTCCATTGCCGAGGCGCAGCTGCTCGTTGTTGTCGTGACCCTGGTAGTAACCGTTGAACACGAGTCGCGCGCGCGTGGCGCCCGCCATCGACACGTTGCTGAAGGTCAGCGGTGCGCCCGTCGCATTTTCGCCATCCGGGATCGTGTAGCCGAGACTGAGCCCGTGGTGCAGGACGGTCGTGAACGTGCCCGGTGGATGTTCGTCGATCGTCGTTTCGTTCGAGGGTATGCCGGCGTCGGGGATTTCGTACTCGCGCGTGTTCGTGATGGCCGGTCCGTCGAAGCCGATGTTGTCCCAATAGGTATTCCATGAAGGCATCGGGCGTGGCAGTCCTGCGTAGGTGATCGCATATTTCCAGGTCGCATGGTTGTGCCCGACCAGGGTCACGTAGCCGCGCGTGAATGTCAGCGGTTGCGGAAACGTGACGCTCCTGCGGCTGACCACGGCGCCGAACGTCAGGCCATCGGGGGAGGGCTCCGAGGTGAGAACCTCAAGCGCGGTCCGCGACAGGCGCAACTCGACACGCGAGAGATGGCCGCGTTGCGACGGCGGCGTACTGACTGGGCCTGATAGCGTCGTCATCGCCTGGTCGCGCACGTCGTGCACGTCGATCGTGCTGCTGACGAACACGATCATCAGGCCGTTGCGTGGATTCGGGCCGCGGCCATTGAGGTCCCAGCTCGGCGTCGGCGTCGGATCCTCGGCGATCGTGACGCTGAGATAGCCGAGCAGGATCGGATCGTTGCTCAAGTCGGCGTCGAACACGATGCGGCCCGTGCGGTTCGCGAAATCGAATGGCTGACGGATCCGGTAACCGTTGCTGCCGTAGTTCTGCGAACCGACGATGCCGAGTAGATAGCCGCTTCCGATCGTCGCATTCGGTTCGCAGACCAGGGTATCGGTGCTCGGCAGGAAGAACGTTGGCAGGCCCGGGCGACAGACATCCGGTTCGCCGTCCATCATGCCGAGCTCGCCTTCCCATGCCCAGAACGTCTCGCCATCGCCGGTCGACAGCGAAGGCGCATAGCGCGATGCGCTGAAGCGCGTACGGCTCAGTTCATTGCCGCGACCACGGTCCGAAACCGCAGCGGGCCCGGACTCGAAGTTCTCGCAGAATGCCGCCTGCGGCAGGCCGCAGCCAGCAGCACGGGCTTCGCTGAAGGCATGTCGCGGCGCGGCCACCAGTGCCGTCAGCAGCGCGGCGAGAAAAGCCGCGCAGCGGCGATATGCCAGACGTTTCACGGCCTGCATCCGCTTCAGTTCTGGATGCGGATCTGGATCGGATAGTAGGCCCCGGACAGATCCGCAGCGTCCCAATGGTAGGTTTCGTTGCCGTAACTCGGATGACTCTTGAGTCCCGAGGGCGACGTCGCTTGGACGAAGATCTCGTAGTCGCCATTGGCGAAACCGCTGGTATTGAAGGATCGCGTGTAGCGACCCTGCGGAGCGGGCACGTCGCGCGCGGTATCGATCAGCATGACCCGGTCGCCAGGCCCGGTTCCGCTGCCGACCGCGCGCAGGAACACCTCGACCTTGGCGATGCCGGTGGTTCCTCCGGTGCTCCACACCTCGGTGCTGTTGACCGGAAACAGCATGAGCTCGGGCGCCCAGTTCGCGTAGCTGTGGTTGCCGATCACCATCGTCAGCGGAACGCTGCCGCCGACCGTGATACGGGCAGGCGGATCGTCGCCGATCAGGTGCTCGTCGCCGACCTGGGTGCTGCCGATCTGCTCGAAGCGCGCGGGTAGTCCGAGCCGCGGCAGTTCGCTGTGCAGCGGGAAGTGGTGAATGCTCGCGGGCGGGGTGTAGGCCGGTGCGCTGCCGGGCGGATAGAACGCCTCGACATGCACGTCGATGATGCCGGTATTGTCGGCGAAGAACTGGAAGCTGTTGTTGCCGACGAGCAGCGGCGACGAGCCATTGCGGACGAGATCGCCGAGCTTGATGCGGACCGTGCTCGGCACTGCCCAGGACAACAGCTCGGGAACGTTCGGCACGCTGTTGTTGCCGCGCTGCGGCAGCGGGAAGTTCGTGTTGCCGTTGACGGTCACATGGTCGCCGGCGATCAGGTTGAACGAGGAGTAATCACCCATCTGGTAGGTCAGCACGAGCCAGGCTTCCGCCGTCGCGCCGCTCGCGGTAGGACGCAGGTCATCGGGCACGTTCACGTTGAACGTCGGGAACTCGTTGTTCCAGCGGCTGGCTTTCTGGTAGTCGGTGCCGGCGATTCGCGTCACGTAGTTGTGCACCTCGCGCGGTTCGACGACCGGGCCATCAAAACCGAAGTTGTCCCAGTGCACGAGGTAGTACGGATTGGCATCCTTCAGCGTGTTGTAGCCAAACGCGATCCACAACGGCTCGTAGTCGCCGGCCTGCAGGGTGTACGGCGTGAACATCGCATTGATGACACTGCGCCCATCGATCAACACCTCGATGCCGTCCGTGCCGACGCGCGCCTCGAAGGCACGACGCACATTCGACACCGCCTGACGCCCCAGGTCCTCCATGTCGACCGAGGCGATCTGGTGCGAGGCTCCGTCCATGCCGATGATGCTGACGCTGAAGGTCTGGAACTGGGAGCGCAGGCGCAGCATGCCGGCGGGCAATCCGGTTGCCCCTTCGGTATCGAAGAAATCGCCGTGCCCGGTGACATCGGTGCGCACCGGGTTGAGATCGAGATACCAGACCGAGCGCGGACTCAGCGGACTGTCCATGTCGAACACGATGCGGCGGCGAACGCCGTTCTGGATACGCAGGGGCTTGCGGAAGCGCTGCGCGGTCTGCGACTTGTCACCGGTATTGTCGAGACGCGTTCCATTCAGTGAATGCGCATGCAACTGGTCGTTGATGAAGAACAGGTTGAAGCGCGCATCGGTCGAAGTGACGGTGGAATTGTTCCACAATTTCTCATCGGCCGGACCGAGCGGCAGGTTGAAATCATCGAAGTAGGTCATGGACGTGCGCAACGCATCGACGCGCGAGCTGTCGCCACCATTGAACGCGAGGACACGCGCATTGCTGATGATTTCGCCCAGCGAATTGATCCGCTCGACACGGACCTGGTACGGCGACGCATTGTCCAGTGGCTGGATCTGCACGCGCCGGTTGCCGGTCACGAGCCAGCGCGTGGCCGTGGTCGCCTGTGGGCCATTGCCATGTTCGCCGAGGCATCCGCTGGTGCCTTCGATCATGCGTGCCGACGATAGGTGCCCGGTCGGGGGCGCAGGCTGGCCGTCTGGCCACCAGGTGACGAGGAAACCGGCGGGATCGTTGCCCGCACCGGTCATCGTCCACCACTGGCCCCAGGCGTTCTCGCCGTCGTAATCCATTTCCAGTGTCGCGACATGGTCGTCGCGCAGGATCTGCACGACAGGTGCCGCCTGCAGGGACTCGAAACCGGAGCGGAAGATCGACTCGGCCTGCGCGGCGGTCGCGAACAGCGATGCGAAAGCGACAAGAAGGCAAAATGCGCAACGCAGCAGGCGCGCGGCGACGAAGACGATGGGACGGGCGCGATGCAGGGTCATCGGCGGAATCCGGTGGTTTCGACCGCGCGAGTCTAGGCTTCGCGCAGGACCCGAAACGAGCCGGCTGTCACAGCTGCCGGGGCCGGTACTCTGCCGCGGTTTCGTCAGCAATCCCCGTGCGACGAAATCCCCGGCCTGTCGCGGTTGGACGGCCATCCCGGCGCTGCGACAAGCACGATGGCTGCGCGGGCTGCGTTCCGCCGTCCCGGGGATCCGCGATTCCCGCCGTTTTCCGTGCCGTGCCGGCACGCAGCGGCAGCGGGAACAGAGGTGTCAGTGCAAGGTGCTGATCACGCGGTCGAAGCGCGGTTTCCAGTTGTTCTTGATATCGGCGGAGACGAGGATGCGGCCTGCGCGGCCAATCAGGAGATCGCGCGACACGAAGCCGATGTAGCGCGAGTCTTCGCTGTTGTCGCGATTGTCGCCCATCATGAAGAACTGGTCGGGCGGAACGACCACCGGGCCGAAATCCCTGCGTGAACCTGTGCTGGAAAGGAACTGGACCGTATGGTCCTTGCCATCGAGGTTCTCGGTGTAGCGGGTCGCTTCGACGAATTGCCCCGATCCGACCGGCTCGGAGACCAGGGTCATGTTGGAATACTGCACGGGCTGGCCATTGATGCGCAGGGCATTGTCGCGCAGTTCGACCACATCGCCGGGGACCGCAACGAGCCGCTTGATCAGGCGCGTGCCATCTTTCGGCGAGCTGAACGTGATGATGTCGCCGCGTTGCGGATCGCCGAGTCTCGCCAGCGAGATGTCGGTCAGTGGAATCTTGAGATCGTAGGCGAGGCGGTTCACCAGGACGACATCGCCTTCGAGGATGGTCGGTCGCATCGAGCCGGTCGGCACCGGATTCCAGTCGGCGATCGCGGTGCGGAACAAGCCGAGGCAGAAAAGGAATACCAGGAGTCCGCGATTGTTCCTGAGAAACGTCCTCATCGAAATCGACCTCGTGCGTGGGATAGGCTGCATTGACCGCGTGCCGGCGGAGGAAGTTTCAACTGGATCGAGCAGGACGGGCATCCACCGCCACGCCATCCCGGATGGGGCAGGCACTCAAGGAGTCGCGTCCTCGAATCCGTCGAGGAAGATCGAGTCATTGACGCCCGCCAGTTCGGCCAGTACAGCCGCACTGGTCTTGAGGATCGCGCCGCCCATGGACTGGGCGTTCGGCCCGACATGATCCGGCGTATCGGTGGTGCGGTGATAGTAAGGGTAACTGTCGTAGTCGTACTCGATGGCGAGCACGGTGCGCTTGCCCGCGTTGAGATAGGGGATATGGTCCGACCCGAACGGATTGGTGCTGAGCGTGACGTGCAGGTCGGGCACATAGGTCGCTGCCGCGGCGGCGAACTGGTCGAGGTAGGCGCTCCACGTCGCACTGCTCTCGAACAGCGCGTCCAGATGCGTATCGGCGCTGTAGCCGATCATGTCCATCGTGATGACGGCGCGCACCTTGGCAAGGTCGCCGGATACCTGCAGCGCCTGCACATGAGCCTTGCTGCCGTACAGGCCTTGCTCCTCGCCCGCGTAGCACATGAAGAGGATGCTGCGTTCGGGCTCGACCGCGCCGAGTGCGCGCGCGAGTTCGATCACGCCCGCGCAGCCCGAGGCATTGTCTTCTGCGCCCGGCGTGTTGACGATCGACGACAGGCTCGAATTGCGCGAATCGTAATGACCGCCGACGACGATCCATTGGTCCGGAAAGCGTGAGCCGGTCCACGTGCCGATCACGTTGTTGACGCTGATCTGGCCGCCAGCGCTGCCGGGCATCGTGAAGGCGGGAGCGCTGACCGCCAGCCCGAGTCCACTGAACTGCGTCTCGATCCAGGCACGCGACTGCGCGAGCTCCGGGCCGTAGCTCGAGCGATCCCATGCGGCCAGCGTGGTCAGGTCGGCAAACCAGCGCACCGTGTCGATAGAGTCGACCACGGCCTGGATATCCGGATTGGCTGGTGCCGGTCCGCCGTCGGGGCGATAGCGCCGGGCGATGACGCTGTCGGGTTCGATTTCGCGCCACTCGTCGGAATGGCCATCGTGCAGTGAAGGCAGCGGTGTGGCCAGCTCCGAGATCGACAGTTCACGCAGTTCCCAGCGTCCACCCCGGGCAATCACGCGACCCGGAGCGTGTGCCTCGCGCACGCAGCCAATCGCGTGCAGGCGCAGGTGCGCGCGATCAAGATCGACGAGTTCACCGAGCACCTCACGATCCGCAACAGCCTTGCGCACTTCACCCCGATCACCGACGAGCACAAGCTGGTCGCCGAGTTCGAGCCACCAGCGCACGCGCGCGTCCTGCTTGCGCGCCGTCACCTGCCAGACGTCGGCATCGCGGATATCGATGACGACCGCGCTTTGCTCTGCGGGCATGGGAGGTATCGCTGGTGCGGGGAGGACAGGCACGCACGCTCCTTTCGGAAAGTCAGGCGATGCGATCACATCTATCGGGTCAGCGCCCATTGTAGGCGCCGATTGCGAGCAATGTCGTTGAAATGAGGGGCCCAGCGCGTCGGTCTGCAGGCCGAGTCCTGCGGCGGACCGCCTCGCAAATGCAGCCATCGGCGAAGGGAGAGGAGCCCCAGACCTTGCCGAGATTCACTTGCTGGTGGAACGGATGAGGATCGAACCCGCGATTTCAGCATTGAGCCTGTCCGGGTCGCCGAGCCCTGCTGCAACTGTCTGAATTCGCCAGGCAATGTCTGATCGCGCAGCGGTGTATTCGACTTCGCAGCCGGTACGTGACGGCTTGCAACGGGTTTATGGAAAAAGTGATCGTTGTTCGCGACAATGACCGATGCCAATCACATGGCCGAAGAGGTATTCATGGATCGGGAACTGTTCGACCAATTGGTATCTCGTCTGGAAGCGTATTCCAGGCTGAATCCCAAATTGTACAAGCTACGCGTGTTTGGCTTCGCCCTGCTTGGATACGGCTATTTGCTGCTGATGTTCGTGTTGATGCTGTTGCTGTTGGTGGCATCGGCCCTGTCGGTGATCTACTTCAAGGCATTGGGCATGAAGCTGCTTTTGATCACGGCACCATTCGCATGGTTGGTCGCCCGCTCGTTCTGGGTCAGAATGAATGCGCCGCAGGGATACGTCGTAGATCGGCGCATGGCGCCGGCATTGTTCGAGCGCATTCGTGTGCTTCGAAAGAAGTTGCGCGCTCCCCGTTTTCATCGCGTCGTGATAACGGATGATTTCAATGCGGCCGTGGTCCAGATCCCGCGACTTGGACCCGTCGGATGGCATGCCAACTATCTGTTGGTCGGTATGCCATTGATGAAAAGCGTGTCGCCGACGCAGCTCGATGCCATTCTTGCCCATGAGTTCGGGCATCTCGCGGGAGGGCACGCGCGTTTCGGAAACTGGTTGTATCGCTTGCGCAGGATCTGGTCGCAACTGCTCGATGAGTTGGAGCGCAGGCAGAGCGCCGGTCTTGCGCTGTTCAGAGGTTTTTTCACCTGGTACGTGCCGAGATTCAATGCGTACAGTTTCCCGCTGGCGCGGGCCAACGAATTTGAGGCCGATGCGGTGGCTGCTCGCGTGACTTCGGTGAACCAATTGGCCGAAGCGCTCACGACTACTGCGGTGGTTGGGCGTTATCTCGGCGCCAAGTACTGGCCGGGCGTCTACGCGAAAGCGGACACGATGCCTCAACCCTCGTTTGCGCCACATGCTGCGCTTGGCGAAGCGGTCAATCGTGAGCTCGACGATCGTGATGTCGAGATCTGGATGGGTGAGATCCTGGCGCAACCGGCAGATTCGACGGATACGCATCCTGGTTTGGCCGACCGTTTGCGTGCGATTGGTGGAAGCGCCTGTTTCAAGCGCCCGGCCGAAGGCTCAAGCGCCGACTATTTGCTTGGCCCGGTTCGCGAGCAGGTCATTCGGAAGCTGGATGGTCGGTGGCAATTTCATGTGAGTGAGGACTGGCGCCGTCGATATTCGGAAGTCTGGGAGGCGCGCAATCGTCTTGCGGCCCAGCGCAAGCTCTGGAACAACGCTTCGCGTTCTACGGACGAGCTCATCGAATACGCGAATCTGGAAGAACTCCATGGAGAAGGGCGAGCCGCCGCTGTCGCCCTTCTGGGTGATCGGATTGCTCAGGATCCAGATCACGCCGGACTCAACTACTGGCTCGGCACACGGTTGCTCGCTGACGATGATGAATCAGGTATCGAATTGGTCGAAAAGGCCATTGCCATGGACGAAGCGGCTATCGTTCCGGGCAATGTGGCTTTGCGTGATTTCTACCACACGCGCGGGTTGGTCGACCTTGCAAAGGCAGCTCATGGCGTCGCAGCGGAACGACAGGCATTGCTTGATGCGGCCGATTCCGAGCGGCAGACCATCAGACTTGGCGACAAATTGCTTGCTCATGGACTCGATGCTGATGCGGTCAATCGACTTTACGAGCAGATCACGCGTCTGGGCGCACGCAAGATCTGGATTGCACGAAAGCCCACACGTCTATTCCCCGAACACCCGTTGTTCCTGCTCGCTTTTTCGTTGAAGCCCTGGTATTCGCTGGTCCGACGATCAGGGGGCGGAATTGTGAGTGATCGAATTCACCGCGAAGTCACTCTTCCCGGCCAGACCATCGTGATATGCACGGATGGCGAGTACTACCGTTTCCGGCGCAAGTTGCGCTTCATTCGCGGCACCAGGCTTCGGTCGACTGCGCCATCGAGCAACGCCAATGGCACGTGATCGTCGATCCGTCAGAACCATGATATGTCGAAGCGGGGGAGATGAACTTGGTGGCGCATGCAGCTCGTCAGGAAATGAGCGCCAGACGATGCCGCACCAAACTCAAAAGCCCGGCGTAAGCCGGGCTTTTGAGTTTGGTGGTGGAGCGGAAGGGGATCGAACCCTCGACCTCTGCATTGCGAACGCAGCGCTCTCCCAGCTGAGCTACCGCCCCGTTGAATCGCTCGCGTCGGAGGCATCATCGGGTGGGGCCGATTCCGTGCGCGATGCCGGATCATATCGGATGGTCTGGATCGCGCCAAGCAAGCGACCGGTCGCCACGCCTCGTCCTGCATTCAACGCGGCTTATCGTGAATGGCCAGACAGTGCGCCGGTATCTCCGTCGAATGGACGGCGTCAATCTACCGCCGCCGAGGACAATTGCCGGCTCGCGCAGGGATGGGAGGTAGACCGGCGTGTCAGCCTTTCCGGCTCTCCGCCAGTTGCGCCGTCAGCGCATCGTGCAGGATCTCCCGGCGCCAGCCTTCGAGGGCGCGCGGCCACTGGCGCGAGAGGTACAGCGTTTCGAGATGGCGGCGTGAGCAGAGCAGACCTTCGGGCAGGTCGAGTTCGGCGGCGCGGGCGGTGACGATTTCCTTGAGCGCGCGGATGACGCGACGCTCCTCGCCATCGGCAGCCGGCGGAATCGCCTCGAACTCGAGTTCTTCCTCGGCGAGCGGGCGGCGCAGCACGTCGAACAGTTCCTGTCGCTCCGCTCCGCGCAGTGCGCGCAGTCCCCGGGCACGTTCGGCCAGGTCGTTGAGATCGGCAGGGGGCGTTGCGCTGAAATCGAGCACGCGCGGGTCATCGAGGATCCACGGCCGCGGTTTGTCGATCCGCCTTGCGGTCGTATCCCGCCAGATCAGTACGCGACGCAGCAGGGCTTGTTGCGGACGGGTCCAGTCGGCTGCGCCGCGATAGCTGGTTTGCGGTTGAAGTTCGGGTTCGCGATGACGCGCGCGCTCGACCAGCCGTGCGCAATCCTGCGCGTGCCAGTCGGCATAGCCGCGCTCGGCCAGGCGCGCTGACAGTGCCGTGTGCAGGGCAGGCAGATGCACGACATCCTGCGCGGCATATTCGAGTTGCGATGCGCTCAACGGACGTTGCAGCCAATCGGAACGGGTTTCTCCTTTCGGCAGATCGACCTCGCAGACGGTCAATACGAGCTTCTGGTAGCCGAGTCCCGCGCCGAGGCCGGCGAATGCGGCGGCGATCTGCGTATCGAACAAGCAACCGAGGCTGTTTGGCAGGAGCGGGCTCAGGGCATCGAGATCCTCGCTCGCGCTGTGCATGATCGATATCGTCTGCGCGTCGCCGAGGCGCGTGCCCAGCGGAGTCAGGTCGATGTCGGCGAGCGGATCGATCAGCGCGACGTGGCCATCGATCTCGATCTGGACCAGGGCCAGCTTCGGGGCAAAGCTGTCGGTACGCATGAACTCGGTATCGAGGCCGACGAGTCGGGCCGGATGGCGATCGAGTTCGATCAGGGTTTCGGTGCGGTCGATCCAGGCAGCCAAGCGGAGCCTTCCTGTGCAGGGACGGGGGGTGAACGATGAAGCGCAGCGCGGTTGCGGACGCCTCCCGCGATAGCCTAAGGTGCCGACACGCTGCTGTCAGCCTACCTGTTTGTCCTCATGCCCGGTACCGACAACGTCAACAAGCAACGCAACTGGGGCGGTGCGCTCGGCATTGCCGTGTTGCTGTTCGCGCTGAGCTATCGGTTCATGCCGGGCATCCTGCACGTGGAACCGCAAAAGCAGGTGCAGACGACGACCACCGCACCGCTCGGCGGGAAACCCTGGGTCGTCGACCCTGCAAGCCCGGCAGTCGACCGCAATGGCAACCCTGAGCCGATCGTCGGCTCGACACTGGCCGAAGCCTTGGCAATGGGACCTCCGGCACCCGTGACCAAGGAAGTCGCGACCTTGCTCAAGGCGGCGCGCAAGCAGGAAGCGGACGGCAAGCTGTTCGAGCCACCCGGCAACAATGCAGTCGGCATCTACCGGCAGGTGCTGGAGCGCGATGCAAACAATCCCGCGGCGCTCGATGCGTTGACCCGCATCGGTGGCGCCGTGCGCGACTGGTCGCTGGCTGCACTCGAGCGGGGTGACGAAGCAGAAGCCCAGCGCTATGCCGCGCAGTTCGCCGAACTGCCGCATTCCGACAACGAACTCGTCATCCTGCGCGCACGCCTCAAGACGATGCGCGACGTCATGCCGCTGCTCGCCGCGGCCGCGGAGCTGCTCAAGCAGGAGCGCATGATCGGCGACGGAGACAACAATGCACTGGCGGTCTATCGCAAGGTCCTCGCGATCGATCCGGGCAACCGGATCGCTGATGCGGGTCTTGCGCGCATCGAGCGCGGCTTCCTCGATCGTGCACTCGGCGCCGCGGCGCAGGACGACTTCATCAATGCCGATGCGATCCTCACCGATGCCTCGTCGATACGTCCTGGATCACAGGCCTTGCTCGATACGCGTTCACAGGTCGAGAGCCTGCGTCGCCAGCGTGGCGAGACGGTTCTGGCCCAGGCACGTTCGGCGCTGGATGCGGGCGATGCGGACCTGGCCGAAAAGCTGGCCAGGGAGGCGCAGGTGATCAGCACCGACCTGGCCGGGCTCGACGACTTCAGCAAGCGTCTGCGCAATGCGCGCCTTTACGCGAGTTTTTCGCCCGGTCAGGTATTCAGCGATCGATTCCTCGATACCAGCGGTTCGGCGCCCGCCGTCGTCGTGATTCCCGCCGGGCAGTTCGTCATGGGTTCGCCCGCCGACGAGAGCGGCCATCGGGATGACGAGGAACCGCAGCGCCAGGTCCAGATTCCGGTGGGCTTCGCGATCGGGCAGACCGAAGTGACGGTCGCCCAGTTCCGCGTGTTCACGCGGGCGATCAACTACCGCAGCGAGGCCGAGCGCGCGGGTACCGGCAGCGTCTACGACGAGAGCAGCGGACGCATGAATGATCGTCGCGGCATCGACTGGCAACGCGACTACGAAGGCGGCCGCGCGAGCGACAAGCTTCCGGTGCTCAATGTCTCGTGGAATGATGCCAGCGAATACGTCGCCTGGCTTTCGCAACGCACCGGCAAGAAGTACCGCCTCCCCAGCGAAGCGGAGTTCGAGTACGTGCTGCGCGCCGGCTCCGACACGCCGTACTGGTGGGGCACGGGCGACCCGAAGAGCGTGCTGACGAATGTCACCGGCGACGGCGATCGTTCACCAAGCAAGCGCAGTTGGGGCAGGGCCTTCAACAACTACAGCGATGGCTACTGGGGGCCGGCGCCGGTCAAGTCGTTTCCGGCAAATCCGTTCGGAGTTCACGATATCGACGGCAACCTCTCCGAATGGGTGGATGATTGCTGGCATGACAACTACACGCGTGCGCCGCGCGACAGCACGGCATGGATCAATCCAGGCTGCGTGAGGCGCGTGATCCGGGGCGGATCATGGGGCAGCGCACCGGATCAGGTGCGCTCGGCGTACCGTTTGTCGGTTCCAGCGGATACCCGAAGTGCGCGACTCGGATTCCGCGTGGTGCGCGAGCTGTAGCGCGGGTTGAAAACGATCGTGGAAATCCGCGCACATTCAGATTTCGCGCGCTAAGCTCGCACCTGGGAAATCGGGAGAAGCACATGGGGCCGTTCGGAAATCGTTCTGCAGGTGCAGGTCAGCAAGGCAGTCGTCGTGGCCTCAAGTTGTGGCCGATCCTGCTTTTCGGCCTTTACTTCGGCTACTACTACTTCAGTCACAGCAATGCGGCGTCGTTCACCGGGCGCAAGCAGTTGCTCGACACGAGCGCACAGGAGGAAGCCGCGCTCGGCCTGCAGTCCTACCAGGAAATCCTGCAGCAATCACAGGTCGTGCGCACGGGTCAGTTGCCGCAGGAGGTCCAGACCATCGCCCAACGCCTGGTCGAGGCGGCTCCCAAGGTCGAGAAATACCTCGCCGAGACTGCAGGTACCCCGGCGTCGACCGATTGGAGCACGTTCGACTGGCAGGTCAGCCTGATCCAGTCCGATGAGGTCAATGCGTTCTGCCTGCCAGGCGGAAAGATCGCGGTCTACACCGGCATCATTCCGGTGGCCCAGAACGACGACGGACTTGCTGTCGTGATGGGCCACGAGATCGCCCACGCGCTGCTGCGTCACGGCGGCGAACGCATGGCCCAGCAGAAGCTCGTGCAGATGGGTTCGATTGCCGCGAGCATGTCGACCGGCGACATGGACCCCGGCCAGCGCCAGATGGTCATGGCGGCGATCGGCGCAGGTGCGCAATACGGCGTGTTGCTGCCGTTTTCGCGCAGCCACGAATCCGAAGCCGATCACGTCGGACTGCTGCTGTCGGCGGCGGCCTGTTACAACCCGCAGGAAGCGCCGAAACTATGGGAGCGCATGGCCTCGCTCGGCAAGCAGAAGCCGCCGGAATTCATGTCCACCCATCCGGCCGAAGGCACGCGCATCAGCCAGTTGAATGCCTGGATGGGCGAAGCGATGCAGGTGCGCCAGCAATTCTGCGGCACGCCCCCGGCAGCGCAGTAGGGAAAAGCCGCTTGTCAGTCCGGGAGCGTGCCCGTATGATTCGCGGCCCACTTCCGGAGAGGTGGCAGAGTGGTCGAATGTACCTGACTCGAAATCAGGCGTGCGTGCAAGCGCACCGTGGGTTCGACAAATTCGTCGGGAACGAATTTGGACAGCCCAAGGCTGGCCCGTAGCGCGAAGCGCGGAGGGTGAGGCTCATGGATGAGTCGAACATATCCCACCGGATTTTCGACCTGGCGAAAGTCCCCAGCGCATATCTTTTCTTCACGTCGAGCACCATCGGAGCGAACTAGCTTGTCAGCCAGCTTTGCTGCCCGTATCATTCGCGGCCCACTTCCGGAGAGGTGGCAGAGTGGTCGAATGTACCTGACTCGAAATCAGGCGTGCGTGCAAGCGCACCGTGGGTTCGAATCCCACCCTCTCCGCCAGCGACAAAAAGAGCCCCGAAAGGGGCTTTTTTTGTGGCTGTTGGTACGGGTGAGTGGACGAAACCACCTGGGTTCGACAGGTTCGCCGGAGCGAACCTGGACAGCCGCAGGCTGGCCCGGAGCGCATCGCGCGAAGGGCGAGGCTCAGGGAAGAGCCGAGCATATCCCACCCTCTCCGCCAGTTACAGCAATAAGCCCCTGAAATCTTGGGCTTTTTGTTTTCCCCGTTGGGCCAATCCCTGCGCTGTTCCCAACAACTCTCTTCGCACGCCGTGCCGCGTGAAAAGTCGCGCGCACGTCATGTCCTTACTACTCGAGCAGCGGCAGGTCCGAACCGTGGTTTCGTGTGAACCAGGCACCCGAAGAGTAAGGCTGAATCGGGCAACGGCGCCGGCCTCCGCCAATGAGTCGAGCGGACGCAGTCAGCGAGTAATTTGACATACGCGACCATTGCACCGGGAAATTTCGAAGAGTCCCCTCCGAAGTGTCGAGGCGTGCTCGCCGATCGCCATGCTCTTGCGCGCGTGCCCCAAGGGCGATGCGGCTTTTTACCTGTTGGCGCTGATTCCCTGGATTCGACGTTCATCGGCGTAGCTGGAAGTGTTGGTTGACTGCCTTGGGTAGACGCCGGGCGTTCCAGAGAACTCCGTGCACGTTCCCGCAACTTCAGGACTATTCTCATGAGGTATCAACGCATCCCTTCCCTTCGGTTCAGCAACGCTTCGCCTGCAGGGTCACTTGCTTTCGCCTTCACATCGCCGCCGCCGTGCTGTTACTGACCGGCATCCTGTTTGCACGCCCCGCTGAGGCAGGCGCGATCGTCGTCGGCCGCAGCGGCACAGCAGGAAACTGTACGGTTCCGACGATCCAGGCGGCGATCAATCGCGCCAACGGCTTTGGGGGCTACAACCTGTGGCCCAAGGCCGCACTATGGCCCTGACTACTTTGGAGCCTATCTCCGGGACCCGCAGGGAAATAAAATCCACCTGGTCTATCGCGGTGATCATTGCTGAGTACGACATGCGGACTTTCCACCTCTGGATCGTGAATCCATATGTGAGGACCAGGCGTAGCCGTGTCGTCCTCTCGCTTGGCGTGGCCAGCACCTGGGACAGTGTCGGTGGCGACAACTTGCTGTGTGGATATGAAGCGGCATTCCTCAACAGCCAGCCAGAGAGCAAGACTTGCAATGAACGCACCCCTTGACATCACCCCTTTCTCGATCCGAATCGAGGCGGAGATCCTGTCCGACCTGCGAATGCGTATCCGCAATACCCGCTGGCCTGATCAGGCGCCAGGCGAGGCCTGGGAGCAAGGGACTGATCTCGAGTACCTCCGATCGTTGCTTGCGTATTGGGGCGGCCAGTTCGATTGGCCCGCACAAGAGCGCATGCTCAACGCGTCGAATCAGTTCCGCGCCCATCTCGACGGCGTCCATATCCACTTCGTCCATGAGCGCGCCAAGCGCGGGCACGGCATTCCGCTGATCCTGACCCATGGCTGGCCGAGCACGTTCGCCGAGCTGCTTCCGCTCGTACCGTTGCTGACCGATCCAGAGGGTCACGGCATCGACGGCCCCGCGTTTGACGTCGTCATCCCGTCACTGCCGGGCTACGGTTTTTCCGAGCGACCCACTCAGGTGGGTGTGAACTATGGGCATGTCGCCGGTCTGTGGCATCGCCTCATGCGTGGACTGGGCTATGAGCGCTACGGGACTCACGGCGGAGATTTCGGAGCCGGGGTCGCTACGTACATGGCATTGACCGATCCCGAACCATTGATTGGCGTCCACCTGAGCAATCTCGAAATAGCGCCTTTCACCGGACCAGGCGCGCGGCCGCTGTCCCCAGCAGAGATTACCTATAGGGAGCGCAATGCGGCGTTTTGGCAAGACGAATCGGGTTACAAGGCAATCCAATCGACGAAGCCGCAGACGCTCGGATACGGGCTCAACGATTCGCCAGTTGGACTCGCTGCCTGGATTCTCGAGAAGTGGCGGTCCTGGGCCGATTCCCGCGGCAATCTCGATCAGCGCTTCTCCCGAGATTTCCTGCTGACTACCGTAACGATCTATTGGGTTACCCAGACGATCACGTCATCCATGCGGGACTACTTCGACAACGACAACATGCGGTTCCGGGTCGCCCTCGGACCACGGGATTTCGTCAATGTGCCAACTGGCATCGCGGTCTTCGCCAATACCTTTGTCGATGAGGGAACGCCTCCGCGTGAGTGGGCCGAACGCCTGTACAACGTGCGCCGATGGACCGCCATGCCGCGCGGCGGACACTTCGCCGCAGCCGAGGAACCCGAGCTGCTGGCGCGCGATATTGCGGCGTTCTTTGCCGGCTTGTGAGCCTGCACGGGGTGCCCGCGGAGCGTTCCCTTGAGATCAGAATACCGAGTGGCCAACAGGACTGGACTGAGCGAATTTACCGATGTCTGTTGCCGAACAATGCGTCAGCGCAGACGGTTGCCAGGCTGTCGAGAAAGGCCATCCCGAAACTCCAGCGATATCCCCGATCAATCTTTCGTAATCTGACTCGAATAGGTCCTGCGTTGCACGATTCTCCTTCATTCGTGCCTCTGTCAATTCGGCAAGCGCAGCGCGCATGGTCCGTCGAGCGGGCGCCGGATTCCGCCACGCGTTGATGCGCCCGGGCGGACCAGAGTGTATGCGCCGAAATTCCATCCGGCCCGCCCCATTTCCCATGCCGAGCATGGCGCAGCCAGCTGCACGTGAAGCCCGAACCGCTGCAGCGGAAATCGGGCTCCTTGATGGCACTTCTCTGCTTGCACGCGAGTTCCGTTGGGGCAGGCGTGGCGCACTCGCCAATCGCTCGTGCGTCCAAACCCTCGTGCCCGCCGGCGTCATCCGATCAGTCGCTCCTCTATGACACGAATGGCTTCGGCAGGCACCTCGCGCCGCTCCAGCCACTCGGGCCAGTCTTCCATCGGCACACCCATCAGCTCTGCTATCGTATGTTCGATTTCGTCCATCATTCGCCCTTCTCGGGGGGCTTGCTCCTCGGATGTGGTTGCTTCCAGACGAAGAACGATGATTGGCGCGAAGTTGCGACACGAGGCGGCGGGTTGCGTGGATCCAAAGGAGGTTGTGCGATGTCGAACGACGCAGATCCATCTGCCGAACCGATCGGCGAAATGCCTTCACAATATGCAGGCGACAAGCTCTTCGTCGAGGTTTATGAGCGCCTCAAGAAGATGGCGGGTAACCAGTTGCTCGACAATGTCGATTCGATCAATGCAACGGGTCTGGTCCACGAGTTGTACATGCGGATGATTCACGGGAAGTCGCTGACGTTCGTCGAGCCCGCACAGTTTTTCGACTACGCAGCCAAGGCAATGCGCCATCTGCTCGTCGACAGGGCCCGCGGGAGAATGCGTACGAAGCGCGGTGGCGGCCTGCAAAAAGTTGACCTGCCCACCGAAACGACATCGCTCGCTGACGCGACAGCGCAACGCGCACTCGAGCTTGATGACGGCCTGCGAAAACTCGAAATCGAGGCGCCACGCGCGGCCCGGATCGTCGAGCTCCACTACTTCGCTGGACTGTCGCTGCCGCAAGTTGCCACTCAGCTCGCTATTTCGACCCGAACGGTCAACCGGGAATGGCGCTTTGCCCGAGCGCTGTTGAACGGCGAGCCGGTCGACGAGGGCAGAGAGTAGCGGGAGCCGTGTCGCGGTTTCGCCCGTTTCATCGTTGATCTTACAAGAGACTGCTCTGCGACAATCCGGGGCCGGGAGAAAGCGATGGCAGAACGACTGGGCATGCAGGCTTTGGCCGATGCTTTCGAGCTGCTGCTCGACATGCGGGAAGGAGATCGGCTGTCGTGGCTTCAAGAGCAAGACTGGTGCCTGCCGGACAAGGCTCGCCTGCGTCGGATGCTCGACGCGGACTCGAATGCGGACGCGTGCTTCATGGACGCGCCAGCCTTGGTCCACGCCCAGATCCTGGATGACGATCAGGCCGCGCAAGTCGAGCCCCAGGACCTCATTGGCCAGCAGTTCGGTGCGTTCCGGATTGAACGACTGATCGGTCAAGGCGGCATGGCTGCGGTCTTTGCAGCGCGTCGCGTCGGTGCGGACTTCGACCAGCTCGTCGCCGTCAAGCTGCTGCGGCGCGGGCTTTTCTCTGCGGTGGAACAAAAGCTCTTCCGGCGCGAACGACGTCTGCTGGCCAACCTCAGTCATCCCAATATCGCGCACCTGATCGATGGTGGCGTTACCGAGGCCGGCATCCCTTACCTCGTGCTCGAGTTCATCGAGGGCACCCGGCTCGATCACTTCGTAATTGAACATCGTCTCTCTTTGTGCGCGAGACTTTCGCTTTTTGCCAACGTTTGTCGCGCGGTGGAGGCTGCGCACCAGGCGCTGATCGTGCATCGGGATATCAAGCCCTCCAATATTCTGGTGACCGCCGATGGCACGCCGAAGCTGCTGGATTTCGGGATCGCCAAGCTGTTGCTGGATGAGACCGGAGAGGCGTCGCATCACACGCTGACGGCAGCGCTGACGCCCGGCTATGCCGCGCCAGAGCAGCTGGCGGGTGCTCAAATCACGACCGCGACGGACGTGTATGCGTTGGGGGTAATTCTGCACGAGCTGCTCACGGGACAACGCCCGAAGCGAGAGGGAGCGTCCTTGGCCTCCACGGTTATGGATAGACAGACAACCACCGCGCCTGGCGTGTTGCCCCTCCCCGCGTATCAGCTTCGGCGCGCATTGCGCGGCGATCTGGACAACATCCTCGCGCGCGCGCTCAGCGCTGATCCAGAGCGCCGATATCCTTCGGCCACGGCATTGATCGACGATGTCGAGCGCTATCTCGAGGGCCGCGCGGTCCGTGCCCATCCGCCTTCGCGCTGGTACCTTCTGCGCAAGTTCGTCGGCAGGCATCGGGCGCCGGCCGCCATAGTGGCTTCTTTGTCGCTGGCGGTGGTGGGTGCATTGGCGGGAGCCTTGTGGCAAGCACAGGCAGCGCGTGTCGAAGCTCAACGCGCAAACTCGGTGCGCGATTTCGTTGTCGATCTTTTCAGAACTGCCGAAGAAGCGAGTCCGAGAGGCCAACGCGCAACGCCTGAAGATGTCGTGGAAATCGGCAGCAAGCGTGTTCTGGAGAATTCGGAGCTTCCGGCCGAGACGCGCGCGGAGCTGCTCGGCGTCTTGTCCACGGTTGCCGTCAGCATGGGGTCGGAACACCAGACAGCTCCTCTCACTGAAGCCTGGATGGAGCTGGCTGACCACGTCTATGAGCGCAATGACCCACGCTGGATAGAGTCGCGTCGTGTTCGGGCGGAGTGGCTCGTTGAGCAGGCGCGATTCGCGGATGCCCGGGCGCTGCTTGCTCCGTTGCGTGATGAGCTGCTACGGCGCAAAGACGCTTTGGCAACGGACACCCTGCTTACCATGCTGCTTGCCATGAGCACGGATGGCGGTAAGGATCAGATTGATGAGGCGGCTTCACTCATGCGCCAAGTCCGCGAGCAGGCGCTGGGCAACCCGACGCTCGGGGCGCGCACCGTGCTCAGCGTATTGATTGCCGAGTCCAATCAGCTTTCCCAGTTCCACCGTTTCAGGGAGGCCCTGGAACGAGGTGATGTGGCGATCAATTATTGGAAGGCGCACGAATTGCCCGCGACGAGCGATCTGCTGTGGCTCTACGCAAGCATCGGCAACGCTGCAAGTTCGCTCGGTGATGCCGCGCGAGGCGAAGCGGCCTATCGAGAGGCGATCGCACTATCGGAGAGCATACACGCCCGCCCTCATGCCGATACCGCATGGTTCATCGGTCTGCTCGGCAGCTATCTTGTGTCCCTGGGACGCGTCGAAGACGCCGAACCGTACGTCCTCAGCGGCCTCTCGATGCGTCGCGAGCTGCTCGGAGAATCGCATCGCAGCACACTATTCGCGCTCGCGGCGGCGAGCCGCCTGCGTGCGTTGCAAAAGCGACCGGACGAGGCCATCGCTTTGCTCGATGAGGGCATCGCGACTTGCGATCGCGCGCGGATGCAGGACGAGGCTTGCGTCCGACTTTTGCAGACCCGCGGTCGACTGCGAACCGGGAGGCGCGAGTTCGCTGCAGCTGAGGCAGACCTTGCTGCAGCCATTGCCATGCAGGGTCTCTTGAGTGGCGAGGACAGCCCGATGATTGCGTCACAACTGGCTTACATGGCGGAAGTGCAGCAGGGGTCGGGGCGCTATGCAGAGGCCATCGCAACCGCGACCCGGGCGCTAAGTCTGATGGACAAGGCCGGCGGTGGCCACTGGGGCGATCGCGCTGCGGCACAGCTGCAACGCGCATTGGCCAACCTCGCCCTGGGGAACGCGCGCGCGGCATTGGACGAAATGGCCGAAGCAGAGCCTGTCTTCACGAAGGCCGCACCTGAGAACGTTCGCACACGCGTATCGATGCTTGACGTGATGGCGCGCGCCATGCTTCTCCTCGGGCACGGCACAGATGCCCGGTTGACTGCGGGACGTGCTCTCGCCATTGACGACGCTCAAGCGAAATCCGACCCGGCGATCATCTCGCGCTTGCGCCAAATCGCCGCTACCCGCCGCGACGACTGACTCGCCCGGGTCAGCGCACTGCCGCAGGCCACACTTGTTGCGGCATCTGTCGCTGTTCGCCCCGATGTGACGTTTATCAGGGTATCGACCCTGCCTTGCCATGCAGCGAGCGCAAGTTTCCTCACGCGCTCGGATGGCGCAGGAACGACGCCTACCGCGGACCGGCGACACGGCCCGCGCAAGAGACTTCTACGCATGACCCTGGCGACTCAGTTCCCTATCGCTATCTTGTCGGTCACCCTGTCACTCGCTCCACCGACAGGCGACTGGATCCCCGCGAGCATCAACGGTGATTGCAACGCAACCGATGTCCATTTCTCCGACTCGGTGCACGGCTTCGCTACCTGTTCGTCCGACAAGGGCATGGTGACTGACGATGGTGGACTGAACTGGACGGTGTTTCCCACCCATCTGCAGCAGAGCCTGGTATTCGCCTTCGACGCCGGTGGTGATGTCCTGTACGCCGCGCGCAATGGTCTTTACCGCAGCGTTGATCGGGGACAGAGCTGGAACGAGATCGGTGGCCTCAGCAGCAACGACGGTAGCGTGCTCGACGTGCATTTCAAGGCGGACGGCAATCTGGTCGCAATCCAGGGGCCGGAACTGCGCTTCAGCGACAACGGCGGGGCGAATTGGGAGA
>ERZ795059.810-NODE-810-length-37972-cov-7.964501_pt1 | contig 37972 bp, 36 predicted proteins | sample MGYA00375143_ERZ795059 | MGnify/ENA primary metagenome ERZ795059 (study PRJEB30188, sample SAMN05720168) | activated sludge metagenome | isolation source: Anaerobic digester | place: USA | collected 2015-01-07 ... | reverse complement strand
AAAACCGTTGTACGTGCAAGCGTACCGTGAGTTCGAATCTCACCCTCTCCGCCAGGTCACTCCCGCTAGAGTGACGTCTGGGCCATAGCCTGCTTTCGATGCGTCGAGATGGACTTCGCGAAGGCCGCGGACGCCGTTACCTGCTTCTGGCCTCGTGAAGGTTATCCGGCAGGCGCCGAGATCTATTGCCTTCCTTCCAGCACGAACGCCGAGGATTGCGCCTGCGAGAGCGGCTGCGTGTTCCGGGTCGTCACACGCCGCCACAAGGCCGGCGACCGGCGCGTCGCCAAGGACGGACGCCGTCGTCATCCTGTGGCGGGCGGTTTCGAACCGGACGCCGAACACGGCGGGATCGAGCTGGATCAGGCGTTTGCCGCCGATCGTGTGATCACGGAAGAGCCTGACGCCGGCTGCTTCTGCTCTTGCCGCGATCCGGTTCGGATCCCCGCCATCGAGCATGACGACGTGGCCGGCGAGGCTTGCGACGTGGAAGGCTTCGTTGGCCGCGCTGTCGTCAAAGCCCGGCGTGAGGACATCGACGGCGACATTGCGCAAGGCGAGTGACGTGGTGTGCAGGCCGGGCGATGGAGCGGCGAGGCCGATACGCGCCACGCGCAGACCAAAGGGCTGATGTGCGCGCGTTGCGGCTTGCGACACCGGGGCTGCGGCGGCGAGAGCGGAGGCGCTGGCGGCCAGTACGGCGCGGCGGGAGATGTCGTGTCGGATTAGCGTCATGACCGCCTCCTAGACCAGCTTGAAATCGACGTTAGCGATGCGCGCCACATCGCCGGCGCGGTCGCGTTGGCGCGCCTTGAGATAGATCGAGGTCAGGCCGCGAAGCTTTGTTTCGCTGGGCGCAACGAAATCTATCCTGCGATCGTCCACGCAGATGATCGAGCTGCCTTCCTGCCGGGCGAGGAAGACGCGTGCAGCCAGCGCCGCCTTGTCCGTCGGCTGCTCCACCGCGACCTCGGCGCCTACGATCTCTTGCGCAAGCGGCGAGTCGCTATAGGGGCCGGTGAGCGGATTGCCCCACCAGTTTTCCTCGGGCGTATATTTGTAGAATTCGAAGCGCGTGCCGAAGTCCTTGTAGTTGAACTGCATCAGGCGCTGCCCGCCGAAATCCATGTCCATCGCGAACTTCAGGCTTTCGGCCGTGGCCCGGTTGCGCAGGGCTTCTGCGTCATAGGTCTGCATGACGGCCATGAACCCGCCATCCTTGCCGCCGCGCTCCTCGAAGAAGGTGTGCAGCTGGTGCGGCTTGCGGATCGGCTGGACGACTTCGATCAGCGTGGTTCCGACACGCATCATCGAGGTTGTGAAGCCGAACGCTTCGGTTGGACCGGGCCCGTCGCGCTTGGGCGTCGGCTTGAGCTGCAGGAAATCGTAGAGCTGGTTGCACACGAAATCCTTGTCCGGTGTGGCGAGCACATAGTGCCGGACACGGCACGGCCGCTTGGCCTGTTCTTCCTGCATGGCGTGTTCCCCTCGCCGCATGAGTCGCTTGCATTACGATACTTAGGACACAGGCCCTGTCAAGAAAGCGGCTGCGCTTGACTTGGAGCGATGGCGCCGTGACGGTCCGGCCCGATGCCAACCGCCAGACGCCGCCCCTCCCCGCAATCCGCCCGGAAGCCACGCACGGCTTCTGATGCCGCTATCGTGGCGAAGGCGCCATCGCAGCTGATGGAGGCGAATTCGGCGGCGCGGGCGCTCAACATCGTTGGCGATCGCTGGACGCTGATGATCCTGGGATACGCCTTCGCGCGCGTGAGGCGGTTCGAGGATTTTCATGGCCGTATCGGCATAGCGCGCAGCTTGCTGACGGATCGCCTGCGGCGGCTTGAAGACGTCGGCATCATGCGGCGGGAGCTCTATTCCGATCATTCGGCGCGGCATGAGTATCGCCTGACGGAGATGGGCCGCGACCTGTTCGGCCCGTCCATGATGATAATCCGCTGGGAAAAGCGCTGGTTCTACGACAAGCGGATTGCAGCCCACCGGATCAGCCATTCCTGCGGCAAGACTTTCACACCGGAATGCCGCTGCAAGGCATGTGGCGAACTGGTCGAATGGCGCGATGTGCGCGCAGCGCCCGGCCCCGGCGCTGGCATTGATCCACCCCAGGCGCCGCGCACCCAGCGCCGGTCTATCGTGGAGAACGCCTCGCCCGAGCAGGCCATGATCGAGCGCTCGGCCGATGTCCTGGGCGATCGCTGGACGGCGCACACGATAGCGGCGGCGTTCATGGGGCGGAAGCGCTTCGTCGAATTCCAGCGCGCGCTTGGCGTCGCGACCAACATCCTGGCTGATCGACTCGCACGGCTGGTGGAACTGGGCGTGCTGGACCAGAGGCTCTACCAGCAGAATCCCGAGCGCTGGGAATACCGGCTTTCAGCGCGCGGGCGCGACCTGTTCCCGCTGATCGTCGAACTGGTGCGCTGGGGCGATAAATGGCTGTCCGGCGACAAGGGCGCGCCGATGATCCTCCATCATTCCTGCGGCAAGGTGCTGAAGCCGCAGCTTACCTGCGATCAGTGCCGCAAGCCGATCACACCGGGTTCGACGAACGTTGCGGCAGGCTGAAAGGTCACTTGCATAAAGCGACCTTGATGCGTAATCGGGATAAAACCCCGCGATCAGGAACCTGCGCCATGATTGTCGAGCGCCTTCCGCCCGTTAAGTCTTCGCTGCGCCCCAGCAATCATCCCTATCTCAACGGGCCGTGGACGCCGCAGCATGAAGAGGTCACCGCAACCGACCTCGACGTGATCGAGGGGACGATCCCGACCGATATCGATGGCGTCTATATCCGCAACACCGAGAACCAGGTGCACCAGCCACTGGGGCGGCACCATCCTTTCGATGCCGACGCCATGCTGCACCAGATCGATTTTCGCGGCGGCAAGGCGTCATATCGGAATCGCTTTGTGCGCACGCGCTGCTTCGAGATGGAGCAGGAAGCGGGGCAATCGCTGTGGGGCGGTCTCGCAGATGCGCCGGGCACTTCGCTGCGCCCCGGGTTCGGAGCGCATGGCGCGCTGAAGGACAATGCCAGCACCGACGTCGTCATGCACCGCGGACAGGTTTTGTCGACCTTCTATCAGTGTGGCGAAGCCTATGCGCTCGATCCGGAAACGCTGGAGCAGCATGGCGTTGCGCCGTGGGCTCCGCTTGAAGGCGTGTCTGCTCACGCGAAAGTGGACGAGCGCACCGGCGAGCTGATGTTCTTCAACTACTCCAAGCACGCGCCCTTCATGCACTATGGCGTCGTGGATCGCGCCGGGAAGGTCGTGACCTACATTCCGGTTCCCCTGCCCGGACCGCGCCTGCCGCATGATATGGCGTTCTCGGAGAACTATTCGATCCTGAACGACCTGCCCGTGTTCTGGGACGCCAACCTGCTGGGCCAGAACATCCACGCCGCGCGCCTTCACAAGCTGCCGTCCCGCTTTGCCATCGTGCCGCGCCATGGCCGGACGGAGGATATACGCTGGTTCGAGGCAGCGCCATGCTATGTGCTGCACTTCCTCAACGCCTATGAAAACGGCGACGAGATCGTGATGGACGGCTATTTCCAGGAAGAGCCGACGCCGCGCCCGATGGCCGGCGCGCCAGATGGGTTCTCGCACCTGATGGCGTATCTCGACGAGCACAGCTTCAAGTCGAAGCTGCACCGCTGGCGGTTCAACCTGCGCACCGGGCAGACGAGCGAACAGCGCCTGGACGATCGCGTGCTGGAATTCGGGATGATCAATCCGCGCGTGGCGGGCAGGAAATATCGCTATGCCTATTCCACCACGACCAAGCCGGGCTGGTTCCTGTTCAATGGCTTCGTGAAGCACGATCTGGAAACCGGCGAGTCGTGGAACGTGCAGCTGCCGGAAGGCCGCTTTGCCAGCGAGGCTCCGTTCGTGCCGCGCATTGGCGCGAAGGACGAGGATGACGGCTATCTCGTCAGCTTCATCATCGACGAGAACGCGGGAACATCAGAGTGCGTTCTCATCGACTGCAAGCGCTTCAGCGATGGCCCCATCGTGCGCATTGCCCTGCCGCACAAGATATCGAGCGGAACGCACGCGTGCTGGGCGGACCGTGAGCTTATCCGGAACGGCTTCGTGGCAGGCTAAGCGCCCTCAGGCCGCAGGCTTGCGCGGCGGCCATGGCACGAAGCCGGAGGTCTGCTCGATGTAGGCGACATAGTCGGGCCGCGTCTTGCGCAGGCGGGCCTCCAGCATCGGCGCACCGCTCCACTTCATCAGCGTCCAGGTGAGGAAGATCGGGCCGATGATTGCCCACAGGCCCGTGCCTGTCTCCGCGGCGATCAGATAGATGCCCCACCATGTCAGCGCATCGCCGAAATAGTTGGGATGGCGGGTATAGCGCCACAGACCGGTGTTGAGCACGCGACCGCTGTTCTCCGGTTTGCTGCGGAAGTGCACCAGTTGGAAGTCGCCGATCGTCTCGAACAGGATGCCCGTGACGGCCATGCCAGCGCCGATCCAGGCCACGACGCCAAGCGCTGCGGGCTGCGCATCGATCTGGCCGAGCTGCACCGGCAGGGAGACGATGAACTGCAGCGGCGCCTGGGTTGCGAACACCAGCAGCAGGGACGCCTTGGCGAAACCCCATCCGCGCTGTTTCTGTGCGTGGCCGAGGATCGCCTTGTAGCGCCTGTCCATGCCGTGATTGCGCCAGCGCCAGACCAGATAGCCGCCGAGCCGCAATCCCCACGCCGCGCAAAGGCCGAGCAGCAGCATCTTTCGTTCGGGAGCGCCGCCGGTCTGCACGTATGTCGACACCGCGAGCAGGACCATGCCCAGCGCCCACCACGCATCGATGACGGTCACGTCCTTCAGCACCACGCAGGCAAGCCACAGCAGCAGCATGCCGCTGCAGCACACAGCGAAGTTAATCGCCAGGATGGTGAGAATTTCCATGGAATGCTCCGGAGCGCTGCTGTCTAGACGCCGACGACGAGGCTGACGGTCGTGGTGGTGGAGCCGCCGATGTTCAGCGTCTGCAGATTGCGTGCGCCTTCGACCTGATAATCGCCGGCGCGGCCGGTCACCTGGCGCCATGCATCGAGAGCCATGCGCACGCCTGTTGCGCCGACCGGATGGCCGCAGCCGATCAGACCGCCGGAGGGGTTCACGGGAAGCCGTCCGCCGATCTCGATGGAGCCGTCTTCGATGGCTTGCCATGCGGCGCCGGGGGCAGTCAGGCCGAGATGTTCGATCGCCATGTATTCGGTGGTGGTGAAGCAGTCATGCGTCTCCACCGCGTTGATCTCCGAGAGGTCCGTCACGCCGGCGCGCTGGCGTGCGTCCATGATGGCGCGGCGAACCTGCGGGAAGATGTAGGGCTGTCCTTCGCTGCGCTGGATCTTGCCTGCGTAGGAAATGCCGGCGGAGCGATGGCCCCATCCCTTGATGCGCGGAATGCCGTCCAGCGAAAGGCCGTGCTGCTTCGCGTAGGCCGCGGCGCGGGCCGGGGATGCGAGGAAGACCACGGCGGCGCCGTCCGTCACCTGTCCGCAGTCCTGCTTGCGAATCATGCCTTCGACGACCGGATTGACGTCGTTGTTGGCGGTGAAGCTTTCCGGGCCGAACTTCCAGCCGCGGGTTTGCGCGTTCGGATTGCGCTTGGCGTTGGTGAAGTTCACCTCGGCGATGCGCATCAGGTGTTCGTATTTCAGGCCCCAGCGCTTCTGGTATTCTTCGCCGAGGTCAGAGAACGCGCGTGGCCAGAGGTAGGTCGCGTCCTGGAATTCGTGGCCTGTCCAGGCTGCCGTCCCGAGGTGCTGCGCGGCGACGCCACCGGACACGTTCCGCATCTGCTCGATGCCAAGCACGCAGGCCAGATCGTAGCGGCCAGCCTCGATCTCCGCGGCGGCGGCGAGAATGGCGAGGCTGCCTGACGCGCACGCGCCCTCGTGCCGCGCTGTCGGCATGCCGTCAAAATCGGGATGCACCAGTCCGAAGAAGCCGCCGAGTATGCCTTGCGAGGCGAACAACTCGGCGACGAAATTGCCGACATGACCGCATTCGACATCGCGCGGCTCCAGCCCGGTCGCCTCAAGGCCTTTCAGCACGCAGCCTGCGAAGGCGTCGGAAATCTCCATGCCTTCACGCGACCAGTTCTGCGAGAAGTCGCTCTGCCAGCCGCCAAGAATGTACACCATGCCGACCTCCGATGCGCCGCGATGGCGTGGATCATAAGTCTTGTAATGCAAGTGTCTATGCTGACGTAACGGCGCCTCGCTTTCCCGCTTGATTGGCGTGAACCTGTAATGTGGACCGCCTGGCCCGCCGCCTCACCCGGCTGGGAAAATGGCGCGTTCGATCGAAACCCACGGATATTTGCCAGCTCATTGGCATTCCCAGCTGCCCACTTGAGCGGCTGAAAGCGTGACGTCTGCGCTCGTTACCAGCGATCGACGCAACGACGGCGCGAGACCTAATGTCCTACGACGTTGAAAAGTATGTCGGCGAACTCGGGCACCGTTCGTTCGCGTTGCCAGTCGCGCTGCAGTTCGCAGATCAGCTGTACCCAGCTTACGGGTTTGGCGCCGGCCTGGATGATGCGTTGCAGCCCGGCTTCATGAGCCTCGAGCGACGTACCGCCGACGGCGTCGATTACCGGGTAAACGTCGAAGCCTTCGTGCAAGGCGTCCAGCGCGGGAAACACGAGGCATACTTCCGTCCACAACGCCGCCATGACCAGCTTCTTGCGGCCCGTTGCTTTTACAGCGGCGACGAAATCCGTGTCTTCCCAGGCGTTGATCGACGTGCGGTCGATAGCGCGAACATTCGGGAAGATATCGGTGATCTGATGAATTGTCGGCGTATTGCGGCCGGTGGCGACATTCACCGTCGAGAGGACGACCGGAAGATCGTACAACTTGGCCGTTCTTGCGACGGAGGTGATGTTCGCAAGCAGCTTGCGCTTCTCCATCGACGCGATGGAGCTGACCTGGACAGGTTGGAAGTCGATGATCACGAGCGCGGCGTTCTGGGGCGTGAGCATTTGATCCTTCGCGGGATCACGGATGGTGGCTGGGGAGGTCATGATGTTCGCTTTGCTCGATCGATGTGAGTGGGGAGGCGCGATTTAGTGAACGCCGGCGGCTTCGAGGATGACCCTGGCCACATCTGCGGGCATCGACGACTGCGGTACGTGGCTGCTCGCCAGCTCGGTGGTTTTTGCCTTGATGCGGGCGGCGCCGGCGCGCAGAAACTCCGGCTGAAGCATGCGGTCATTTGTAGTCACGATGGCCCAGGAGGGCTTCTTCTCCCACGCGGCCTGGCCGACCTTCTGTTCGAATGCGCCTGCCTGAACCGGTCCCTGCGTAGCCGCCATGGTCGCCGCTTCCGCGGCGGGCAGATCCTGTGCGAAGTTCTGCGCGACACCATCGGCCGGCAGGATCGCGAAGCCTTGCGCGTCAACCAACAGACCGGACAAACCTGGTGTCGGCGAATAGGCTTTCAGACCGTCCGTGGCGCTTTCGCCGCTGCCAGGGGACATGGCGGCGACATAGACAAGCGCACTGACCTTGTCGTCGTTTCCTGCTTCGGTAATGACCACGCCACCCCAGCTATGTCCGACGAGCACGATGGGGCCTTCAAGACGGGCAATCGCACGTTGCGTGTGAGCGACATCCTCGGCCAGCGAAGTCAGGGGATTCTGGACCGCGATCACGGCGAGGCCTTTCGCCTTCAGCAGGGGGATGACGCGGCTCCACGATGAACCGTCTGCGAAGGCTCCGTGAACGAGAACAACGCTCTTGGCTTGGACCATGTTTATCTCCTGGGGCTGGGTGAGATCGCGCGCGTCTGCGCAACCTGAAACGAGGGATACTGATGCGAGGACTGCCGTGCCGCCGGCGGTCGCGAGAATATGGCGGCGCGTCAAAGCTGGAACGGGTGCGGGAGGAAGGGACATCTGGCGGATTCCGCGGCTATTTCGGCTTTGAGGGGGTAGCGCGATACACCGTGTCAGTCGGGCCAACGCCTGTGATGAGGACGACAGCGGGCTCGTCACGCGTCAGCGCGTAGTGCGGCAGCCCTTGGGGCTCTGTGTAGAAGCCGCCGGCGGTGAGCAGCTTTACGTCGGCTGCAGCAGCGTTTTCTCCGTAGGCGAAGAACCACTTGCCGGAGACAACCATGGCCGTGCGTCCATCGCGATGGGTGTGACTTTCGATGCGGGTATTCGGAGGCACGCGGATTTCAAGCGCATAAGGGCCGGGCCTGGACGGATCTCCGCTGAGGATGGTTGTCTGGATGCCCGGCATACCGGACGTTCCAGCGCCTGCGCCGCCACGCGCCAGTTGATCGATCTCGACGGCGGTCAGGCGCAGCTCACCTTTGGCGCCCGGCTTGGTGGTGACAGCGTCGGAGTCCAGAAAGCTACGAATGGCGGCGACGGTTGCCTTGGGGTTTTCTTCCATCAGCCAGTGACCGGACGCCGGCACGACTTTTTCCTGCACATTGTCCGCGCCGGCGCGCATCACGTCAGCCATCTGGCTTCCGAAAGACGCATCGCCACCGATGGCAAGCACGGGCATATGGAGCTTGCCGCCGGCTGCCAGATAAGCCCGGTTATCGATAGCGTCCTGATCGAAAGCGGCGAACTGCGCGAACCCTGCCTTCATGGCGCCGGGGCGTTGATAGAATTTTGCGTAGTGCGCGCGTGAAGCTTCGTCGAATTTGGCGGGATCGGCCGAGAACTCGTTCCAGAACCGGTCGAGATAAACACGCTCCCTGCCCGCGACCAGTCGCTCCATATCCGCTCCGCCAAAGCGGAAATGCCAGAGCAGCGGATTCTTGAGAACTTCATCCCACGGGCCGACACCCGGTACGGGTGCATCCATCAGCACGAGACGGCTCACACGGTCTGGATATCGGGAGGCGAATGCGAAGGCGACCATGTTGCCGATGTCATGGGCGACAACGTCAGCCTTGCCGGCGTGGAGTGCATCCATGACGCCTGCGACGTCCAGGGCCTGATTCTTCTTCTCGAAACCTGAAGTCACTGGGGCCGAAAGGCCCATGCCCCGCAGATCCGGAATGATAACGGTGTGATCACGAGCGAGGTCCGCAGCAAGCGGCGCCCACATGTCGCCCGTCTCGCCATAACCGTGCAACAACACGACAGCCGGACCAGACCCGGCCACGCGCACGTAGATAGTCGTGCCGTTGACTGCGATTTCCTGCGTACGGAATGTTTTCGGAAAAACATATCCCTGGGCAAACGCCGGAGCGGTCGCAATCAACACGCCGATCAACGTGGCGGCCACCGTTTGTGTGAACCCGCCTAGGTGTCTGAAATGCATGTGCCGCTCCTGATCGCTTCTTTCGAAACGCTAGGGCGCTCGCGCCTGGAGCGTCTTGAACAATCCGATCCGCATTGTGCAGAAATCGGCGCGGCGTCACAGCCGACTACAGCGTGATGATGCCACGCCTGACGGCTTGCGTGACAGCGAGGGTGCGATCGGTCACGTAGAGCTTCACAAAGATGCTTTTGAGATGCGCCTTCACGGTGTCTTCGGACACCGCCATAGACCGCGCAATTTCCTTGTTGGCTTTTCCTTCGGCAACGCGTCGAAGAACTGCCAGCTCGCGCTCGGTCAGCGCTTCATCGGCGGTGTGGATAGCGATCTCGCTGGCGATTTCGGGCGGCACGTGCCGCCGACCGGCATGCACGGCGCGTATCGTATCGATCAGCTCCTTACGTAGCGAGCTCTTCAGGAGGTAGCCGACAGCGCCCGCACGGAGCGCTCTCACCGCCTGCGCGTCGCCGGTGTAGGTAGTAAGAATGATAATGCGCGCGGCGGGATACTCCTTGCGGATCGCCTCCGTTGCCTGAACACCATCAAGCACTGGCATCTGGATATCCATCAACGTTACGTCCGGACGTAGCTGTCGATACGCCGCAACAGCTTGCGCACCATCGCTCACCTCACCGACCATCTGCATGTCAGGCTGCGCACCGATGATGGCGGCCACCCCGTCACGGATCACGGGGTGATCATCAACCGACAGAATGCGGATAGGGGCGGCTGACATCATTTCGCTTGGCCCGTGGACGAAAGCCGTTTGAAGAAGGCTAACCAGAAAGACGCGCGGGCCGTCTTGTACGCAATCGCCGCGGGAACCGTAAGCGTTACTTCTGCGCCGGCCGAAGGCCGACTCAGGATTGAAAACTGGGCACGAATTCTTTGCGCACGCTCGCGCATTCCCAGCAGGCCGAAATGGCCTGCGCGCCCAGCTTCAATGATTTTCGGATCGACGCCGACTCCGTTGTCGCGAATGGTCATTCGCAGTAGTTGGGACTGATAGGCCAGTTCTATGATGATCGCCGAAGCGCCAGAATGTCTGGCCGCATTCGCGACTGCCTCCTCACCGATGCGCAGCATTTCCTCGAACACAGTGGGATGGAGTTCAAGCGCTCCACCCTCTTCCCTGATTGTTGTCCGGATGCTTTCCGGCACGAGCTTCGTCGCAGCCTCGGAAAGCGCCTCGGCAAGATCGCCGCTATTACTGGTCGAACGAAGGTCACGGACGCGGTCACGACCTTCGACGATGACACTGTCGGCCTGATCGAGAGCCGCTTCCATCATGCCGCGAGCATTGAGGTTGGCCGGAATAGACTGGGTTGCGGCCTGAAAGCGAAGAACCAGCCCCTGAAAACCCTGCAGCAAGGTATCGTGAAGCTCTCTCGCGATGCGTTCACGCTCGGACAATCGCTCTTCGAGTCGGCGGCGCATCTGCAGCGAAACCTGCCTGACCCGCAAAGTATATAGCGCCCAAAGACTGAGAACACCGAGAAGGACCAGCACACAAACGAAAAGCGGGCTCTGAAGAAATGTTGGCGGCACCGCGAAAGCGAGCGTGGCGCCGGCCTCATTCCATACGCCGTCATTGTTCGATGCCATGACATGGAAGCGATAATCGCCTGGACTCAGCTTTGTGTAGAACGCCTCCCGCCGCGCGCCAGCCTCGACCCAGTCGCGATCCACGCCGTCGAGTCGATAGCGAAAACGTACGCGCTCCGGAATGGACAGGCTGAGCGCAGTGTAACTGATCTGAAAGCTCGTGGTCCCTTCTTTCAGCCTGACGTCATGCGGGCTCGCATGGCTTTGGTCATCTGCAACAAGACGCGTGATGTGTACGGGTGGCGGCAGATCGTTTCGCGCAAGCTGGGCCGGATCCAGCCAGCCCAGACTTTCCGTCGTCGCAAGCCAGATGCGGCCGTCAGGCCCGACGCCCAAAATATCACGGACACTTCCCACAGCTCCGACCGGCCCGGGAAGACCGTCATTGCTATCGAAGCGATCAAAATCAAGCGGCGCGCCCGGCGTGGCGAAAGCTGCATTCAGTGACTTGGTTGAGACCCGCACAAGGCCTCTGGATCCAAGCAGCCATGTGTCGCCGCGCGATGTCTGCGTAATGCCTTGCACCGTCTCCAGCCACGACGGATCGCGCGACATGACGCGATCGATCTTGCCATCTCGCAGGCGCGCCAGCCCATAGCGGCCGCCGATCAGAAGTCCGTCAGGAGACTGGTAGAGCACCGCTATCTGCCCAACTGCAATGTCCTTTTCAGTCGCAACCACTTTCCAGGGCTGCGTGTCGATCTGAACAAGGCCGGTGGTACTGAAATATGCGATGATGCCCTGGGGGGTCGCCTGAATTGCGCCTCCCCATTCGCCGGGTCGGTCGGTGGGCAATGGGAATTTTTCCCAGCCTTGTCCATCGAGGCGCATTGCACCCTTGGCGCCGAGCGTGAACCAGAGAGCGCCCTTCCCGTCCCGCGCACACCCCTCGAAATCGACATGTTCCGGCAAGAGCGGAACATGGGTAAGCGCCTTCCCCTTCAAGCGGAGCATGTCGTCGCTCATCGTCAGGTAGATCGCTTTGTCATCGCCTTCGCACAAGGTTTCTGGATGAACGAAGCCGCTCGTCAGCACGCGAGGCGCGGCGGCGCCGTCGATGACGTGAAGGCTGGTCGATGCTGCAACGTACAGCGTTCCGTCATCGCCATTGAACAAGGTGTAGCCAAAATACGATTGTCGCGGAACAGACGGTTCGATCACGATGTGAGAGCTGCGAAACTGATCCAGACCCGTCGTCGTGCCGACCCAGATATTTCCTTCCCGGTCTTCGTACACGGCTTCAGCTATGTCCGATGTCAGACCGTCCTTGTAGCCAAATACCTGTTCGTCTCGAATACTGGTGGTTCCGCCATTTCGGAATGGCTCCGGAATGCGAAAGATGCCTCGGGACTTTGTCACGCCCCAGATCGCCCCGTCACGATCGACCGTGATCTTGCGGATGGCCTGCTCCACGACGGGAAGAGCGCCCTGTGGCTTGGCCGGCGCAGCTGCACCACCAAGGTAATCCGGCAGGCGCCGTGTGCCGCGATAGTTATCGGAAATCCAGAGAACGCCTTGCGCATCCTTTGTCAGCGCCGCACCACGCGGAAAGAACTCTCCGGTCGGCTGGAATTGCGTCTCGTTCTTCCGGAGATACTGAAGCGTATGGGCAGTCATCACCCAGAGCACGCCGTCTTTTGCCGGCACGATGTCATAGACCGCCTCTGGATTCAGGCCGCTTTCATCGCCGAAGTACTGCCACTTTCCTTTTGAGTAGCGCGCAAGAAACGCGTCACCATCATAAAGTCCGTACCAGACATCGCCTGCTTCATCCTCGCTGGCTTCGATCGCCAAGCCCACCGGTTGTTCGCCCGGCAGATCGACAACGGAACCGTTCCGATAGATGCCGATGGGGCCGGAGTCGTAGCTGATCCACACCTCCCCGCTGCTACGGACCAGCAGTGAGCCCACGTCATTGTTGCCAAGCGCGTTGCCCGGTCTGGGCAGATATTCAAAGGCGACGCCATCGAACCGGTAGAGACCATCACCCGTACCCAGTAGAAGATAGCCGTCACCGGCCTGTACGATCGACCTGATCCCTGCGGGCGCGCCATCTTCGAACGTCCAGCGGCGATGCTTGAACTGGGAGAGTTCGCGTGCCGGGTCGAGTGCGCCGGCCTCGCCAGACCACAGAGCGGTCAGCAGCATGAACAGGCAGAGGGCAATCTTGTTCAACTTTTCCTGCCCCGTTCGCTGCGACCCGCGCCGTCGCGCCAACCGTAGCACATTCTCCTATCTTGCACGCATCAGGCAGTCCTCGACGGAGTGGGGCGCAGCCTACCCGAACGGGTATTTCCCGGCGGCCCGGTCAGCCATATGTCCCCGAAGTGGAAACGTTCTCGGTCTATCCGGCCGGCGCCCAAGGCGCTGCCTTGCTGGCTCTCCGCGCATCGCTCGGATGCATGCTGATTTCGCGCTCCCTTTCTTCCACATCGTCTCTTCCAGATATTGTTCTGCTGATCACCGCCGGCGTTCTGCTTATTGGAGGCGCCGTTCGCATCATCGCGACCTGCGCCGTTGCGCTTGCAACAGTTGATCTCGTTGCGCTGAATACTGCCAGCACAATTCACCTGCTGGATAGCGTGGCGGTGGCGATTCTTGGACCTGGCGCATACTCACTCGATGCACGTCTGTTCGGTCGTCGGGTGATCCGTATCGGGCGCCCGAGATTGCCTTCATTGCCGCCCCCAGACGGGTAGTCGCACGCTGCCCCGATCAGGCATTCTGCTTTTGGCGCCACGATGACAGCCTCCAGGCATATTCAGGAGGTTGCGATGCAAACCCATCTTGCCGGTGCGCTGTCGCCATACTTGTCAGAAGCGCTGAGTGTCCTGCTTGTCGAAGCGCAAAGATCACTTCAGAAAAATCCGACGAGCGCGGAAATCTGCATCAGCCGTGCAGTTGACCTGCTTGCGCGCATTGCTCGACCAGACACCTCCGACGGGACGCTCCCATCTGGCGGCCTCTTGCCCTGGCGGATGCATCGTGTCCGCAAGCTGATCGAAGAAAGAATTGACGAGCAGCTTTCAAGCTCTGACCTGGCCGCTGCGGTCGGGCTAAGTCCCAGCCAGTTCGCGAGAGCTTTCAAATTGAGCTTCGGCACGACGCCACATCAATATCTCATGCGTGCGCGTATCGATCGCACCAAGATGCTTATGCTGACGTCGCTGGATGCCTTGTCGGATATTGCCCTCGCCTGCGGTCTGGCGGACCAATCGCACTTTTCGCGGCTCTTCCACAAGCTGGAGGGCGAAACGCCGGCAGCATGGCGTCGCCGGCAATCCTGCCAAAGCGGCGGAACTCTTCCGTGAGGCCCTGTCGAATGATCGCACGCGGACCAGGGCACGAACCAATCTCGATCTGGCGGAAGTGCTTGCTGGCGTATCGACGCCGATCAACGGAACCCGGGACGCGAGAGAACTGGCCAGACGGCTGAACAACTTCGCCTATGTTGCAGAAATGCAGGACAGGCGCGACGACGCGATCCATCTGTACGAAGCAGCCATTCAGCAGCATCCGTCCTTCTATGCCAAGGCGTTCAACAGCCTTGCGGAGCTTAAGCAGAGCCCGGCACAGCCCGATCGCAAGATCGCTGTCCCGCCGGCGCCCATACCTGTCAACGCGTACAGCAGGTAACCACCGCCGAATACCGCAACCCGACAGCAAAATGCAGCCCGTTCCGATCGGGAGCCAGGCCAATCGGCGCCGCCACGGCAAACAGCGCGACCACAGCAACGCGGCCGACATCGATCACCCTCGCTCCGTCGACTGACGGAACGCAAACATCGTGCCCGATCGCCCTGTCAGAATGCGACGTATACGCCTATGCGGGCTTCGTGGCGCTTGTCGTCGCTGAAGCGACCCTGATAGCCTGCCGTGAGACTAGCTGTATCGCTCAGCGCCCATTTACATTGCGGGTCGTGGACTGGTCCATCGCGCCGTAGAGCACGCCACCGCCGATTGACGCGGCATCGAACCGGTATCGCGCGAACGCTGAAGCCAGCATGCTATCCTGCTTTCCGCCGCCGCCATTGCCGCCCGGCGAGACATCGCCTTGCGACCAGCCCAGCGATACGCCCCCATCGATTTGGTCGGTGAGAGCGCCGCGCATGCCGAACGACACGCCTGTGCTGTCATGATCGGAGGCAAGCGTCTGTCCCGCCGCGTCACGCGATCTGTTGGCGGAGAAGGCTTCAGACCAGACGCCATTGCCCTGCCCGGGGCGAAGAGCATTTCTGGCGGCCATGTCGGCGAAGGCCATCATGGTGTCAGATACGGCAAGCGCCTGGCTGTTGAAGGTAGCGGGGCGCGCGCTCAACACGGATGGCGCAGCGATGCGAATGAGACGTGGTTTGCTGCACTTGCTAACGCCTCTGGAATCGCATCCTTGCCGTTGCTCTCCGAAGGGAAAAGGAGGCGCCGCGTGTGTGCGCTTCCCGGCGCCGTGGCCCTCGCTCAATTGGCGAGCATTGGCGCATCACGAAAGAATCGACCCTATTTCACCATCTGACCAAACTTCACGACCAAGTGAGCCCAGCGAAAAACGGCTCTATTATTGAACCCGCGATCCCTTCGGTTTGGTCGTCTGCTTACGGCGCGCTCCCACATTTGTTACGTTGATTGGCTTGGTGTTCGTCTCGATTTGGCGACCGGCGTCCAAGCTGCCAAAATGCGCTCACGGCTGTTCACGTGCGTCGTGTGGCCCCTCTCCCACAACAGGCCCGTCACGCTGGACAGCGACACATGACGATGCCCTATTTGAAAAAACACACCGTTGGCATCAGACCATCGGCAAGGGGAGGAACTGATGAAGACCTACATTAGACGCACCGCGTCTGTGCTCGCGCTTGCCTTTGTGGCCGGCAGCGCAGGTACAGCATTCGCTCAGGAAGTTGTCGCTCCGGAAACCATTCAACCCGGCCCAGCCGAAGAAAATGCCCCGACTGATCGGGTCATCGTTACGGGCTCGCGCGTCGCGAGCGGCGCCGACGCCCCGACCCCCGTCACGGCGGTCAGCACCGATCAGATCAACGCGATCGCGCTCCCGAACGTGGCCGACGCCCTGATTCAGCTGCCTGCGCTCAAGCAGTCCGTTTCGTCCAGTCCGTTTCGTCAGCCAAAGGCGGCCAGGGCCTCACCATCGGCTCGCAGCTCAACCTGCGCAACATCGGTGCGTTCCGCACGCTGGTGCTGGTTGACGGCAAACGCTTCGTGTCCACCGCGCCGTTCAGCTCCGGCCAGAGCATCGCGGTCAACATCGACGCCATCCCGCAGGGCCTGATCCAGCAGGTTGATACGGTCACCGGCGGCGCCTCGGCAGCCTACGGTTCCGACGCTGTCGCCGGCGTGGTCAACTTCATTCTCAACAAGGACTTCGAAGGCCTCAAGGCTGAGGTCACCTACGGTCAGACACAGCGCCGCGACGGCATCCGTTATGGCAGCGAACTGAACTTCGGCGGCAAATTTGACGATGGCCGCGGCCACGTTCTGGCCAGCCTCGGCTATGACCGCGACGAAGGTATCCAGAACGACCCCTACAGCTATAAAGCAGCACGCGACTGGCAGGAAAGCGCGCTCGGCCGCCAAACCGTCGCCGGCCAGCAGCAGCTGGTTGATGGCGTGACCTTCCCCAGCTTCCCGCTGAACGGCCTTGTGCTCGGTTGCCGCACGGCTACGACCGCGCTGAACTACACAAACTGCCCGGTTTTCGGCACCAGCTTCAACGACGCTGGCACGGCCACACAGGCCTACAATTTCGGCGTCCGCAACCTCGCCCCTTCCGGTACCCAAGCGGGTTCGACCTTCGCCGTTGGCGGCGACGGTTATAACCCTGGCCCGCAATCGCTGCTGTCCACGCCGACCATCCGCAACTCGATGTTCCTGCGCGCTGACTACGACTTCACGGATCAGCTGAACGTTTACATTGAAGCCAACTATGCACGAACCAAGTCCCGCTCCGAAGCTGGCGCTGGTACGTCCACCTTCGTCAACGCCAACCCGCTAGGCTTCACGATCAACCGTAACTACGCTTATCTGCCCGCGAATCTCGCCGCCGCAATGGATCGGGGTCCGGGTACCGCCGATGACATCACGTCGATCAGCGTACAGAAGCAGTTCGCTTTCAACGTCAAACAGACATTCGAGAGCCGCACCAACCGCATCGTCACCGGCGCGACCTATGACTTCGACGACAACTGGGCTGGCGACATCTATTACACCTATGGTGAAACCAAGAGCCAGATGACGCTGAACGACTTCAGCGACACGATCGCGATGGCGAACGCCCTGACCGCGGTCAAGGATATCAACGGCAACATCACGTGCGCCACCGGCGGACAGTATTGCGTTCCATGGAATATCTTCGGTCGCGAGGCTCTCTCGCCCCAGTTGAACAAGTACCTCAACCCGCAGAACCAGTACTTCAACGAGAACACCCAGCAGGCGCTGGAAGCGACGCTGACTGGCAAGCTGTTCGATCTGCCTGCTGGCCCAGTCGATATCGCTGCAGGCGGCGGCTATCGTAAGGAAACGTTGAATTCTTCCACCGACGCACTCGGCCTCGCCGCCAAGCGCAATGGGTTCAACAACAACCCCGGCGCTCTGATCTACATCAACTCGCCTGCCATCAAGGGCGACCTCGAACTGTTCGAAGGCTTCGGCGAAGCGCAGATTCCGATCCTGTCGGACCTGCCCTTTATCCAGACGCTCGATGCCAACCTCGCTGCCCGTTATACCGACTACTCGACCTCGGGTGGCGTTACGACCTGGAAAGCGGGTCTCGTCTGGGTGCCGTTCGACGGCCTGCGCTTCCGCGCTGCCCGTTCTCGCGACATCCGTGCGGCGAACCTGGTCGAACTGTTCAACCCGTCATCCTCGGGCTTCGGCAACGTGCGCGATCCTCGCAAAGGCGGCGCCAGCGTTTCGTTCGTTCCGATCACTTCGGGCGACCCGGGGCTGGATCCGGAGGAAGCCGATACAACGACGATTGGTGTCGTCTGGAATCCGTCCTTCTTCCCGCAGTTCACCGCGTCGATCGACTACTTCAACATCGAGATCGACGGCGCTATTTCGATCATCGCGTCGCAACGCACGCTTGACCTCTGCGAGGCTGCTACGACAAATCCGGGAACATATGGATCGTACTCACTCTATTGCGACCGTATCACGCGCGACAACAACAATGACCCGACCGGCAACCTGCTCTCCATCCGGACGCCTTACGGCAACCTTGCCACGCTTGAGAACCGCGGCGTCGACGTTGAACTGGGTTACAACGAAGACCTGAGCAACTTCGGCCTCGACGGTCGACTGTCGATCCGCGCTTTCGCAACATACGTCTACGAAAACGCCACGACCACGCCCGGCATTCCGGCGATCGCGGTCGATCTCGCACCCAGCCTTGGTCAGCTCTCGGGCCTGATCACGGCGAGCTACATCCTCGACGACTGGACGTTCGGCCTGCAGCAGAACTTCGTCGGCCACGGAACGTTCGACCCCTCGCAGTACACAACCACGGGTCAGCGCCTGCGTTATGCGGGCGACCAGGCGCCGAGCCAGTGGTGGACCGACCTCTCGGTCAAAAAATCGTTCGGCGACTATGAAGTGTTCGGTTCGATCCAGAACTTGTTCGACAAGGATCCGGGCCGCTTCCCGTTCACCGGCACGAGCTCGGGTATCGGAACAAGCAACACCTACGACACGCAAGGCCGTCGTTTCATGGTTGGCGCACGCGTCGCCATGTAGGCCAAGCCTAACGGGCCAACGGCTCGACAATCAGGCCCGTGACCGGCTCAGCCAGTCACGGGCCTCTTTGTTTTGACCAGGAGACTGGCCGTTCAACGTCTAAGTGGACGCGATCCGCTCGTATTGACACTATTCATGCCAATAGATACTCGGGCTGACCTATCAAAGTTTGCCGGTCACGAGGAGATGTTGATGAAAGTGCTGCGGACGCCCGATGAGCGCTTTGCCAACCTGCCCGGCTATCCGTGGGCGCCCAACTACCTGACGATCAGCGCCGATGACGGCACGGAACTTCGTGTTCATTACATCGACGAAGGCCCTCGCGATGCAGAGCCGATCCTCCTGCTGCACGGCAATCCGACCTGGTCATATCTCTATCGCAAGATGATCCCCGGCCTGCTGAAGACCGGACGCCGCGTGATCGCGGTGGACCTTCCCGGCACCGGCAAATCCGACAAGCCTGCGGACCGTGGGGACTACACCCTTGCGCGACATTACGACTGGGCTTCGAAATGGCTTGCAGCACTGAATCTCAACAACATAACCCTGTTCTGTCAGGACTGGGGCGGCACGATCGGCCTTTTCCTCGTGTCGAAATATCCAGAGCGCTTCGCGCGCGTGGTCGCATCCAACACAGGCGTGCCTACGGGCGAAGGCGAAAGCGACTTCATGAAAATGTGGGTCGGCATGATGTCGGTCGCCACCGAATTCCCGTGGCCTATGCTGGAGACTGGCATGGTCAACAAGCTGACGCCGGAAGAGCTGGCCGCCTATCGCGCGCCCTACCCGACCAGCGAGTATGAGTATTGCCTTATCACCTGGCCGAGCCTGATCACGGTACAGCCCACCAATCCGGGGTTGGCGCTGAACATAGCGGCGTGGGAGCGGCTGCAGAAGTTCGACAAGCCGTTCCTGACGCTGTTTGGCGAGCTTGATCCTGTGGGGCGTGGCTGGGAAACGCGCGCCCAGGCGAAGATCCCGGGCGCACAGGGTCAGGCGCACGCGATGATTCCCAACGCCCACCACTTCATCCAGGAAGATGCTGCGGACGAACTCGTCGCCCGCATCACGAAATTCCTCGACGTGAAATAGGAACGAATGCTGCCGCGCTCAGCGAGGCAGCATTCGCCACCCGGCGACAAAGAGCACAAGCAGTACGGCCTCTACTGCCATAGGCGGCCCCATCTCGGGCGCGAAGCCGTTCATTGCAACGGCGACGATGCGGCCCACGAGCGCCAGCCCGATCAACACCACGGACGGCAACAACAGCCCGCCACGCGCTTTGATCGCGGCCGCAAGCGCGAACATGCCGCCGGCCGCAAAGAAGCCGCCCATGTCAGCCCGGATTGTCGCAAGACCCAGCGAGCCCGACGCGGAAACGCCCAGCTGTCCAGCCAGCTCGGCGGGCGCCATCCAGAGGCGGACAGCCACCAACAGACCGAGTACGCCCGCCACGCCGATAATTACGCGTAATGCCAGCCGCATGTGCCGCACTCTCCCCTGGATGAGATATCAAGCATGAGCTCGCCATCCGCAATTTGACATTCTCCGTGTCATAATATCCCCTGCCGCCCTCGTTCACAACGTCATGAACCGCTGATGCGCCGTATCGTCCGGAAGTTTTTCGCCGCCGCTGCGATCGCTTTCGCGGGTTTGCCTTGTGCGTCGGCTCAACAGGATGCTGTCTCGGTCAAGCGTCCGAACATCATCATGATTGTGGTGGACGACGCGGCATTCATGGACTTTGGCGTCTATGGCGGCGAAGCGCGCACGCCAAACATTGATCGCCTTGCCGCGTCGGGCGCGATGATGACGAATTATCATACATCGCCCCTATGCTCGCCATCGCGCGCCATGCTGTTGACCGGCATCGACAGCCACCGCACCGGCGTTTCGACAATTGAAGAAGTCTTGCCGCCCGAGCTTGCCGGCAAGCCGGGCTACACCTTGCGCCTGGAACCGGGTGTCCTCACGCTTGCTGATAGACTCAAGACCAGCGGGTATCGCACGCTCATGTCAGGCAAGTGGCATCTGGGCCATGGCGAAGGCGACCTGCCCAACGCGCACGGCTTCGACCGATCGCTCGCGCTTGATGCATCCGGCGCGGACAACTGGGCCGACAAACCCTACATGCCCTACTATCAGGAAGCGCCATGGTTCGAGGACGGCAAGCCCGCGAAGCTTCCGGATAGGTTCTACTCTTCTGAACTGCTCGTTGATCGCCTAATGCAGTATATCGATGACGGCGATCGAACTGCCCCATATTTCGGCTATCTCGCATTTCAGGCCGTTCATATTCCGGTGCAGGCGCCGAAGGAGTTTTCGGACAATTACGCGGGCCGGTTCGATGCGGGATGGGAAGCTACCCGCCGCGCACGCTGGGATCGCGCTGTCGCATCCGGCATCGTGCCGTCCGATGCACCCTTTGCCGGCATGCCTGAAGGCATGCGCGACTGGTCATCGCTCTCCATGGAAGACCGGAGGAAGTATGCCCGCGCCATGGAGGTCTATTCGGGCATGATCGAGGCGATGGACCATCATATCGGCAGGCTGATGGAACACGTCGCCGCGCGCGGTGAACTGGAAAATACAGTCTTTGTCATAACATCGGACAATGGCCCCGAACCCAGCGACCCCGTCCACGAGAACTGGATGAATGTCTGGATGGGCCTCAATGGCTACAACTGGAATCTTGAAGGCATGGGCGAGCGCGGAAGCCTTGCCTTCATTGGCCCCGAGTGGGCCTCATCGATTTCGGCGCCGGGATCGCTCTACAAATTCTATGCTTCGGATGGCGGGTTGCGCGTGCCGATGGTGATATCGGCGCCGGGAGTCAAAGGCGGTCAGCGCCATGCCACGTTCACATTCGTCACCGACATCGCGCCGACTCTGCTCGAACTTGCCGGAGCCGGGATCGCTACACCTGAAGGCATGCGCGAGATTACGGGCCGCAGCCTTGTGCCCTTGCTGACAGGCCGGTTGGACCGCACCTATGGGCCGACGGATGCCGTAGGCGTTGAGGTTTCAGGAAACTCCGCACTGTTCCGAGACAACTGGAAGATTGTCCGCAACATGCCGCCAGTCGGTGACGGCCAGTGGAGGCTTTACGACCACGCCAAGGATCCCGGCGAAGTGAACGATCTTTCGGCGGCCTTCCCCGATATCTACAGCTCCATGCTGGCCGACTACGACGCCTATGCGGTGAAATCCGGCGTGCTGGCTTTGCCAGAAGGCTATGAAGTCGAGCGGCAGGTTCGTCGCAATACCATTGGCCGCCAGCTGGCATTTCATGCCGGCGCATTGATTGCGGTCGGCGCAGGCATTCTGGGCATTGTCGGACTGCTGATCTTCTGGCTTTTCCGCAACCGGAGACACAACGCGGCCTGAGGAGAAGCTTCCTCCCGGTTCTATCCCGCCCTAGACATTCAGGAGCGCAAATCCTGCCATGGAGGATAGAATGACCGGGCTGGTGAATATCTCCGACAAGGGTCATGTCCGCACAATCGCGCTGAATCGCCCGCAGTTGAAGAATGCCTTGTCGGATGAGCTTGCATGGTCGGTCGTCAACGCGATCGATGAAGCCGCAAAGGACGACAATGTCTGGGTGGTCGCGGTGACAGGCACGGGCGATGCGTTCTGTGCCGGGCTTGACCTCACGATGAAGGAGCGGTCCTCGCCGCTCAGCCCGCAGAATGCGCAGCTCGACGATCTCAACTGGGTTGGCCATTTCCTGCTGTCTATCCGGAAGCGTTGCGACAAGCCGGTGGTGGGTGGGGTCAATGGCGTGGCGGTTGGCGCCGGTCTTGGTCTCGCGATGGCTTGCGATGTCCGTCTGGTAGCGAAGAGCGCACGAATGATGGCGGGCTATACGCGTATCGGTGGCTCGCCGGATGGCGGCCTTACCATCACTCTGCCCCAGGCCATGGGTTATGAGCGCGCCATGCGCTTCATGATGGAGAACCGCACCGTGATGGGCGAGGAAGCGGTCGCCATCGGCATGGCAGGCGAAGTCGTGGACGATGCAAGGTTTACCGAGCGCCTCGCGGAATATTGCGAAGAGCTATGTCGCTGGTCTCCGATCACCTTGCGACTGCTGAAGCGTGGAATGGTGAAATCCATGGAATCCAACGACATGGAGCAGCAGCTGCGTTACGAGCTTTCGAACATACGCCGCGCCTTTGCCAGCGAAGACGCGAAAGAGGCGCGCCAAGCCTTCGCTGAAAAACGGCAGCCAGTTTTCAAAGGCAAATAGAACATCCGCTTGATCAAGACGCGCCACCGCGCCGTTGACGTTCGTCGGTTTTGGCACTCTAACTGCCATTTAATGCCTGGGCTATCGAATGCCCGCGATGAGGCTTGCGAGGGGCCACGCGCAGATGCTGAAAAAGATCCTGATCGGCCTTCTGGCCGTTGTTCTTGTGGGCGGGGGCGTCGCCTGGCTCAATCGCAAGGCCATCGTGCTGTTCGTTGTCGGCAATACCGGCAAGCGCGAGGTCGGACCCAACATTCCGGTTCCGTGGAAGAATGGCCCCGCCGACAACGCGACGCCTGTCGCCGAGCGCAGGCCCAACATCATTTTCATTCTGGCTGACGATCTTGGTTTCAACGACATCCGCACCTTTGGCGGCGGCGTTGCAGGGGGGCGCGTGCCCACGCCGAACATTGATCGCCTTGCGGCGCGGGGGGCCAGCTTCACCCAGGCTTATGCGGGAACAGCTACCTGCGCGCCATCTCGCGCCATGATCATGACCGGACGATATCCCACGCGTACCGGTTTTGAGTTCACGCCCACGCCCGACGGCATGGGCGGCATTGTGTCGATGCTTGATGACACCAGCGCAACCGGCCTGCCCGCCGTGGTCTATAACAAGGAACAGGCCGAGAAGGCCCCGACTTATACAAAGCAGGGGCTGCCCGGTTCGGAGGTGACGGTTGCGGAAGTGCTTCACGATGCCGGCTATCATACCGTGCACATCGGCAAATGGCATACGGGAACGGGGCCGGAGTTTGGACCGAACGCGCAGGGCTTCGATGAAGCGCTGCTGATGGCCTCGGGACTTCATTTGCCGGAAAACGATCCGAACGTCGTCAACGCGAAGGTGCCGTTCGATCCGATCGATGCCTTCCTGTGGTCGCGCATGCAGTTCGCCGCCTCCTACAATGAGGGCAAATGGTTTGCGCCGGGCGGCTATCTCGCCGACTACTGGACCGACGAGGCCATCAACGTCATCAAGAAGAACAAGAACCAGCCGCTTTTCCTAAAGCTTGCGCATTGGGGCGTGCATACGCCTCTGCAAGCGCTCAAGTCCGACTATGATGCTGTCGGCGATATCCAGCCTGAACGTCTGCGTGTTTACGCCGCCATGGTCCGCTCGATCGACCGCAGCGTTGGCCGCATCCTTGATACGCTTGAAGCCGAAGGCATTGCGGACAACACGATCATCGTGTTCACCAGCGACAATGGCGGCGCGGGATATATCGGCTTGCCCGAGATCAACCAGCCTTATCGCGGCTGGAAGATGACGCTGTTTGAAGGCGGCATCCATGTTCCCATGTTCATCAGCTGGCCGGGCCACATTCCGGCCCAATCCAAGCTGGCATCGCCCGTCGCGCATATCGACCTGATGCCGACATTCGCTTCCGCCGGCGGCGGATCGGTTCCTGCAGGCGTCGAGATAGACGGGGTCAACCTACTGCCGTTCGTGACCGGAACCGCGGCGCCCGATACGAAACCGCATGACGTGATCTTCTGGCAAAGCGCCTACTACAAGGCCGTTCGTCAGGGAGACTGGAAGCTTCAGGTTTCGGAAAAGCCCGCGAAGACATGGCTGTTCGATCTGTCGGTCGATCCTACCGAGAAGACGAACATCGCGGACAAGAATCCGCAGAAGGTCGCTGAACTGAAAAAGCTTCTGGCAGACCACCAGGCCACCGCGCGGCCGCCGCTGTATCCGCACACGACGGAAAATCCGGTCGCTATCGACAAGACGCCCGCCGAGAAGGCGACACCGGATGATGAATACATCTTCTGGCCGAACTGATCGGGGCGCGCGCAGTATCTACTGCGTGCTGTCCTTCACGATGCGAAAGCCGATGTGGTTGGACGAGAAGTCGATATCCTGGCCCTGCCTTGCAGCGCCGCGATAGCGCTTGCAGAAATTATCGGCGCACAGGAATGAGCCACCCTTGATCGTGCCTTGTTGCGCGCTGAATGGCGTCGACGTCCATTCCCACACATTGCCGATCATGTCGTAGAGGCCGATCCGGCTTGAAGGAAAGCAACCGACCGGAGCCGCTTCTGCGAAGCCATCTTTCACTTCATTGATTGCGGGGAAGATGCCTTGCCATGTGTTGGCGATGGGGCGTCCGTCCGGATTGAACGCGCCGGAAGTCGGATTGGCAGGGTCAGGCATGCCGAGCATCGCCGCGTATTCCCACTCGTCTTCAGTAGGCAGCCGCCCGCCAGCCCATGTTGCATAAGCCTGCGCGTCGTTGAGCGAAATGTGGACAGCGGGCATATCCATTTTGCCCAACAGACTGCTGCCCGGCCCTTCCGGTGTTTTCCACGTCGCGCCGCGCTTCAGAATCCATTGGCCGATATGGCTGGCGTCCGTGCCCTGCACGAACAATCCCGAACCGCCATCGGGCCGGTTCGAGGCAGATGTTCGTTCCGCATCGGTGACATAGCCCGTCTCGACCACGAAGCTTTCGAACTGACGGTTGGTGACTTCGTGGATCTGGATGCTGAAGCCAGCGAGGTGAACTTTCCGGGCGGGCCCTTCCTCCGGATAGACGCCGTTTGCGCCCATCTCGAAATCGCCATCCGGCACGCTGACGAACTGACCGATCTGTTGGGGGTCAAGACCGCACTGGGGCGCTTCCGCAACTGGCGCGACCGACGCCATCTCCGGCGCGGGAGCTGTCTCGCCTGAGCACGCGGCGGCGAATGCGACGGCAAGGGATGTCAGCCACCTCATTTACCGACCAGCATACACTCGATGATGAACCGCGCGACGTTCAGTGAATCTGCGGGCGAAAGTCCCTGGTCATGGCGAAGCCGGCGCCACGCCTGGAAACCGGTCGCCATCTCGATGCCGGAGAACAGCACGGCATCATTCACGATTTTCGGCGGCAAGACGCGCTTCAGCCCTTCGCGCTCCATGCGCAAAAAGCGGTTGTAGTCTTTCATCAGGAATGGAGAACGAAAGCGCTGCAGGCTACCTGCGATTTTCAGCGGCATGATGCGTTCATAGATATCCGCGCGGCGTTGCAGCAGCTCTTCGAGCTGATCGCGCCACGTCTTTCCCAGGAACGGTTTCTCGACGATGGGCAGGATTTCCTTGTCCACAATCGCGCTGATTTCACGGTTCAGCGTTTCCATCTCTTCGAAGTGACGGAAGACCGTGCGTAAACCGACATTGGCTTTTTCCGCGACGCGCGCCGCAGCCGGCTGCATCTCGCCCGCGCGGACCAGCTCGATCATCGCGCGCACGATCTGGTCGCGGCTGCGATTTGAGCGCTGGCGGCGGCCGTCGGATTCCACGGCGGTCTTGTCCGCCGTGTCACGCGCCGCCTTGGCGGGTTTTGCCTTCGTCTGCATGCGTTCGACCAACCGGCGGTTTCTGGGTGCCCTGCCTTCAGAGCTAGCATAAAACCGGCAGGGGCGAAGCGGCGATTAGGCCTTCATGCCCTGCGCCAGCATCACCAGCCAATCGGGCAACACATCCTGCTGGGTCAATTGCGTCTCTATGTTCAGCTGGCCCTTGAGGCCCGCAGTGCGATGCACCGACGCCTCTCGCCATTCGGGCGAGAACGACATGCGCACCATTGAGCCACGATCGGGGTAAGCAGCGATGGCGACTTCGTCCCACAATTCCTCGACCCGGCCCAGCGACAGGAAGGTCACGTCCGCGGCGAACACGGCGCGCCCTCCGAATTTGGGCAAGATCTCCGACACCGCACGACCATAGATCTGATAGGCATCCCGGCCTGTCAGCGTGGTGGTGCGGCCATCTTCATACTCTGCCCTGTCCTTGAATTTCAGGAGGTTGACCATGAAGACCGGCCCATCCGGGCCTTTCTCACGCAGCGCTTCGATCTGCGCTGCGTCGGCCGGATAGACGTCATTCAAGACCTGCATGGCGTATTCCCTTTCATGACCGGCTGGCGCGAATTGCATCCTCGATGACCCAGAGGCGATCCTGCCCCCAGGCAGTCGTAGTGTTGAAACGGAAACTCGGCACGCCCCACAGGCCGAACGACATCAGCTCCCGCCGGTTCGCCTCAGCCTCGCCGATCCAGGTTGTGTCGCCGATCTTCCGCCGGGCTTCACGCCAATCAAGTCCGGCAATCTCTACAATCCGGCGCATGCCCGCGTCAGTGCCGGCATCCACGCCTCGCGACCACACAGCTTCCATGAAGGCGTGGCAGTACGCGAAGCCTTTGCCCTGCTCGATCGCCCAGGGCAGCAGCGAATATCCGCGCTCTACAGGTCGCCCCACTGGATCACAGATACGTCCGAAGGCTACGCGTTCCCGTCTCGCTTCGCGGGCGGAATCCCCCATGATGTAACTGCGCTTGGCTTTCGGCACAGGCAATCCGCGCATCACCATTGGCAATACGAAGCGAAGCTTCAAGTCCAATCCATAAGCATCCGCCAAGACTTTCACGCGGTCGGCTGCGATCCAGGTGTAGGGACTGCGGAACGAGAGATAGTAGTGCAGCTCTCCCTTCGCGCCCGGCACGGCATCCTGGCGGGGTGCATCGGGCTGCGGATAGATGAATGCTGCCGGCGCACCGGGGCGGCGCACGCCCAGATCAGCAAGTCGCTCTTCCAGGTAATGAAGCCGATCCAGCCCCCAATACCATTCACCGCCATAATGCAGCATGCCACCCAGATAGTGGCCCAGTCTTGCGCGCAGTGCGTCGCCCGTCGCTTTCGCCGCTGTCGCATCCGCGCCGCCGGGCGCCAGTGACGCATCGGACCAAAGCGCCTGCGAAATGGCGCCTGCCTCGTCTATAAAGCGCCCGTCGATGAGGGCCGTTGCCAGAGCGGCTTCCGCCAGCGCCAATCGTTCACGCGAAGGCTGATGGGTTACGTTCGCAAAAGAGAGGCCGGCCTTGCCCGCCAGCAAGCCTGCATCCCTGCGCGCCCAGCTTTCAAGACTTTCGCGTTCCGGCGCCGCCCAGTTTTCCGGCGGAGACACGAGATAACAGTCAAGCTGGACGTCATAGCGCTTCGTCAGCTGCCAAAGCGCTTGTGCAACGAGGCATGAATACGGGTCATCCGCCTGATGGAAATATCTGACGACATGCGGCGAACCGTCCGCGCGACGCTTGCGCTCTGCCGCCGCCCGCAGATTGGTCTGGCGCGCTTCGCCCGTAAGCTTCTCGGCGATACGGGAAATCAGTAATGAGCGCAGCGACATGCTCAGGCCGCCGCTCGCTGGATGCGCAAAGACAGTGCCAAGAATACCAGAGCCAGCAGAACTGCGATCGGACTTGCAAAATGTTCCGGGGGGTGATGGCCGCCTGCGGCCCCCTTCATGAACCAGCCGTCCAGCGACATAAGTCCACGTGTGATAATAACCATCAGAAGGCCGAGCGGCACAAAGGTGCGATAACGCATGCCGATCAATACCAGCATCAGCCCCATTGGAATCTGGATCGCGCCGACCCAGGCAAACACGGCGATGATCGTGGCTCGGTTCTGCGTCAGGTCGATGCCGGCAATCACGCCCGCCCCACCATCAGGCAGGAAATAGTGGATACAGCCAGGCGCAAATTCGAGAAGCCCGGCGAGCGTCAGGAACCATGCTGACGCGATCGACCCATGATAATCTGCGTTTGTGCTGGCTGGAAAAAGGTTCAACGCGGCACGCCCCCTCTCCTACCCGCGCGGGCAAGCATGGCCTGCGGCGCCCGGCCGCCGCTGCCCATAACGCGCAGCGACGATATATTGGCATTTTAACTGCCAATTAAATGCGGGGTCAAGTGAGCTTCACAGATTGCGATCTGCGATCGGGGCTAGCGAGGGGTGCGGGACAGTAAAGTGGCCAAGCCCAAAACCGCCAGGAAAAGGCCCATGATCGTGATGACGCCGGGGATGAAAAGGGGTTCGAGATCCATGATCTTCTCCTGTCAGGCAACGATGCTGCACGAAGGCAGCCGCATCTTGTCATCTGCGTCGCAGCTATAGGTCGTGGCGCCCGCGCGGGCCTGCCATGTCCATTTGGCGGGACCACGCTCGGCATTGCTTATTTCGATGCTGGCGACGTCTATTCCCGGTATGGCTTCCGCTGTTGCGGTCTTGAGGGAGGCCTCGTCGGTTGGCGCCGAAGCGGCCGAACACGCTGCCAGCGCCGTGGCCGCAGCGGCGACGCAAAGTGTAATGCGATAGGAATACATGCGCTCCTCCTTAGGTGAGCAACATGTAACAACCGGCGATTGCCGCGCTTCTGATCCACGTCAAACAAGTGGCCCGCGAGACGCGTTTTATAGCTGCCAATCCCGGCAGGCAGTTGAAACGCAATGACTGATCAACACCGCCGCCCAGCGGAAACATCCGATATCAAGGCTGGCGCAGAGGGGCGGGTCCCGGTAATTCTGGACGATGCATTCCAGCTCCCGGGTTCGACATTGAAAGATCTCATCGGAGACAATCGCTTCCTTGTCGTTCCAGAAACGATGGTCGACGGCCTGATCGTGATCGACGAGGGAGGCATCATTCATTACGTGAACCCGGCCTGCACGCTTCTGTTCAAATACGAGCGCGACGAACTGATCGGCCGGAACGTGAAGATGCTCATGCCCTCGCCCTTTCGCGAGCAACATGACGAGTACCTGACCCGTCATCGCGAAACGGGCGTGAAGCGCATCATCGGCATCGGCCGCGAGCTTCTGGGGCTGAAATCCGACGGAACCATCTTCCCGATGTATCTTTCCGTCGGGCAGGCACGTACTGGCGATCAGGTCATCTTTGTCGGCATCATCTATGACCTCACCGAGAAGAAGCGCGCCGAGGAGACCATCCTTCATCACCAGAAGCTGGACGCAATAGGCCTCCTTTCAGGCGGCATAGCCCATGACTTCAACAATATCCTGAACGTCATCGGCGGGAATCTCGAAATGATCGCAGCCGGTGACCTTCCCCCTGCAGGAAGGCGTGCAGTGGCGCGCGCACAGGAAGCAGCCGCAAAGGCGGCGCGCATCACGCAGCGCCTTCTTGCCTTCGCCCGCAAGCAGCCCCTCAACCAGCAGGTGATCGACGTCAACAAGGCGCTCGAAGATATGGCAGAGATGCTTCAGCGAACAATCGGCGAGGCGGTGACAGTGGAGATGCACCTCGCTCCGGACGCGGGCCAGGTCAACACCGATATCGACCAGTTCGAGACCGCCATTCTCAACCTCTCCGTCAATGCACGCGACGCGATGCCGTCAGGCGGGCTGATCGCGATAGAGGCCGAGCATATTACCGTCGACGAGAGCTCGATCGTGAACGAAGACACGCCGCCGGGAGATTACATCCGCGTCTCCGTCTCGGACACAGGCGCGGGCATGACGCCGGAAGTTCGCGCGCGCGCTATCGAACCTTTCTTCACGACCAAGGATGTGGGATCGGGCACGGGTCTTGGCCTCAGCATGGTCTATGGCTTCATGAAGCAGATTGGCGGCCACGCACGCCTTTATAGTGAAGTGGGCCACGGTACGCGCGTCAGTCTTTTCTTTCCTCGTCTTTCTCTGGCGACCGCTGTCGCGCGCGACACCTCCGATGCCGCGACACTCCTGGGCCGCGGCGAAACGATTCTGGTCGTGGAAGACGATCCGGATGTACGCCAGATCACCGTCTCGCGCCTGGAAGGCCTCGGCTACAGGGTAAGAGTGGCAACGGACGGGCGCAGCGCCCTGCAAGTCGTCAAGACCGGCGAAGATATCCGGTTGGCGCTGATCGACGTGGTCATGCCGGGCGGCATGGATGGACACGCCGTTGCGGACGAGATCGAAAGGATCGCCTCGCACATCAAGCTGGTCCTCACATCAGGATACTCACCACGGATGGCCGCAAGCGGCGCTCATCAAACGCGCGCCTTTCTTCCCAAGCCATCGAACCGATCGCAAATGGCGAACATCGTCCGAACCGTTCTCGATAGCTAGCCTGCAGGCCCGGACCATTTTACGTCGGCAGCAAGGACATAGCCCTCGCCCCGAATGGTCTGGATAATTTGCGAGGCATCTGCGTAAGGCGCGAGTTTGCGACGCAGGCGGCTGACCAGCGTGTCGATGCTGCGATCGAACGCATCCCAATCATCTTTGCGTGTGAGGTCGGCGATAGCATCGCGCGACAGAACACGGTTGGACCGTTCGATGAAAGCAGCCAGAAGATTGTATTCCGCGCCGGTCAGATCGATCACCTCGCCAGCGGGAGACAACAATGTTCTCTGATCCGGCTTGAAGACGAACGCAGAGAAGCGACCTGTCCTCTGCCCTCCCGGCGCCGTGGTTGATGGTTGTGCGGACGGTAAGCTTCGCGCACGTCGAAGAACGGCTCTCACCCGCGCCAGTAATTCCCTTAGCTCGAACGGTTTTGCGAGATAATCGTCAGCGCCAACTTCGAGGCCCACCACCCTGTCGACCATGGCCCCCTTGCCAGAGAGGATGATGATCGGGATCGCCGAGTGGCCGCGCATTTCAGCAGCGAATGTCAGCCCGTCGCCGCCGGGCATATTGATGTCCAGCAGCATCAGGTCGGGCTCGGCGGCAGAGATCTGTGCTCTGGCTTCGCGGATATTCGCTGCCTGGCTGACAGCATAACCCTCGATTTCAAAGAAATCGGCCAGCGTCTCGCGCAAGCCCTGGTCGTCATCGACGATGAGCAATCTGGCTTGGGCTGCGACTTCCGACAAATTTGCCGTTCCTGTTCTGCGCGCCGCCCAGCAGGCCGCGTTACAGGCAGGTTAGCGTCAAGGCGCCGGTGTCGCCAGCGTTAGTCGGTCGCACTTTTTCAATCAGGGCGGTCCGTATCGTCTAGAATTCGAAAAGCGGCCCCTTTTGGATCGTCAAACTGGCCGGCTTTCATGGCCCAGCCAAAAGCCGCCAACCCAGCAAGAGCCAGGAAGATTGCGGCAGGCAGCATGAAGATGAAGGCGTTCATCTGACCACTCCCTTGTCACGCTTACCAGGCGCGGCCAGGCGCAAGGCATTCAGCGTAACGACTGCCGATGAGGCCGACATTGCGATTGCCGCGATCAGGGGCGTAACCCACCCCGCCAACGCCACCGGAATGACGACAACATTGTAAAGAGCGGCGAAAGCAAAATTCTCACGCATGCGCGCGCGCGCCGTACGTGCGGTCGCGACGATGTGAGTGATGGCGCGCAAGCTGTCACCGGAGAAAACGCAATCACTGGCGAGTCGCGACACATCAACGGCGCCGCCCGGCGCAATGGACGCATGCGCTCCGGCAAGAGCTCCGGCGTCATTGAGCCCATCACCAACCATCAGGACTCGCTTTCCGGCAGCTTCGAGCGTGGAGATATGGAGCGCCTTATCCAGAGGCGTGACGCCTGATTTCCAACGCGCGACGCCAGCTGCGTCCGCGGCACGCGACACGCGCTGCTCGCCATCGCCCGAGAGAAGCTCAACGTCCATGCCCATCGACTTGAGACTTGCAACGGTTTCCGAGGCATCCGGCCGGATCGCATCATCGAAGTGAAAGACGGCGGGTTCAGCTCCTTCCAATGTAAACCAGAGTTCGGTCCCGCCTCCGGGCGGCACGCCGGCAAACGCGGCGGAGCCGAGGCGCGCGCGCCGTCCGTCGATGATCCCGCTGACGCCCTTGCCGGGCGTCTCGTGGACATTTGCGGCAATTGGCCCAGGGCCTGCCGCTTTCGCCAGCGCGCGTGAGAACGGATGATGGCTCGCTCGCGCCAACATGGCGGCCTGGTCGATGACGCCGCGCTCGCTTTCGGATTCAGTTCGGAGCAAGGGCTCCCCAAGCGTGAGCGTGCCTGTCTTGTCGAGAACAACATGATCGACGGCGGCCAGGCGCTCCAGCGCGTCACCGGATGAAAGATAGATGCCCTCGCGAAACAGTCTGCCAGCCGCCACCACCTGAACAAGCGGAGCTGCAAGCGCAAGCGCGCAGGGACACGTGATGATCAGAACGGTGACCGCAATATAGGCTGCCTGCGCTGGGCTCGCGCCAAAAGCCAACCAGCCGACGAAGCCGAGCGCTGCTGTGGCGTGGACTTGCGGAACATAAAGTTCGGCCGCTTTGTCAGCGAGGCGGCGATAGGACGATTTCTTTTGTTCGCCCGCCTCGAGCAAGCGCGCGATATCCGCCATGAGCGAGTCATTCGCCGCCGCCAGTGCCCTGACACGAATGGGCGCGGATAGATTTATCGCTCCAGCATACAACGTTTTGCCGGCATGTATTGCAGCAGGCTCAACCTCTCCTGTCACAAGACGAAGATCAGCCTCGCTCTCGCCGGAAATGACCTCGGCATCCACGGCTAGTCTTTCACCAGCGGCAACAAGCAGAAGATCCCCGGGTCGAATATCTGAGGCCCGTATAGCCTCTGCCCGGCCGTTCGCATCAAGCAGCGTGGCTGTCGCCGTCTGGAGCGAAGCCAGCTCGTTGGCGGCGGCATAGGCGCGCCGTCTTAGTCTTGCGTCCAGGACACGGCCGATGAGCAGGAAGAAAAGCAGCATCACAGCCGCATCGAAGAATGCGTGCCGGCCGCCGACGACAGTCTCATAAAGACTGAGCGCTAGCGCGAGAAGCACGGCGAGAGATACCGGTACGTCCATGTTGAGGCGCCGGCGCCGGACCGACGAAATCGCGGAGGAAAAGAACGGACGGCCCGAGACAAACGTGACGGGCAGAGCAACGGCCGCCGACAACCAGCGCAGCACGTTACGTGCTTCATCGGGCAAATCGCTGCCGAACCACAACGGCTCCGACATGAACATTACAGCCGCGGCGCCGACGCCCGCTACGGTCAAGGCAGTGAGAAGACGCCGCTCCGCCTTCGCTCCTTCAACATCGGTCTTGCCGGGGTCGAAGGCCGTCACGCCGTATCCAAGGTTTGCGACGGCTTCAACAATCGCACGCGGCTTCAGGTCGCCAGACCACTCCACACGAAGACGTCCGGTCGAAAGATTCAGCCGGGCGACCGTGATTCCGGACAGCTTGTTCACGCCGGCTTCAATCTTGGACAGGCAGCCGCCGCAGCTTGCACCTTTGACGACCAGATCCAGCGCTTTCAGGCCGTTCTTATGCGTGACGAACGCAACTGGATCCTGAGCGATACGTGAAGCGCTGGGCGGAGATAGCCCGCTGGGACACGCAGACACGGCGGATGCGCTGGCGATCATGGTATCACCGCGATCTTGTTGGCCCGGAAAGCCTTCTCGTCTTCTGCCTGAGCTGCAGTGATCGTGAACTCGGCGCGCCCCGCATGAGCATCTTCAAGATAGGCGCGGTACTCACCCGGATCGCCTTCATCGAGCGTTACGCTGTGCTCCTCGCGGCCGCCTCCGACTATAAAATAAGATGCATTGACGCGCAGGCCTGTGACGGGCAACTGCGCCTTGTCGGCGAACCGCACAACCAACGCCGCACGGCCATCGCGGACCACGCCTGCTTCAACCGTCCACCCCAGGTCCGCCTGCTTGCTGCGCTCCTCGATCTCCCGATTGTAATCAAGACCAAGGACATAGGAGTTCCGTACCTGCTCGCCGGGAAAGGTGTTGACGGCGCTGATGATGAAATACGTGTCGGTCCCGATGATCAGCGCAAAGAAGCCGATGACCATCCAGAGAACGTGGACGCCGCGTAGCCCCTTACTAGCTTGCATTGCCTGTCTCCGGTTCAAGGAATGTGGCAGCCGTCGTCGCAACAGTTTTTCCGCCCTCGGACAGCACAACGCTGATGTCTGCATTGGATCCGCGCAGATCGCCCGGCGCTACGGTGAGCAACAGCCGGTAACGCTCAACTCCATCGGCATCTGCCGAGACAACCGGCCTGCCGGCGTCCCCGCCCTCGCCGATGATCTCCACCATCGCGCCGGCCAATCCTTCGACCTGAACATCAAAGGTGCGATGCGCGCGCTGCTTGTTGACGACCTTCAGCGTATAGCCATTGCGCACGTCGCCGTTCGCAAGTTGAACAAACGGCAGCGACCTGTCCTTGAGAACGGACATTTCGATATCACTGCGCGTGGTCAGCCCAAACGCCATGAGCGCGACCGTCAGGCAGAAGACGAGCGCATAGACGACAATCCTCGGCCGGAAAGGCGAGAAATTGCGCGCCGGAAAGCCCTTCCAGCGACGCAGCACATTCTCGTCCGTGTCGTAGGCGATCAGCGCGGTCGGACGACCGATCTTTTTCATGACGCCATCGCACGCGTCGATGCAGAGCCCGCACTGGATACATTCCAGCTGCGGACCATTGCGTATGTCGATACCCATCGGGCAGACGACCACGCACTGCTTGCAATCGACACAATCGCCGCGCCCTTCCCAGGTATCGCCCTTCTTGTGCGCCCCGCGCGGATCACCACGCTCCGACCGATAGGTGACCATCAGCGTATCGCGATCAATCAGGGCGGACTGGATACGCGGCCATGGGCACATGTATGTGCAGACTTGCTCGCGCATCGTGCCGGCGAGAGCATAGGTCGTCGCCGTCAGAAGGGCCGCGAACACATAGGCTGTCATGGGTGCACGCCCCACGAAGAATGTCTCCGCCAGCAACCTCGCGTCATGCCAATACAACACAAATGCGCCGCCGGTCGCGAACGCGATGAGCAGCCAGACTGTGTGCTTGCCCGTCTTGCGCCACAGCTTGTTGAAGGACCACGTCGCCTTGTCGAGCTTCATGCGCGCGTTGCGGTCGCCCTCGAAAAATCGCTCGACCACGAGGAACAGATCGGTCCACACGGTCTGCGGACAGAAATATCCGCACCACACGCGACCAAGCAGCGCCGTGACAAGAAAGAGCCCCACCGCAGCGAGGATCAGAAGGCCGGTGATGTAATAGACTTCCTGCGGCCAGATCTCGAGACCGAAGAAATAGAATCGGCCGCCAGCAAAATCCGCCAGCACGGCCTGGTCCGGCGCGCCCGGCCCGCGATCCCACCGCAACCACGGCAGCACGTAGTACACGCCCAGCGTTGCAAACAGCAGCAACCACTTGATGTTGCGAAATGTACCGAAGACGAGTTGCGGATAAATCTGCTTCCGCCGCGCGTAAAGAACGATCGGGCCATCTTCGGGCGGAGGCGCACCCGCGCCGCCGCCCGAGCCCGGACGTCCCTTACGCAGATCGATGAGCGTCGAGCTCGCCAATCTATTCTCCGCCGCCAAGTGAGTGGACGTAGATGGCAAGTGCGCGGACGGTCGCCGGATCAAGACGCTCGACCCATGCAGGCATCACGCCGTTGCGCGGACCGTATATCGTGCGCCTCAGCGTGGCGGCATCGCCGCCGTAGATCCAGTCCTTGTCAGTCAGATTTGGCGCACCCTTGCTCCGGTCGCCATGGAGATCAACGCCGTGACAGCTTGCACAGTTTGTTTCGAAAAGCGGCTGTCCGCGAACCACAGCAGCCGGATCAGCCCGCTGCCCAGACTTCTGCAGAACATACTGCACAAGATCATTGATCTGGTCTTGCGGAAGCAATTCGTCACGCCCGAAAGCAGGCATCTCGCTTGTGCGCGTGTCGGTCTGGTTTGACCGGATGCCGAGCCGGATCGTACGCTCGATGTCTTCCAGCGTGCCGCCCCACAGCCACACATCATCGGCCAGGCGCGGGAAGCCCTTCGCACCCCGCCCACCAGCGCCATGACAGGTGGCGCAGTTATCGCCAAACGCACTCTCGCCCAACGAAAGCGCAAGCTGGCTGAGATCATGGTCGCGGAGGATGCTGGACGCATCCACAGCGGCCAGGCGCGCACTCAGCACCGAGCGATCCTGCCGCATCGCCGCCGTGTCTGCAGCGACATCCGCCCTGTCAGACTGCTGGAGCACGCCGATCGTGTGTCCCTGCAGGCCCGGCAAGGCGGGCCATGCCGGCATCAGAATCCAGTAGCCGATCGCAACCACAACGCTTGCCCAGAAAATGAAACGCCACCAGCGCGGAAGCGGATTGTTCAGCTCCTTGATGCCATCCCATTCGTGCCCGGTTGTTTCCACGCCGGTATGCGGATCGATTTCAGGTGAGTGGCCGGTCATCGCCAGGCTCCTGTTCTGAGATTGGGATTTGTGCGGCGCGCTTGAACGTCCGCGCATTGCGGGGCCACAGGGCGTAGATGATCGCGACCAGGAAGATCACGACAAAATAGACCGTCCCCCAATCCTGCGCGAAGCGAGACCAGTTATAGTAGCTCATGACCTCACCTCTTGTTCGAAAGGTCTTCGGCTTCGTAGGTCGAGAAATCGACCATCGTGCCGAGTACCTGCAAGTAGGAAATCAGTGCATCGAGCTCCGACGGGTCGCCTCGCACAGCATCGAAGTCGCGAACGCTGACCGTGTTGTCGCGCCCCGCGGCCTTGCTGTAGTCGTTCCGCAACGCTTCAACATCGTAGTCCTCGCCTGCTTGGGCATAGGCGTCATCAACGGCGCGCGTGATCATGCTGTCGGTGTAGGGCACGCCTTCCAGCTTCAGCGTCTTCATCTGCTGCTGGATGGTTCCAAGATCGAGCGGCCTGTCCTCCAGGAAGCGGTAGGGCGGCATGATGGATTCCGGCACCAGCGAACGCGGATCAATCAGGTGCTGCTTCTGCCAGTCGTCCGAATATTTTCCACCAACTCGCGCCAGGTCGGGCCCGGTGCGCTTGGAGCCCCAGAGGAAGGGGTGATCGTACATGCTTTCGGCCGCGAGCGAGTAATGCCCGTAGCGCTCCACCTCGTCACGCAGCGGACGGATCATCTGCGAGTGGCAGACATTGCAGCCTTCCCGCACGTAGATGTTCTGTCCGGCCAGTTCGAGCGGCGTGTACGGCCGCATGCCTTCCACCTTCTCGATCGTGTTCTTCAGATAGAAAAGCGGCACGATCTCGATGATGCCGCCGATCGCCACGACGATCAGGATCCCGATCAGAAGGATGTAGCTGTTCTTCTCGAACAGCTTGTGGTTGCGGAACAGCCAGCTTTGGCGCGTTGCCATCTTTGTCTCCTATTCGGCGGGCTGAAGGCTGGGCGCGGCCATTCCACGCTTGCGGTCCTCGACAGGAACGTCGCCGCGTGCGAGATCGGAAGAGCGTCGTGTAGGGAAAGAGTGTACCATCCAGTG
>ERZ795059.809-NODE-809-length-38010-cov-12.048162_pt1 | contig 38010 bp, 33 predicted proteins | sample MGYA00375143_ERZ795059 | MGnify/ENA primary metagenome ERZ795059 (study PRJEB30188, sample SAMN05720168) | activated sludge metagenome | isolation source: Anaerobic digester | place: USA | collected 2015-01-07 ... | reverse complement strand
GCGCTAAATAATATGAATCAACAAAAAATTAAACAACAAAAAAAACAACTCCGCCACGCGCGCACTCGCGCTAAAATTTTTGGCACCGCGCTTAAACCCCGTCTCTCAGTTTTTAAATCTCTCCGTCACACTTCGGCCCAATTAATTGATGATCAAAAAGGCCATACCTTAGTAAGTGTTTCCCATACTGCCGGCGCTTCCCAAAATAATATCACCAAAACCGATCATGCCCGCACCTTGGGCGAATTACTGGCAAAAAAAGCCCTAGCCCAAAAAATAACTACTTGTGTTTTTGATAAAGGTAGCTATAAATACCATGGCCGCATTAAAGCTTTGGCCGATGGTGCCCGAGCGGCCGGTTTAAAATTTTAAAACCCTATGAAAAGAGAAATTCAAAAAAAGGAAAAACCAGAATTTGACCAAAAAATGGTTGACCTCGCTCGTGTCACCCGCGTCACCAAAGGCGGCAAACAATTAAGTTTCCGCGCCTTAGTTGTGATTGGCGATAAAAAAGGAAAAATTGGTTATGGAGTAGCTAAAGGCAAAGATGTTACCTTGGCTGTTTCTAAAGCCGTAGATCAAGCAAAAAAAGTGCTGATAAAAATTCCTCTCCAACAAGGCACTATTCCTCATAAAATTGTAACCAAATTTAAAGCCGCTATCGTTATGCTTAAACCAGCGCCAGCTGGCACCGGTGTTAAAGCCGGCGGCCCAGTTCGAGTGGTCTTAGATTTGGCTGGCGTGGAAAATATTGTTGGTAAAATGATGGGCTCTAAAAACAAAATCAATAATATTAAATGCGTCTACCTAGCCTTAAAAAAACTTAAACCCGGTCGTTTATTAACCGATTCTAAACAAAATAATTCTTAAATAATATGGCGTTTAATTTATCAAACATTAAAAGCGCCCCCGGCGCCAAGAAAAAGAAAAAAGACATTGGCCGCGGTGGCAAGCGCGGCACTTATTCTGGTCGCGGCTTAAAAGGCCAGCGTGCGCGCTCTGGCGGTACCGGCGGCTTAAAAAGAAAAGGCCTGCGCCGCTTAATGGAACAAACACCCAAATTGCGTGGCTTCAAATCAAAAAATTTAAAGCCAGCTGTTTTAAGCTTGGCTAAAATTATTAAACTTTTTCCCGCTGGCGGTCAAGTTTCTCCAGAAATCTTATTAACAAAAAAAATCGTCAAAAAAATTAACCGCGGTATAAAAATATTAAACGATCAATCTGAAGTTAAAGTACCTTTAGAAATTATTAACTGCACTGTCTCACAAAGTGTTAAAACAAAAATTGAAAAAGCCGGTGGTAATATTAAATAATTTTTATTATCAAAACCCGTTTAATTATTACTAGTTAAATATCTAACCCCACTCACTATGAAATTTATTGCTAAATTAAAACAAATTTGGCATGATCATGATCTGCGCCGAAAAATTCTTTTTGTGGTCGGCCTGCTTCTGGTTTTCCGAATTGCTGCCCACATTCCAGTGCCCGGCGTTAATACCGAGGCTCTACGCCAACTTTTTAATTCTAACGCCATTTTGGGCTTGCTTAATATCTTTTCCGGCGGTGGCATGTCAAATTTTTCTTTAGTTGCTTTGGGCGTCAGTCCATACATTACTGCCTCCATTATTATTCAACTTTTAACCATGATTGTTCCGGCTTTAGAAGAAATGTCCAAAGAAGGGGAGAGCGGCCAACGTAAACTCAATCAATACACACGCCTTTTAACCGTGCCTCTAGCTCTAATGCAAAGTTATGCCATGATCAAACTGCTGCAACAATCACAAAGAGGTATCATCGGGATTTTAGATCTAAAACAATATATCTTAACCATCCTCACCCTCACCGCTGGCACTATTTTTTTAATGTGGCTGGGTGAATTAATTTCTGAAAAAAAAGTTGGTAACGGCACTTCTTTAATTATCTTTGCTGGCATTGTCTCTGGCATTCCGACCGCCATTCAAAGAACTTTGGCCACTTTCTCTCTTGATCAAATAATACCGGTCGCTTCTTTTTTAATTTTAATCATTATTACTGTCGCTGGTGTTGTCATCATCACTGAAGGTCAAAGAAATATTCCTGTCTCCTATGCTAAACGCATTCGCGGCAACCGCATGTATGGCGGCTATGACACTCATCTGCCGCTCAAAGTCAACCAAGCTGGCATGATTCCCATTATCTTTGCCATTTCCATTGTCCTGTTTCCAACTTTAATCGCTCAATTTTTTACCAGGGCCGATTCTAATTTTCTAAAACGAATAGCGGAATTCACTATCAATCTTTTCCAAAACCAAATTTTTTACGGCATTATTTATTTTATTTTAGTTTTTGCTTTTACCTATTTTTACACTGCCGTAGTTTTTCACCCCACCCAAATTGCTGACAATTTACAAAAACAGGGCGGCTTTGTGCCTGGTATTCGTCCGGGCAAACAAACTGCTGACTATTTAAGTCAAGTTTCTGTGCGTATTATGCTGGCCGGCGCTCTATCTCTTGGTTTAATTGCTGTTTTGCCGCTCATTATTCAACCGCTTACCGGTATGACCACCATGGCTGTTTCTGGCGCCTCACTTTTAATCGTGGTTTCGGTGGTTTTAGAAACTGTCCGACAAATTGATTCACAACTGGTAATGAGAGATTACGAAGGACTATAATTATTTTTGCCAGTTTATCTCTATCTTAAGTCCGACTAACCATCGGGCTTTTTAATTTTAAATATCTAATTTTAAATTTAAAAATATTCTGTTTAATCTGCGTTTATTAACGTGCTATTATTTTAGATTTTAAAATTTAAAATTTGTATTTTAAAATTGTTAACACCTTTTTACAAACCCATTAAAAATGTTATACTAAACCCATAATACATAATACTTTATACTTAATACAAACTTATGTACAAAATTATTATTCTTGGTCCGCAAGCTTCTGGTAAAGGCACCCAAGCTGAATTTTTAGCTGAAAAATTAAATGTCCCCAATATCTCTGTTGGCCAACTTTTGCGTGATGAAGTAGAAAATAAAGGAGAATTATCATCAATGATCAAAGAGCAAATGGATTCTGGTGGGCTTGTGTCTAACGCCATAGTCGATAAATTAGTAAAAAAAAGATTAATGCAACCTGATGCTCAAAGCGGTTTTATATTTGATGGTTTTCCGCGCATTCGCATCCAAGCCAGAGTTTTAGCCACCATTACAAACCTAACTCACGTCATTGTAGTAGAAATTTCTGATGCTGAAGCTTTGAACAGATTAAGCGGCCGGAGAACTTGCCCTAAATGTGGCAAGGTTTATCATCTAAAATTTTCGCCACCAAAAACAGAAGGAATCTGTGACGAGGATAATGAAAAATTAATTATTCGCTCTGATGATACGCCTGAAGCTATCCGCGCTAGGTTAAAAATTTATCACGAAGAAACAGAAGAGGTGATTGAATTTTATGATAAACAAGGCATTGTTATCCGCATTAACGGTGAACAACCAATTGAAGATGTTAAAAAAGAAATATTTGAGAAACTAAACCTTAATTAATTTAAAAGTCAAAAATCAAAATGCAAAATTTCAATTCAAAATTTAAAAGCGATCTATTGCAAAGGTGCTACCAATTTAGTTTAAATATTTTATCTTTAATAGACAAAATGCCGCCCAACAAAAGAACCGCTTGGATTATTTCTGATCAATTAATTCGTTCGGCCTCATCTATTGGTGCAAACATCACCGAAGGAAAAGCCGCTAGTTCTCGCTTAGAATTTAAAAAATTTTATGAAATAGCCTTAAAAAGTGCCAACGAAGCTAAGTATTGGCTAAACATAATAAAGGATGCCAAATTAGCGGAAAATTTTTATACAGATCCATTAATTCAAGAAGTAACAGAATTAGCCAATATGTTAGCCGCCGGAGTTATAAAATTAAAAAATAAATAAATTTTTACTTTTTAATTGCAATTTTGACTTTTGCCTTTTAACTTTTGACTTCCATCATGATTCCCCTCAAAACTCCCTCCCAAATAAATATCATGCGTCAAGGCGGACAAATTCTTGCCCGTATTTTAAATATGGCTCTGAATTATGCCAAGGCCGGAGTCGGTACTAAAGAATTGGATTCGCTTGTTGAAAAAGAAATTCGTGCTGCTGGCGGCTGGCCTGCCTTTAAGGGTTACCAAGGTTTTCCATCTTCTATTTGCACTTGTTTAACCACCGAAATTGTTCACGCCCCAGCCACACCTAATCGTATTTTAAAAGAAGGGGATTTATTAACCATTGATCTGGGTATGCGTTATCCGGCTAAAAATGGTCTAGTTACTGATATGGCCGCTACCATTGCCATCGGAAAAATATCCCCGACAGAAAAAAAATTAATCAAAGTTACTAAGGAAGCTTTGGATTTAGCCATCAAAAAAATCAAACCCAATATTCATCTTGGTGATATTAGTTTTACGATTCAAAATTTTGTAGAAAAAAATGGTTTTAATGTAATTCGGGATCTTGTCGGCCACGGTGTGGGAGAAAAACTTCATGAAGAGCCACAAATTCCTAATTATGGTAATCCTGGTACTGGGCCAATCTTAAAACCAGGCATGACTCTGGCCATTGAACCCATGGTTACCATTGGTGATTATTTTGTCGCTTTAGACCAAAATAAACAAACATTTAAAACGGCCGACGATTCTCCTTGTGCCCATTTTGAACACACTGTTTTGGTTACTGAAAAGGGGAGTGAAATATTAACTAAAATATGAATAATGAATAATGTATTATGGAATTTGTAGGGACAGGTTTTAAAACTGTCCTTTTTGTTTATTAATTTTCAATTCTCCGTTGGCTCCAGTTTCTAACTGGAGCCATTTTGTTGCTTCAGTATTTTCCTTAATTTCCAGTTTCTAATTTCTTAATTTTCTGCCAAAGGACAGATCTTCCACAGGGGGACTAATTTTATTGACAATATTTTTATTTTATGCTATAATAGTTTATTACGAAATAAATTATCCACAATATTGGTTAATTAGGTAATATTTTACCTAAAATAAGCCAAAATAAATTATATGGAACAAACAAACTACTGGCAAATATTCAAAAACAACTGGCATAAAGTGGCTATCACCACTTTACTTTTAATCGTATTATCTTTAGGATTATCCTTAATAAGGCCCTTGGAATACCGCAGCCGGGTTGAACTTTTAGTTATTCAAAAACAAAGCTTGACTATGGATGCCTATGCCTCCGCCCGAGCTTCTGAAAAATTAGCTACTGGTTTAGCCACCGTCATAAAAACTAAAGCCTTTTTTGAAAAAGTAATTAATAGTGATTTCAACATTACCCGTTCGCACTTTCCTTATGAGGAAAAAGATTTACGTAAATATTGGTCAAAAAACATCACTGCCAGCGTTTCCCCAGAAACCAGTTTGCTCAAGATTGATGTCTATGACCAAAAACGCACCGAAGCTAATAAAATTGCTAATGCCATTGCCTATGTCTTAGTAAATAATTCTCAAGAATTTTATGGCGGCAACGGCGACGTGTTTATTAAAGTGGTTAATGAACCCTTGGCTTCTAATCATCCCGTGCGCCCTAATATTTTAATCAATGGTTTAACTGGTTTAATTGTTGGGCTAATTTTATCTCTGAGCTATATTTTTTATCAAGAAAATAAAAAAAAATATCAAATTTCCGTTAATGCCAACAATCCTAACCAGCCCCCACCTGTCTATCAGAATTTAGAAAACACGCCCTTTACTTTTGGGCTTGAAGCTAAATTAAATAAATTTGATCAATAAATTAAATAATTAATCTTAAAAAAAATATGAAAAAAGTAACAACTCTTAAATTAGTTCTCGGCCTCCTCGTCGCCTTTGGACTAATCATTGCTAATTTTTCTTTCAATGCTAGTAATGTCAAAGCAACTGACAAAATCTATAATGTCAGTATTTATACTTATGACACCACTGCCTCTCTTAATTGGTACACCGACGCTCCTTATCTTGGTGAAATTAATTATGGTCAATACGACTATAACCACAAAATTACTAAAAGTGTTGCCACTGATTGGCACTCCTATGAGTTAACTGGTCTTATCCCCGGCACCGCCTATAATTATCGTTTAATTGCCAAAGACAATAAAGGTAATGAATTGGCCCGCTATGAAGGCACTCTTGAAACAAGCGGCGCCAAACCAACCAGTCAACTTTTTTGGCAATTCTTTAATCTTAACTTTGATAAAAATCTTTACAGTCCGAGCGGCAAATATCCGAGTGAAATATTAAATCCTAATTACTTATCTCTCGGCACTCCTGCGGTCGGCGGCAATTCTCTTAAGGTTATCAACCCCGATAGTCATCTTATTTATTCTGCTGAACATGCCCTGGAAGGCAGCAGCGGCACAATGCTTGTCATGCTCCGTTTTGATAACTTTAATAAGAACATGACTGTTTGGCAAACCAATGACTCTCGTTATGGGCTTTATTTTGAACACACTGCCAGTTATAATCGCTTAGTCGCTCGCGCTGGTTATGATAGTAAAAGAACTGAAAAACAAGAAGCCTATTATTATCTAGATACAAAAAATGTCTGGAAAGCCGGCGAGTGGCATCAAGTTGGCATGACTTGGGAAGGCAATCTGGGCGGTACCGTTAAAATCTATGTTGATGGCGAAGTAAAAGACGAAGCTCGATTCACTAATGGCAGCGGCGTCTCTACTTTCATGGTCGGTAATAATTATGCTCACACTCAAAACTTTTCTAATGGCCAAATTGATGATTTTAAACTCTTCAAATGGGCCAGCGACTCCACTTCGATGCGCAATGAAAGCAACCGTTATGCTTTCTTAAATAAAAATAAAGGCCAAGTGGCTGGCGTGCAAGTCAGAAATATTAAAATGGGCAAATTAATTAAGACCGCTACCGATGCTAAAGTTTATTTGGTTGGCCGCGATATGACCAAAATTTATGTGGCTAATGAAGATGCGCTAAAACGCTTAGGCCATTTAGGCCGGATCGTTATTGCCACTACTGAAGAATTAAATCAATACGCTAATGCTGGCACTTTCTATAGCTGGTCCAAATATCCTGATGCTTCGCTGTTAAAAGGCGCTGATAATACGATCTACTGGGTTTGGAACGGCGAGAAACGCGCTATTGCTAATGAAACAGTTTTTAATAATTATAATAATAATTGGAGCGATGTAATTAATATATCCAATGATGAATTAAACACTTACCCGACCGGCGTAACTTACTACAAATAAAAAACAAAAATTTGTTTTTTCACACCCTCTCTGGCTAATGTCATTCTCGCGCAAGCGAGAATCTCAGCAGAGAGTAGTGAGCAAATAAAAAGCTTAAAAACTACTAGATTCTTAAAACAGTTAAATAACAGTGTTTTTTATCTTATCTTAGATAAAAAATGCTACTATTTATCCACATATTTAATATTGACAAATTATATTAAATATGCTATAATGTTAATTACCAATTAAATACCTTTGTTTTTTTACGTCCTCTCTGGCTAGTGTCATTCTGATTATTTTGTCATCCTGAACTCCCGCCCGCCTCGCAAGCTAAAGCGTTGCGAGCAGGTGATTCAGGATTCATAAATCATTATAAATCCCAGCAGAGAGTGGTAAAAAAATAAACATTGATGTTTCACAATTTAGGCGCTAACATGCGCCAAACACTGGAGGATTTTTTAAATGAAAAAAAATTTCTTGATTTTTATCGCTTTTATGCTGTTGAGCTCCCTTGCTTTCGGGCAGGAGTTCCAGCCGGTCGTTTTTTCGGAACAGGATTTTTTTGTTTCAAAAAACGATATGAAAATGCATGAGGTAGGCGAACGGGTGGCCTGGCTGCCCAGAAACCTTCCTCGCATCGTAAAAGAAGGGAACCAGTGGTGGAAACCTGGGGAGAAGTATATTCCCCATGGCTGGCCAATCCCCAGTCACGACCTTGGTATTAAAGGCTCGTGGTTCGGGTGGTATCTCCACCGAGCCGACTCTGCGCTGTACAAGCAGCCAGAGGAACAGATTAGGGCTCTTGACCTGCCCGAATCCGTAAAAAACATTTTCGTAAATCAGGTCAAAAAAGATGGCTCGCGCACTCTGTTGTCGCCGCGGACACTAACCAACGCAATGGTCTATGTCCTGAGAGGCGAAATTCGCGTCGAAGTCAATGCTGTTTGGCTGGGAAATTTCAATCTGTCGGTGGTTTTGTATCCACAGGTTGAATTCGGGGGATCGGTATACCAACTAGGTGTATCGACAAGCTGCAACAACTACTTTTTCTGGCAGTGGAAACTACCGGAAAAGATTGTTACCGTTCCCGATATCACCCCCTCCACTCATGCCGTCATTGACACGACCCCCAAGGTCGTTGTCACAGCAGAGCCACCCGCCGCTCCTCCCATCGCCGCCGCCGCCACCCAGACATCCTGGAGACCGCAGTTACGGTCGTATGGATATGCCGGGATCGGTGGCAACCGGGTCGATCGGCAATTCGGAATAAACTACACCTGGCAGTATGCGGGTGTAGATGTCGAGTTTCTTCCCACGCACTGGTTTGGCTTCATCGCCAAATCTACGTGGGCCCGCTCCGATGATAATTTTTGGGGCCAGAAGAATCAAGTCTGGCGCCCGATGGTTGGAGTGGAGTTCTTGCACCCCCGTTTTGTAATCAGGTCGCTCTATGGCCGCGATTACCAGGACGGCAAATTCCTCCGGCACAATGTGTGGGAGGAAGGGCTGGAAGTTTACCCCTTCACCCGCACCATTCTCGCTCTCACCGGCGTATACATTAATAAACCCGGTGATCAGTGGGATTATCTGTGGTCACGCGCCCAAGGCAAGTATGCCGTGGCCGTGGCCAAAGACAATGTCCGCAAGCTCTGGCTTGGCGGACAGGCCGCGTGGATGGGTTGCCCGGGATGGGAACGTGAACTTAAGGGACAGAAACAACGCCCCGAAGAGTACACGACCAGAATCGAGGGCCTGGCCGAGATAGAATTCGGCCAAAGACGCAATCTTGTCCTGCAGGTAACTGCGGGCATCGGATCGAAATCCGTCGGCTATTGTGGCTCTGCCACGGTAATCGTACGGCTACTCTAAAGTCCATGTCATTCTGAGGAGCGAAGCCCCTTTCTTCTTTTGCCCTCCTCGTTCTTGTCATTCTGAGGAGCGCAGCGACGAAGAATCCCTTAGCTGTGGTTACGCGCCAGGCTTCGCTCCCTCATTTTTTTAGAAAGGAAAAAAATGAATTCTTTAAAAATTGTGGCGATCGTGCTCGTGGCACTGGCCGTTATTTTCTCCGGCTGTTCTTTGCCGGAAAAAATTGCGCCGACCGCACCGACGATCAGTGATGAGCCTGGCCCCCCGGCCACGCTCTCGTTGTCCAAAGCCGGTGTGATCTTGAGTGGCAACACTCAGATCTATTCCGGTTTTACCACGCCACGCGACTCGTGGCAAAATCTTAACAATGACGGGTACTCTGTCCCTACCGTCATTGAATGTTACTTTGCATTGCGGTCTGGGACAACCGCCAATGACTCGATGCTCGTCGGGGGCATTGAGGTTGTAACTGAAAATGGGTCTTATCAAATGGCCCATTACTCGACAACTGTTAGTGGATCTTTTTTCTGGCTCCAACCCCTGCCAGACGGCAGTATTGCCATCCCCCGTGGCAACAACCTATCGGAAATCGTCTGGGTGACGATTGGGACCAGTGGTATGGTCTCAAAGTCGACCTTGGACAACTGGGCCGGAACCGAAGCCAGCGTTCGTCTCCCGATGGTGCGCGGAAGTATCGCGCGCTGCTGGGTGGACGATCGCAATGGTAAGGGAGTGACTGATGTATTGGTCACGACCTGGACCGCACGCACTGGAGGCTCCCAAATATCGGAGCTCCGCCCGACCCACTGGGTTCCCAGTGGCGATGGTTGGGTTCTGGAATTCGAAGTGGATCCTTCTGGTGCTGTCAAAAGCACTGGCGCGGATAACACCCACATTACCATCCGCCCGTAACCCTCGCATTTTTTTAGCGAAGCCCTTTTCTTCATTTGCCATCCTCTTTCTTGTCATTCTGAGGAGCGCAGCGACGAAGAATCCCTTAGCCTTGTAATCGGCATGCGGCTTCGTATTCAATTCTTTCAAAATCGGCTGGCAGCAACAAATCATCGTTGCTGTCCAGCAAAAAATTCATTTTTTTAGGGAGATCTACCATGAAAAAGTTTTTTGCGTTGACCATCGTCCTGATCGCCTTCGTGACCGTTTTGTTCGCTGGCGATGTCCCCACCCTCAAACTTGAGAATTGGACCGATTTAAATGGGCAGCACCAAGTGGTCGCCCGCGGCAAAACCGTCGCCAATGCCGATGTAACCATTTACGGCCGCACCAATGGTGGTGGCCAATGGTCAAAAATTGGGGTCGGAAAGTCCGACGCCAATGGTAAATACGGCATCGTGATTGACGGTGGAAACCTCGAAAACGGCTACAATGTTCTGAAGGCTGTTGAGGGGACCGTCGAATCCGCGATTTCCCGGAAGGTCTGGGTTAGCGAGGAGAAGATTTACCTCTCCAAACCCGTTGATCCGCGCGACAAAAAAATCGCCGAGCTGGAAAAAGCGTTGGCAGCCGCCAAAGCCTCCCAGCCCGCCGCCACTGAAATTAACGTTGCGCCGGCTCTGGCAAAAAAAGCCGCCGCCGGCACCCCCACCAGCAATTTGGTGGGCGCCGCACCGGCCAAGAAGATCGAACCCGCCGCCCCCACCGCCGCCGCCAAGACCTTCCCGGTCAAAGTGGAGTCGGATCAGGCCTTTGACAAATTTGGTCTGACGGTCAATTCATGGAGTGAGTGGGAGAATGGAGAAACGGTGTATTTGTCACCCGGTGATTACGGCGTGAACGCCGCAGCAGGAAAGCTGTGGGCGTACGACCAGGCCAGCATTGCCACGGGCAAACCCAATTTTACCTTATCGGTAAATGGGGTTGCCCTCACAACTTCCGGCACTGATAACACTGTCGGCGGCGCCAATGCTTGGTTCCGGGTAAATCCGGACGGCAGCATCACGCCCATGCAGTAACAACACATCGAATCGGCTGAGTGCACGACACATCACACAAAGCCAAAGCCCGTGATCACAATCACGGGCTTTTTTATTTTCCTTGTCATTCTGATCCCGCTAAGCGGGAGAAGAATCCCTTTGTCTTCTGTCATTCTGAGGAGCGCAGCGACGAAGAATCCCTTATCCGTCATTCTTTCCTGTCATTCTGATCCCGCTAAGTGGGAGAAGAATCTCTTCACCTTTTGTCATTCTGAGGAGCGCAGCGACGAAGAATCCCTTATCCGTCATTCTTTGTTGTCATTCTGACCCCGCTACGCGGGAGAAGAATCCCTTCACCGTGTGTTTTGTCATTCCTTTTTCATCAATAAATATCCCCAACCAAACATTGACAAATTTTAATATTTATGCTAATATTATATATTACCATTTACATATTGTTTTTACACAGAATTAGTTAATTGTTAGCCAATTTAAGTAAGAACAATAAAAAAGAAAAAATAATTGGAGGAAACACAATGAAAAAGACAATTTTTTTGGTGGCAATGTTATTAGCCGCCACTGTCTTTGCTGACGAAAATCAACTAGCTTCTTTTTGGCAAGCTCCGGCAATGGATTTGGAGCAGGCCGAAAAGTTAGCCAAGTTTGATCTGGTGGTTATTGATTTGGAAAATTGGTTTAACAATTCCAAATTAATCAATCACATCCGCCAGCAAAATCCGGATGGCATAGTCCTGGCCTATGTCAATCCGATGGAATTTTTCGACCCGCCAGTGCCAGGCCGGCCGTTTCAACAGTCACTGTATCAGGTAGTAGCTAATCAATATCCTGACTGGTGGCTGGATCAGCCCAATGGCGAACCAATATATTATTGGAACTCGCCACGGATGAGAATGTTAAACCTCTCGTCCGTTTGCCCAAAGTATCGTGGGCAAAGCTGGACTGATTTTTTGGCAAGTGAGTTGAAAACAAAACTTCTCTCTTTGCCAAATAAACCGGATGGAATTTTCGTTGACAACGCCTGGGACGATGTTTCCTGGGTCAAAGACGGAAATTTGGATGCGGATAACAACGGCCTTCGCGACGATTTTCATGCCTTGGATATGTGGTGGCGCCAAGGCACGGGGAGTTTTTTAGAAAAAATAAAAGCCACCGGCACGGTTGTGATTGGCAACGAGCCGAATCTCTGCTACCAAGATATTCTTGCTGGCAAAATGTTTGAGAATGTGCCAGCCAATCTCGGTAGTATGGAGACCATGATCCTTATCTACACCCAGGATCTGGGCCAGTTGCCTCTGAACATCATCCACACTGAACCGAAAGGTGAGCAATGGCGGATGTTCTTGCTGGCCACAACGCTGCTGGGTGATGGTTGGTTCTGCCACGGGATCAACCAAGCTAACTGGTATCCTGAGTATGATTTAGTAAGGCAACTCGGGAAGCCTATTGGCAGTGTCCAGCCACCCCATCAGCTGCTCTGGCAGACAGACGAGATGGACTTTGCGACAGCAAAAGAGGTCAAGTCTGCTTTGCTGGAAACAGGTGAGTATCTGGTTAGCTACAACTACCAGATGACACCTGGCAGTCGGCTGATCGTGGAAGCTATTTCTGAGCAATATGGGGGAGTGTTCCCATACACTCAGCAAATCCATGACCGTTGGCTGACGGGGAATGTTTACCGGACAGTGACACTGACCGCTCCGGGTCGAATTGTGGCGCATGGTGCTAGTGTCGGCACTGCTCAAGATTTACGCATTTGGCGCAAAAAATCTGGGCCTTGGGTGCGCCAATATGAAAATGGAAAAGTCCTGGTCTGGCCCGACCAGGCAAGAGGAGAAATCCTCTTGCACTAACATCTAACACAAGCCCTGTCATTCATTGACAGGGCTTATTTTTTATGTTATTATTAAACATATTAAAAAATAACTAAAAATTATCTTTTTGTGTTATAATTAACTTAAATAAGGTTACAAAACATTTAAATTTCTCTTTTTCTAAAAGGATAATAAACTAATAAATTATCAAATCACTGACAGGCATTTCTTAAATCATAAATCTTATCTCTTAAATCTTTTTATGTCTAGCTGCCACCTACCAATCGATTGTGTCCTCGCCATTACCTATCACTGCAATGCCAAATGCCAAATGTGCAATATCTGGCAAATTAAAGAACATTCTGATATAAAAGCAGAAGAATATTTAAAATTGCCCGGCACCCTAAAAGACGTCAATATTTCTGGCGGCGAACCTTTTATGCGCCCTGACATTTTGGAAGTTTTTAAAAATATAAAAATTGCTTGCCCCAAAGCTCGCTACATAATTTCCTCTAATGGCTTAGCGCCACATTTAATTCAACAAAGAATTACCGAGATTTTACCAATAGAGCCCAATATTGGCGTGGCCATTTCCTTGGATGGCCTTGGCAAAATTCATGATCAAGTTCGCGGCATTGATGGCGCCTATGAAAAAGTTTTGCAAACTATTAAAATTTTAAAGACTGCCGGCGTAAAATATATTAAATTAGCCTATACTTTAACTAATGATAATTTAGCCGAAATGACCAAAGTTTTTGATTTAAGCCGAGAGTTAAAAGTAGATTTTACCATGGCTGCTATGCAAAATTCTGATGTCTATTTTGGCAATAAAGAAAACAAACTAGAGCAAGACCCAGAACAATTAAAACAAGCTTTTTATTATGTAATCAAAAAACAATTGCAAAGTTGGCGCCCCAAACAGTGGGGGAGAGCCTATTTTACTTATGGCCTTTATCAATTTATAATTGGCCAGGGAAGAAAATTGCCGCCCGAAGCTGGCAATGAACATTTCTTCCTAGATCCCAATGGCGATATTTATCCATCTGTCGTTGATGCTGAAAATATGGGCAACCTAACAGCAATAAAAAACTTTAGTGACCTTTGGTGTTCAGAAAAAAACTTGGCCTTAAGAAAAGAATTAATCACCGGTTTGGCCAAGCCCTCGTGGATGATCTGCACTGCCAGAACCGCCATCAAAAAACATCCGTTTTCTGTTGGCTGGTGGATTATTAAAAATAAAATTAAATTAAGCTCATGAATAAAATTTTTAATCCCTTTAATATAATTTTATTTTTAATTTGTGTCGTTTTGGCCACCATGGTTGTTTTTATTCCCAAAATTTATATTCTGGGACCTATATTTTTATTAGCTTTGATATTTTTAGTTAGCCGTAAACTAATCTGGGGCATTTATTTAATGGTTCTTTTTTATCCTTTTATTTCCTTACAAATTAATTTTGACTACGGTATTAATTTGCCCGTCGTTGATCTGATCGCCCTCGTCACTTTTATTGCCTGGATTTTTTCTCTCTTAATTAAAAAAGAAAACAGGCCAGTTAAATTTCCCGGCCTGATTTACTTTTTTGGTTTTTTTCTGATCGCTGCTCTGTCCTTGCTTAATGTCACCGAATTTGGCGCTGGTCAATTTTGGCTAAGTTTAAAATATCTCCTGCGGCCAATAATATTTTTTTATTTAATGTTTGTTATCCTGCCTTTTAACAATATTAAAAAAGAAGAACAATTAAAATTTTCTTTTTATCTCCTATATTTTTTAGGCATTGCCGTTTCTTTAATGGGTGTTTGGTCGTTATTATTTATTAAACAAACCGCTGGCGTAATTCCTCGGGCCGTACCTTTCGGAATCGCCGGGCTTTATCCCTTGGGTACCAACCAAAATTTAATTGCGGAAACCCTAGTTAGTCTTATCCCAATTGCTTGGCTTTTAATCAAACAAGCCAGTAGCTGGATAGTCAAATACTGGCTATCGATTGGTTTAATTCTTATGGCTTTAATTAATTTATTGACTTTTTCTCGCGCCGGCTGGATTGTTTTTTTATTAGAAGTTTTCTTGATTATCTACTATGAATATTTCCATGCCAAAAAAATTACCAAAAAAGATTTGTGGCTCATCTTTGTTGTTGGTTTTTTTGTTCTCTTAATTCTTGGCATCATGATGTATAATTTGTTAACCAGTCCGATTGGTGAAAGCTCCAACCGCAATCGTCTCGAACTATTACGCATCTCTTTTGATACTTTTAATCGCCACCCATTAATTGGCCAGGGAGTGGGCACTTTCCAAAAAATTGTTTCTTATGATCCAACCTATACGCTCGAATATGGTCTGCCCATGGAATCGCACGGTTTTATTCAAAAAGTCGCTACCGAAACTGGTCTGCTCGGTCTCTTTGCTTTTTTGTCAATAATTTTATTTTTTTTAAAAACATCTTTCAGAATATTTCGAGCCAAAAAAGATTTCTTTTCCTGGAGCTTAATTATAGTTATTGTTGGCTCTTTTGTTTTTCAATTATTTAATACCTCCTACTATGTTTCCAAGCTCTGGCTGCCTGTCGGGCTAGCTTTAACCGCTCTTAATGTTTATTACCCGTCCCTATTTAAAAAACATGAACCAAAAAATTAAAATTTATTACGTCCTCGGACCGCTTAATTATGGCGGCGCCGAACGAATGCTGGTGGATTTAATAAAAAATTTAGATAAAAAAATATTTTTGCCTAAAGTTTTTTGTTTGCGCGAAAAAGGAACTTTGGCTCAAGAATTAATAAATAGCGGGATAGAAGTCGTGGTTATCCCCAAAAAAAACAAACTCGGCTTTGACACTCTAAAAATACTTACTAAAATTTTTAAACAAGAAAAACCAATAATTATTCACACCCATCTTTTTATCGGCGATACTTGGGGCCGTCTGGCGGCTATTTTTGCGCGAGTGCCCACAATTTTTAGCACCGAACACAATATTAATCATGATGAAAATATTTTTAAAAGATTAATTAAATTAATTTTATCTTTATTCACTCATAAAATTTTTGCTGTGTCTCAAGCCGTTAAAGATTATTCGCATAAAAAAGATGGCATTAATGCGCAAAAAATAAAGGTTATCTATAACGGCATTGATACTGCTAAATTTATCCAAACAGAATTTAATTTTAATCATAAAAATCCGATCATTAGTTGTATTGGCCGTCTCGAGGAACAAAAGGGGCAAAAATATTTAATTTTGGCCATGACGGAAATAATAAAAAAATATCCTGGCGCTCGCCTATGGTTGGTGGGTAACGGCAGTCAACAAAAAAATCTAAAAGCACAAACAGATAAATTAAATTTAAAAAATTCTGTTGAATTATTACCGGCCACTCCCGATGTCAAAGCCATTCTTCAAAAAACAGATATTTTCGTTTTGCCTTCTTTATGGGAAGGTTTAGGCATTGTCTTATTAGAGGCTCTGGCCGCTCTAAAACCAGTGGTCGCTAGTAGAATTGCGGCAGTTGATGAAATAATAATTGACAACCAGACCGGTCTTTTGGCTGAACCAAAAAATAGTCTGGATCTGGCCAATAAAATAATTTGCTTATTAGAAAATCCGAACTTGGCTAAAGAATTGGCCACTAACGGCCAAAAAATGATTTTAGAAAACTTTAATCTTAAAAAAATGACTTCGCTATACGCCAAAGAATATTTAATTTCATATGAAAATCTTACTAATAAATAAATATTTTTATCTTAAGGGTGGTGCGGAAAAACACTTTTTTGCTCTCCGCCAACTATTAAAGGATAATAAAAACGAAGTGATTGATTTTGCCATGAAAGATGAAAAGAATGTTTCCTCGCCAGATGAAAATTATTTTATTTCTCCTATTAATACCGAAAAATTGTTTTCTTGGTCGATTTTTAAAACCATGGGGCGCATCCTTTGGTCTTTAGAGGCAAGAAAAAAAATAAAAAAAATAATTGCCAGCGAAAAACCAGCTTTAGTGCATCTGCATAATATTTACCATCAAATTAGTCCTTCTATTTTGCCAATTTTCAAAAAATATAAAATTCCAGTTGTCATGACCGTGCATGATTTTGCCTTAATTTCGCCGAGCATTAACATGTTTGCTAAAAATAAAATCTATGATAAGATAATTGGCCGCCACTATTATCTTTGCCTTAAGGATCGCTGTGTCAAAAATTCCTTCTGGTTAAGCTTGGCTAGTGTTTTAGAAATGTATTTACATCATAAAATTCTTAAGGTTTATCATAAAAATATTGATCTTTTTATCTGTCCGTCTAACTTCTTGGCAGAAATGTTAATAAAAGCTGGCTTTGAAAAAAATAAAATTGTCATCTTGCCTAATTTCATTTTTAATAAACCATCTGTGCCAATTGAAAAAAAACAAGACGAAAAATATTTTCTTTATTTTGGCCGGCTATCGGCCGAAAAGGGTATTAATGTTCTATTAGCTGCTATAAAAAATTTGCCGGATATTAATCTAAAGATAGCTGGCGCCGGACCAGAAGAAAAAAATTGTCTTAAAATTATAAAAGAATATAATCTAAACCATGTTAAACTTTTGGGTTACCAAAACGAAATAAATTTAACAAAACTTATTAGTCATGCTTATGCGATAATAGTTCCTTCTCTTTGTTATGAAAATTGTCCTTTAAGCATTCTGGAAAGTATGGCTTTAGGAAAAACCGTAATTGCCTCAAACGTTGGTGGTATTCCAGAATTAATTAACAATGATGATAATGGCATCCTATTTAAAGCTGGCGATCAAAACGCTCTGCAAACAGTGTTAAGGGAACTTTGGATTAATGAAGACAAATGTCAAAAGATGGCCCAAAATTCTTTAAATAAAGCCAATAAATATTCAGCCGAAGAATACCTTGCCAAACTGCAAAACTTATATAAAAAATTATGCCCTTAAGGCAAAATCCGCTCATTAATTATCTGTTTCTATTATTAATGGTTGGTGCTCTAATCCAACCAAATTTTATTTTTGCAAAAAATAATCAGCCAAAAATTTATAATCATTTTATCCGTTGGGACATTAGCCTAGCCGAAGCAAAAAATTTAGCCAAATGGGATGTTATTACCTTAGATATGGAAGTGCAACACACCTCTCCCGATGTCTTTCAAATTATTAGACAATTAAACCCCAACATTAAAATCCTCGTTTATATCACTTCCGAAGAAATTACCACTCAACAACTGCCAGACACCTATCTTCGGCAACAATTAAAAAATAATATTAAGGAAGAATGGTGGCTAAAAGATATTCACGGTCAAAAATTGAGTCAGTGGCCAGAGACCACTCTCCTTAATATGAACAGCGGCTGGAGTAATTATCTGGCCGATTTCGTAGCAAAAAAAATCATCGCCACTGGTTATTGGGATGGTATTTTTTTTGATAATATTTGGTCAGACATCACCTGGATCAATAATAAAATTGATATTAATAATGATAGCGTAGAAGATACTGCCGAAAAAATTAACTCTTTATGGCAACAAGGAGTAAAAAAATTATTGTCCGAAACAAGACAATTAGTTGGGCCAGCTAAAATCATCGTCTCCAATGGCAATGGTCAATACTATGATTTCATTAACGGCAAAATGTTTGAATCTTTTCCCACTCCCTGGGACGGTGGCAACTGGCCAAAAGTAATGACTAATTATCAAAACAGCGAACTAGCCAGTCAAAACCCTAACTATAATATTATCCAAGCCGATACTAATAATAGCGGCGATTATAAAAACTATGCCCGATTCCGCTACGGCTTAACTTCCACTCTAATGCAAGGTGGTTATTATGGCTTTGATTTTGGCACTAAAGATCATTCGCAACTTTGGTGGTATGATGAATATGATGTCAATTTGGGCTCGCCTTTAGGCACCGCCAAAAATGTGCTCCGACCTCGCACTACCAACTATGAACCAAGCGTCTGGCGCCGTGATTTTACCAATGGCATTGTGTTGGTCAACTCCACCAATCAAGCCCAAACTATCGACTTATCTGATGGCATTTATGAAAAAATAAAAGGTAATCAAGATCCGGGTTTTAACAGCGGTGAAATTGTTAATAAAATTAATCTATCGGCTAATGATGGCATTATTCTTTTGCGAAAACTTTCTCTCCTAAAAAATGCTGCTTTTCATAATGGTTCCTTTGTTAGAATTTTTAGTCAAACCGGCGAGGTCAAGCGCAGTGGTTTTTATTCCTATGATCCAGCCTTTTCTGGCAATGACTTAATTTTGATTAAAGATATAAATTTTGATCAGCAAGAAGAAAAAATTGTCAGTCATCAGGGTCAAATTACCATTCTTGATAGCCAAGGAAATATTTTAATAAAATTTTATCCTTATAGTAAAAATTATACTGGCGCGATAAATTTTGCTATTGCCGATCTGAACAATGATTCAAAAATGGAAATTGTTACTGGCGCCGGTGTTGGCGGCGGGCCGCATGTGCGCATTTTTAATATCAACGGCCAACTAATAAATTCCGGTTGGTTTGCGTTTGATAAAAAAAATCGCGGCGGCATCACTGTCGCGATTGGCAATATTGACGGCCAGGGAGAACAAGAAATTATTGTTGGTAGCGGCCGCGGGCTCGCGCCCACCGTGCACCTCTATCGCCCTAATGGGCAATTTTTCTCAGCCGGTTTTTTAGCCTATGATAAAAAATTTACTGGCGGTGTTAATGTGGCGACTGGTGATATAAATAACGACGGCCTTGATGAAATAATAACCGGCGCCGGTGTTGGCGGCGGGCCGCATGTGCGCATTTTTAATAGCAATGGTTCTGTTTTAAACAAAGGCTTTTTTGCTTTTGAAGCTAACAAACGTCAAGGAGTTAAAATTCAAGTTATTGATATTGATAACGACGGCCAAATAGAAATCATTGGTATGAACTAAACTTGTCCCCGCCTTTTTCCGCCAAAGGACGGATCCGCCTCTGGCGGACAAATGGGGCCACTCCGATGAACATCGGAGAGGGGGCGGTTAATATATTCGCCGATAGGCGCTTAAATTAAAATTTTAAATTTAAAATTAAACTATATGAAAATAACCAATCTCTCTAAGCAAGAACAAATTATTGAAAAGCCACCAACCGCCGTCCAACCAGTCAATGAGCGGCCGCCGATTTATATTCGCACACTTAATATTTTTGCCTCTCCTTTAAAAAAGCGCTATGAAAAACACTATCGTGAATCAAAAAAACACTTAATTATCGACTTATTGCTGGTCGCGGCGGTTATTTTTTTAATCGTTGTTAATATCCGCTTAATCACGGAAAAATTTCCGATTGAAAATATTTCAATCCAATTCCACCGTTCCAATTCCGCTTATATTAATAACAGCGCACCTAATAGCGAAGCCTCGGCCGAGAAAACACCAGATAGCGAGATTTATCTTAACGCTCAAGCTCTTTATTTTACTGCTGAAGGCGAACAATTGGGTCTAGGCCCCTGGCCGCCCAAAGTTAATGAATCAAGCCAGATTAGAATTATTATCAACTTAAAAAGCACGCTTCATGCCCTAAAAAACGTTAACCTGCTTATTACGCCGGGCGAAGAAACCGACTGGCCAAATGACAGTGCGGTCAATCTTGGCCAGGCGCTTGAATTTAAAACAGACACTCGTCAAATTAACTGGCAGCTTGATCATTTATCCTTAAATGATTCCGCCACTATTAGTTTTTCTTTAGCCATTAAACCAACAACCAATCATCTGGGAAAAAAGATCGTCTTGGTTAAAAACATTGTCGTTTCGGGCACCGATGTAGTCACTCAAAATAATATTATCAAAAACCAAACTTCTTTATTTAGCCCCGCTGTTGAATAATATGCCTAATATTTTTATTATTGTTCCAGCTTTTAACGAAGAAAAAAATATTATTGCCACCCTTAATGATCTATTGCCTCTCGGTCATAACATTGTCGTGGTTGATGATGGTTCAAACGATCAAACTTTGGCAATGATAAAAAAAATGCCGGTCATCGCTTTAAGTCATAAAATCAATCGCGGCCAAGGCGCGGCGCTCGCCACTGGCACTGCCTATGCTTTAAAACAAAACGCTGATTTTATTATTCATTTCGATGCTGATGGCCAATTTTTAGCGCATGAATTAACCACTTTCATTCAACCACTTCTCAATAATTCTTGCGACATTGTCCTTGGCAGCCGTTTTAAAAACAAAAATCACGTACCTTGGTTTAAAAAAAATCTCATCCATCCGGTCGCTAAAATTGTTGATTATCTTTTTACTGGCCTTAAACTAACCGATGCCCATTGTGGTCTTCGGGCCATGAATCGCTTGGCTGCCGAAAAAATAGTTATCACTCAGGACGGCATGTCTCATAATACAGAAATTGTGGCCCAGATTAAAAAAAATAATTTGCGTTTTTTAGAATTGCCGGCCACTGTCATTTATAAAGAATTTGGGCAGGGGATTGGCGGCGGAATAAAAATTGTTAGAGATCTAATTATAAATAAAATTATCAACTAAATTTATTCAATAGTTTTGACTTTTGAGTTTTGACTTTTGAATTAATTATATATGCTTATTCAAATTTTAATCTCTCTCTTCGCCCTTTTTTCTCTCTCCCGTCTTTTTATAAAAATGCGCCAATCAGGCTCAAAGTTATCAGCCTCGCTTTTATGGTTTATCTTTTGGCTCGCTGTTGGCATTATTGTTTGGATTCCTTCTTTCACTACCACTGTTGCCAATTTCCTAGGCATTGGCCGCGGCGCCGATTTAGTGCTCTATCTTGGTTTAATTATTGTCTTTTATCTCATTTTTAAAATCTACGCCCGCTTGGAAAAAATCGAAAAAAATATCACCACTCTTGTCCGTGAAATCACCCTCAAAGATAAAAATCAATAATCATCAAGAGACATTTGCCAATAAACAAATAAATTATCTAATAAAATTATTCCTGCGAGCTTTGTGAAGCAAGGCTAGAAATTAGAGGCGAAGGAGGCGTTAAAAAATTGAATAAGGTTGGTTTTATAAAGATTTCTTCAATTTTAGCCGACTGAGCCCTAATTTCTCCGCCGCTTCACTAGCGAGCGTTTCTTTCTTGCCACTTTCTTTCTAAAAGAAAGTGGCTAAATATGTGTTATGAAAATCGCTTATCTTTCTCCTTCCTTTCCGCCCATTTCCGGCGGCATGGGCACAGCCTGTTATTACACGGCCAAACAAATTGGCCAAGACCACCAAGTATCTGTTTTTTTGGCTAGCCAAAAAAATATCACCTATACTTCCGATGATAATTTTTCTATTAAAATATTTCATCCTTGGTTTCGCTATGGCTATGCTCATTTCTCTCCCCAACTAATTTGGCGCTTAAAAAATTTTGATATTGTCCATCTTTATTATCCTTATTATGGCGTAGCCGAATTTTTACCGCTCTTAAAATTATTTGCCAAAAGACCAAAAATTATTATTCATCACGCCATGGAGGCAGTCGGGGAAGGCTGGATAAAAAAAGTGTTCAGCCATCACCGCAAAATCTTCATGCCCAGAGTCATGAAAACAGCTGACTTAATTTTTGCTCTTTCAGAGGACTATGCCGCGTATTCTGATCTCGCTCCTTTTTATCAAAAATATCAAGCTAAAATAAAAATCATCCCCCACGGCGTGGAACTCGAAAAATTCAAATTAAAAGATTTTGCCAAGCAATCTGAATTAAAAAAACAACTCGGGCTGCCTGATAAAAAAATAATTTTTACTGCCCAGGCGCTTGATCGCCAGCACTACTTTAAGGGTATTGATATTTTAATTAAAGCTGCCCGCCGTCTGCCCGATACCGCCCAAATAGTGATCGCTGGCGACGGTGATTTAAGGCAGACATATGAAAATTTAAGCACCAAACTTAATCTTCAGAAAAAAATTATTTTTTTAGGAACTATTACCCAAAACCAATTGCCAAAATTTTATCAAGCCGCCGATTTGGTTGTCGTCCCATCTGTGGCCGCTACTGAATGTTTTAGCTTGGTCGCGGTCGAAGCGTTGGCCAGCGGCACGCCGGTTATTGTTAGTGATTGGCCCGGGCTTCGTGTTACCATCGATAATGATTCTGGTCTAATTGTTAAACCAGGCGATATTGATGATTTAAGTGAAAAAATAAACTTTTTATTAGCTGATGATAAATTAAGACAAAAATTTGGCTTAGCCGCTAGAAAAAGAGTCGCGCAATTTTTTGACTGGACAAAAATTTGCCAAAACATTAACCAAGCATATAAAAACTTGCTCCCCGCCGTCAATAAACAAAAAATTTGTCTCATCACCTCAATCTTTTCTCCCTATACTCGGGGCGGTGCGGAAACAGTGGTTAAAAATATTGTGGCTGAATTTAAAAACAAAAATTATGAAATTATTATCATCACTATCTGTCCCTACCAAAAAATATCAAGCTTGTGGCCCAAAAAAACAAGCGAAAATGGTCTAACCATCTATCGCTTTTATCCTTTAAATATCTTTTCATACTTAAACATCAATCATTATCAAAATCACGCTTTTTGGCGTTTGCTCTGGCACGGTTTTGATATGTTTAATCTTCACTCCTATTTTATCATTAAAAAAATATTAAGGTCAGAAAGACCGCCAGTGGTAATGACCCACGTGCTCAAAGGTATTGGCTATTTAACTTGCCGCGCGATTAAAAGTTTGGGTATTAAAAATATTCACACTCTTCACGATGTCCAGCTTTATACTCCTTCCGGCTTAATCTTAAAAGGATTAGAAAATTCCTGGCAGCACACTTTCTTTTTAACCCGTTTATTCCGCTGGATTAATCGTTTGCTTTTAAATAATCCCGACGTCGTCATTTCCTCGTCTAAATTTTTAATTGATTTTTATGCCAGTAAAAAATTTTTTCCTCGCTCGCAAAAAATTATTTTAACTAACCCCATCAACATAAAAACCACTGCCAAAACTCATGAAATTAGCCTTAAACAAGATTTTACTTTTCTTTTTGTCGGCCAAATTGAAAAATACAAAGGCGTTCTATTGCTAATTAATGTCTTTCAGAAACTCTCCGCCACGCTTATGGCTAACGAAAAAATTAATCTCATTGTTGTTGGCACCGGTAACGCTTTGAACGAAGCCAAACAACTAGCTAATCATAATCAAAATATTATTTTTAAAGGTTACTTGCCTAATTTGGAATTAAAAAATATTTTCGAATCGACCAATGTCACTGTCGTGCCGTCTTTATGTTATGAAAATTCGCCGACGGTTATTTTCGAAAGCCTCTCCTATGGCGTGCCAGTCCTGGCAGCCCGCATCGGCGGCATTGAATTTATCAAGGATAACTATAATGGCTTTACTTTTGAAGCCGGCGATGAAGCAGATTTACTAAAAATCATGAAATTTTGTTTAACCAATAAAAAACAATTGGCCGAGATGTCGACCAATTGCCAGGCGTCAATCAATAATATTGGAGTCGAAAATTATGTAAAAAAACTCGAAGAACTAATTTAAATTAAATCTAAAGCATGATTTTTATTGAACTTTTTTATCTTTTTTAATCAAACAACCAAAAATCTGCCCGGTCAGTTAAATCGCTTTGATCATTAAGTGAAGTGTAAGTCCAATCACTTGGCAACTGATGTTTTTGAAAATTATAAATAGTATAATTATAATGATTTAAAAAATCTTTGCCATTCCTAATAATATGATCATGAAATGACGCCTGCCATTGAAATTTAGGAAATATTTTTGACCGGTATCTGTTTTTAAATAAACTTTGAAATTTTAATATTGATCCTCGTATTTGAAGGCGACACGTCGACGTGTCGCCTTCATTGCGTTGATTAAAAATTATATAATTGATATCACGCGCCACATTCTCCTTTAATGACTTCATAATTTTTGAAATATTAAACTCATCACTCGGCTGAATTAATAAATTTATATGATCATACATAATTGACCCCGGCAAATAATTTAAACTTCTTTAACTGCTTACAAATTTTCAACTCTTCCTTTAATAATTGGCAAAAAATTGGTTCTTTAAAATAAGAAAAATTGTGCCAAGTTTTGCTGACCGCAAAATATATTTTATCTAACTCATAAATTCTCTTTTGTGAATTATGGTGTTTAATCATATACTTATCACTTTCTGACAAACTTAAACACCCACACTTTGCCATCTTCTATTTTTATTGTCTCATCTGCCACTGCTTGAAGCTGTGGTTTTATTTTTTTTAAATTAAACCAATAATCTGGTAAATACAAATAAACCACGTTAACCCTAGTTAAATCCATTGCCTCTTTAGCCACTTCATAACTAATAAGACCGTCATAAGCCATTTTAGTATAAATCAAATAAAGCGGTCCGCCCGTCGGAATTGAATACATAAAATATTGATTATCAAAATAGCGATAGCCCAAAGTTAAAAGCGCGGCCGCTCCCGCTTGCTGATTAGCTAAAACCACATATGGTTCCGCTGTTGTTTGATCTAAATAAGCCACTGCCCTAAAATCATAAATCGAAGTATTAAAACCCAAATTAATTGCATAAACATCATGGCGCGGATAAGAAAAATAAATTGCGCCGGTTAAACTCAGGGCCAAAATTATACTGGTGATAATTTTTATTAATTTATTTTTTAAAATTACTTTTTCCCGAACATTTTTTAATATTCCGCCTACTGCCAAAAAAACCAACGGATATAAAAAATAAACCCCTTCTTGAAATAGGCGCCTGCTAAAATCACCTCGCTCGTAATTAATTAAAAAAGAAAAATCAGCCAAAGAAAAAAGCACCCCGGAATTTATTACTAAAATCAAAAAGATTAGTAAAAAAATAGTATTTTTATTTTTTAATAATCCGCCATTAATTATTTTTAATTCATTATTCGTCTTATTGAAAATATTAAAACGTTTCCAACCATAAATTGCTAGCAAAAAAACCATTAAAAACAACGTCACTGGCTGCCACAAAAAATAAGCCGCCGTCTTAATTAAATGAACAAAATTAGTGTTCAAAAACAAATCCGGAAAAAATCTAAAAATATTTTGTGCCCAGGCTTTAAACTGCCAATTTATCTGCCAATTAGCGGCAAATAGGGGATTAACCCAAGACAAAATTAAAAAAGCCAATGGCGCTAAAAAACACAAAACCAAACTCCACCAAACAAAAAACACTTTTTTTATCCCCAGCTGCGACAAAAATATTACTGATCCCGCCACAAAAGCCGCTATGCCGGCCACTGGATGAATCAAAACTATGGCCAAAACCAAAAGACCCCATCCCCAGCCGCTAATTACTTTCTCTTTAAAATGATTGAAAATTAAAAAAGAAAAAATAATCAACATTAGATCACTTAAATTTTGTGGGGTGGTAAAAGTGAAAATAGCAAAAGTTAATAAAAGAAAAAATAAAGGCAAATAATTTATTTTTATTTGCTCTTTAAGCTTTTCATAAGCCACCATCAGGGTGGCCGGCAAAAAACAGCTCGCCAAAACTGGCACCAACCAACTGTTAACCAATTCCGTCGATAAGGCGGTAGTTTTAGCTAAAAAAAACACTAGGGCATATTGGCCAATATAATAAAAAGTTTTCGGTAAGATAAAACCCCAATTGGCTATGTGTTTTTCCGCAGCCAAATGAATTAAGGCGTCATAACCATAACCCAACGGAAAGATTATTTGTGCTACCGAAAAACTTAACAAAAAATAAATGCTTAAAAAAAATATTTTTAAAAAACCTTTCTCTTGGCGCACTATTATTATTAATAAGCTAGAAATTAAGGCATAAATAACAAAAAAATATTTCGGCACTATCACCCAAGGCGTCCGGACTGGGTCTAAGGTGGCTGACTTAAATAAAATAATCAAACAGCCAACAATGCCTATTAAATAAAATAAAAATAAAAACCAATTTTTAAGGGGTACGCTTTTAAATTTAAAAAAAAGTTCTTTAAAAAATTTTTGTTCGTCACTACTTTTTATCTTCTTTAAAAAATAATAAAGCCATCCCGCCGCCACCCATAAAAAAATATATCCGCCGAGCACTAAATTATTCCACTGATAAAGATAATAAATTCCCGTTAAACTTATCACTGTTAATAATAAAAAAAATAAGCTGCCATAAAAAAATTTTTTTTGCCAGCTATTTTTTATTCCCCCTATCTCACTAGCCAAAAAAGAGCTGCCGCCAATAAAAAACAAGGTCGCCGTCACTCCCACCACCGGTTCTTGCCACCAACTATTGGCTACTATCAATAGTGCTGCTAATGTATAAATTAGATTAAAAATCATGCTTTTAATATATCACAGTTTATCAAAAGAAGAAATAAAATAAAATATAATATGAAAAATATAAATTATTTGTTATAATAATATATATCTAAGCCTAATGTGGATAAAATTAGTCAGTGGAAATAAATGTTTTTATGGCCGAAAAAGAATTATTGGCTAAGCGTCGTCGCGGCCGGCCGAAAAAAATAACCAGCAGTGACGCTGCCCAAATTCAAAAAAACAAGCTTCCTAATCAATGGGAAGATGATTTTATTTTTCCCATTTTTAAACAACTAGAGACAAAAATATCGGTTCACCAAGAAACTCCCTCATCAAAATTTGTTAAGCCCTCGCCCCATGTTTTAGATTTAAAAAACGACAAAAAAGAAAATTGGGAAAACGATCATTTTTCTGCCCTCAACGAAAATTATTCTGCGACTGATTGGGCCAAACATTTAGCCAGTTTTACACCCCATATTGAAGCCCCTTCTGACACTGAACAAAAAACATCTGCTAAAAAAATTTTTCATCGGCCAGAAAAAATTAAAAAACCATACTACACCAAAATGAATTTAAGCAAGGGGGTTGTTGATCATTCCGTCGACAAATCAACTCTCTGGCCTTGGCTTAATCAGCTTCTGCTCTGGCGCCTGCTTAAAACATTTCTGGTTATTTTCTGGAAAATTATCACCTTTCCTTTTCGGGCGCTAGATTTTTTGGTTGATTTAATACTAAAATCTGTCTGGTTTTTAATTCATCTCTTTTTTTCTGGTTTAAAATATCTTTGTTTGTCTTTTGTTAAAAATCTTAAACAAATTTTTTCTAGCCCCTTTTCTATTTTGCCTCATAAAAAAATTCTATCACCCGCCAGCGGCCTCACTTTCCGTTTTAAGTCTATCTTTGTTTTTGTCTTGGTAGCTATACTAATTGTCGTCCCCCTACAAATTATTAATTGGCAAAAAAAATCTCAAGTCCTTAAAAGCGTGGTGCTTGGTCAATCAATCTCTGGTTTAAATTCTTTAAAACAAGCAGTTAATTGGAGTAATCTGGGAGAATTTAATAAGGCCGACCAAGAGTTTAATAATGCCTATTTTAATTTCAACGAAGCCAAAAATAAAATTGATCAACTTAATATCTTTACTGAACAAATAATTAAAATTGTGCCGGAAGCCAGAGAAGGGGATAACCTCTTGCGCCTCGGACAACTAACCGCCCTATTGGGTAAAAAACTAACCAGCGCTGTTACTTTTTCCGCCGCCGCGACCGAAGAAACTCCAGCCTTTGCTAATAAATTTATTGCTTTGAACAAGACCACTACCGAAATTGAACCCCTGATTAAGGAAATTAATGGCCACCTTAATAATATTAATTTTGATGTTTTAAAGAAATATTTATCTAATGAAGAAATTAATCAGTTAACCACCTATCAAAAAACCCTGGCCGTTTTAACTACTAATCTTAATAATCTAAAAACTTTAAGCAATTTTTTTATCTCTTTTTTGGGCGTTGATCAGCCCAAGCAATATCTTTTTATTTTTCAAAATAATGCGGAAATGCGCCCCACTGGTGGTTTTATGGGTTCTTTTGCTTTGATTGAAATCAAACAAGGCAAAATTGTTAAACTTGAAATACCAGGCGGCGGTTTTTACGATCTCAAGGCCGCTACTCAAACGATTGTTGAGGCCCCTAAGCCCATCCAGCGTTTCTCGCCCTTCTGGCAAATCTGGGACGCAAATTGGTTTCCTGACTGGTCTGCTTCTGCTCAAAAAATTTCTTGGTTCTATGAAAAAATGCTCAACGGCACCACCGTTGATGGTATTATTGCTATTACGCCCGATGTTTTAATCGATCTATTAAAAATCACTGGTCCAATCGAGATGCCTGCTTACCAAAAGACCATTACTGCTGAAAATTTTATGTATGAAGTTCAAATGGCCGTTGAACTCGAGTATGATAAAACAGAAAATCAACCCAAAAAAATAATCGCCGATATGATGCCAGAAATTCTTAATCGCGTCTTTCATTTACCGGCTTCCCAAGTTGCCCCTTGGCTCCAAACACTACTAAACAACGCTAATCAAAAAAATATCCTCTTCTGGTTTCGTGACGAACCAATGCAGGCCACCACAAAAACTTTGGGCCTTGATGGAGAAATTAAGCAAACACCAAACGATTATTTAATGGTCGTACACACCAACATCGGCGGCGGCAAAACTGACCGGGTTATAAAAAATAAAATTGATTATCAAATAAATGTTAATGATCAGGGCGAGTTAATCGCTACTATTAATTTAACCCGCCAACATGCTGGCGATCTTAATAATGTTTTTGAAAATCAAACTAACGTTGATTTTGTCAGATTTTATGTGCCTTTGGGCAGCGAACTTTTAACTGCTAGCAATTTTGACGTCATGTCGCCCAATTTATTTCAAACTAATACTGATCTCCCCATCAACAAAGATCCCCATCTGTTAGCTTTGGAAAAAAACCCGCTCATTGATGAGCTCAGTGGCACGCGCATTACTGAAGAATTTGATAAAACAGTTTTTGGCAATTGGGTAGTGCTTAAGCCAAGCCAAGAAAAAACAGTTTCTCTTTCTTACCGTCTACCTTTCACTTTCACCACCACTCAACCCAATGCTTGGGAAAAAATTAAAAACTTCTTTCATGCAGCCGCCATTTCAACTGATTTTAATTATCAGCTGCTAATTCAAAAACAGCCCGGGCAGCTTAATACAGAAATCACCAGTTCTTTTACTGCTCCAAAAAATTGGTCGCTTACCAACAATTCCTCTGCTCCGGTGGAAATCTCTGGTTCGACTGCTTCTTTTAAAGGCAAGCTTGAACAGGATACTGTCTATGGTTTAAACATTCGTTCTGCTTTACAATAATTTTGTAACGCCGATCTTTAAGTTCAGATTTTTAAAGAAGATCTCTGATTATAAGTCAGAGTTTTTTTTGCTTGGCTAAATAATCTTTTACTGTTAAAATCAAAGATATGCCGCGCTGTTTTTTGGCCCTTAATTTATCGCCCGAAACAAAAGCTGAATTTAGAAAAATTCAGGCCGATTTAAAAGCTCAAAATCCAGATTTAATTATTACCTGGGTTAATCCAGCTATTGCCCACGTAAATATTCTTTTTTTAGATAATTTAGATGAAAATGCTCTAAATAACCTGACTCAAAAACTAATCGCGCTAGAAGCCAATTTTGGCCCAATTTCGGCCTGTTTTAAGGCCGTTTCTGCCTTTCCTGACCTTAAAAAACCTAAAATTTTATACCTTTCTCTTAATTATTCACCAAATCTAAAAACCCTACATCAAGCCCTATCCAATGTTATAAAACAACAAAAAATAATTTTGGATCACCGGCCTTATACTCCGCACATTACTTTAGGTCGACTAAAAAATTCTATCCCTCTTAAACTGCCGACTTTACCGCTGACAAAAAATTTTATAATCACCGCCTTTGATTTAATGTCGAGCACCCTCACTCCAGCCGGTCCAATTTACCACCTGATAAAAAAATATAAATTATGAGTAACATTCCAGTAATTAAAATTCTCGATGTCAAAATAAATCCGCTGACCAAAGCTGAGGTTTTAGCATTGATTAAAAATCATTTACTCGATCCCCATTCAACTCCGCAACAATTAGTTACTACTAATCCGGAATTTATCATGGCGGCGCAAGATGATGAAGAATTTAAAAATATTATTAATAACTCTTGGCTTTCTGTGGCCGATGGCTATGGCATTAGGCTTGCTGGTAAATACCAGCAAGCAATTTCCAATTTCCAATTTCCAATTTCCAAAATAAAAAAACTTTTTATTGGTTGCCAGATTGCTTGGTTGGGCATAACTCGCAACAATAAAAAACTTGATGTTGTCCCAGAAACAATTACCGGCACCGATCTTGTGCCAGAGATTTGTCGTCTTCTCTCTGTCTCTTCAGATCCCGAGTGTCATCCTCGCGAAAGCGAGGATCCCGTGGCTATATCACAAACGTGCCAAAAAATCTTTCTTTTGGGCGGCTTCGGCGACGTTCCGCGCCTCGCCGCCGAACGTCTAAACTCTCCCCCTTATGAAGGGGGAGTGAATTCTCGGCAGAAGCGAGAAGAAGAGGGGGTTAATAAATCTCAAAAAAACATATTAATAAATTACTCCACTTTTGAACATCTAAGCTCTCCCCCTTACGAAGGGGGAGGTGAGGAGGGGGTTAATAAAAATTCAAAAAACATTTTAATCGATTACACTCCATTTGAATCACCAAACATTATCGAAAAAATAAATTCTTTTGCACCTTCTGTTTTATTTGTGGCTTTAAATCATCCGCGAGCGCAAAAATGGATTAATGCCAATTTACCAAAAATGCCTTCTGTTAAATTAGCCATTGGCGTTGGCGGCGCTTTTGATTACCTGTCTGGCAAAATAAAAAGAGCCCCCAAATGCCTGCAGGGCTTTGAGTGGCTCTATCGTTTAATAAATCAACCGCGGCGCTTTAAAAGAATTTATACCGCGGTTATCGAGTTTCCTTTAAAAATCTTAAAAGCAGCATTGATTTACAAAAAATAAAATTTTTTGTTCAAATAACTCTGCCAACACAATACTGGCGATAACAAAAGCAGCCAAAAACAACATACTGCTAAAAAATTTCTTATAAATCATTACCACTCCAGTCATTGTGGTAACAAAAATCATTAAAATTGTAAGGCAAAAAAACCCCACAAAATTATTATATGATGAAGCAGAAGCGACAAAGGCAAAAAACAATGTCATTAACCAAGCAATTGCTCCAACAATAAACAAACATTTACTCTCCATATTGCCTCCAAAATAATTAATTACAATTTGTAAAAAGTGCCTTTTTATGATTAAATTAACCTTAGCATAATAAGTAAAAATGTCAACTATGAATTAAAATAGCGTCAAGTCGCGTAGTCAGCCGCGTTAAATCGTGAACCACGGGATCCTTCGCTAATCGCTCAGGATGACAAACACAAAAAAAATCAAAACCCGCTTTGCTCCCAGTCCCACTGGTGATTTGCATATTGGCAGTTTACGCACTGCTCTTTTTGCTTATCTTTTTGCCAAAAAAAATCATGGTGAATTTGTTTTACGTATTGAAGATACTGATCAAACTCGCTATAAAGAGGGGAGTGTGGCTTCAATTTTGCAAGGCCTTTCTTGGGCTGGATTAAATTATGACGGCGAAATTGTTTATCAATCAAAGCGCACTGAAATTTATCAAAAATATGCTGATGAATTAATTAAAAATGGCCATGCCTACTATTGTTTTTGTACAACTGAAACTTTGGATGAAATGAGAAAAGAGCAAGAGGTAAAAAAACAAGCGCCTATGTATGATCGGCGGTGTTTAAATTTATCAACAGAAGAAGTTGCTAAAAAATTACAAGCTAGCGAACCTCATGTTATTCGCTTAAAAATTCCTAACACCTCATCCCAACCTTCTCCTTCTAAAGGAGAAGGGGCCGAAAACTCTCTCCCCTTAACAAGGGGGGAATTAAAGAGAGGTATTTTATCTTTCACTGATCTTGTTCGAGGAAAAGTAGAGTTTGATTTAAAAACAATTGACGATCAAATTTTAATAAAATCTGATGGTTTTCCCACATATCACTTGGCCAATGTGGTTGATGATCATGAAATGGACATAACTCATGTCATTAGAGCTGAAGAGTGGTTGCCCTCCACGCCTAAACATATTTTGCTTTATCAAATGTTTGGTTGGACGCCACCAGAATTTGCTCATCTATCAATGATTCTTGCGCCAGATAAATCTAAACTTTCCAAACGCCATGGCGCCACTTCAGTTATAGAATTTAAAAATCTTGGCTATTTACCCGAAGCCGTGGTTAACTATATTGCTCTTTTAGGTTGGAACCCTGGTACTGAACAAGAAATTTTCTCTTTAGAAGAATTAATCAAAGAATTTTCTTTAGAAAAGGTGCAAAAAGCCGGCGCTGTTTTTGATCTTGAAAAATTAAATTGGCTAAACGGCCATTATATTCGACTTTTATCAACAGAAGAATTACTAAAATTGTGTATTCCTTATTTTACAGATTACGGATTACATATTACAGATTACAAAAAAGATTATTTACAAAAAGTCATTGCTTTGGAACAAGAACGTTTAAAAAAACTTAGCGATATTAAAGAAGCTACCGAATATTTTTTTGTTGAACCAATTTATGATAAAGAATTATTAAAATGGCGCAAGAGCGATTTAGCCGATGCTAAAGAAAAATTACAATTTTTATCTACTCAATTAGAAAAGGTTCCGGAAGAAAACTGGACCAGAAGCGCTTTAGAACAATTTATTAAAGATTTAATTACAGCAGAAAAACTAGATACTGGCGCTGTGCTTTGGCCCATGCGCGTCGCTTTATCTGGCCAAAAAAATTCTCCTTCACCCTTTGAAATTGCCGAAGTGTTGGGCAAGGAAGAGACACTGGAAAGAATTAAAAAAGGAATCAAAAATAATTAATCATAAAAGACTGCTTAGATAAGCAGTCTTTTTTTATTTCTTTATTTTATATAAAAAAAATAACCCGGAACCTTGGAGGTCCCGGGTGTCGGATGGCCGCAGCTAGATCTAGCTAGGCGATCCTCGTGTGAGGAGACGTCAGGGGTTTTGACCCTCTGAAACGATGGGAGACGAATTTTTTTAAAACACCACGGCGAAAAAAAATCTCAAAAAATCTCGAAAACGGCGATAATTATCATCCGCGACTCACTCTTTCTCTAAACTCTCTCAAGGGTGTAAGGTTCATTGGATTGCCGATCCAATTCCTAGCCCTTTCTCAAGAAAAGAGACTCTGTAAGTCTGGCTTCACGCCTCCTTTTTTCGTTTGGCTCTTGAATTTCCTCCGGTCGCTCAACTTCAAGGTGTTGCCCTTGAACCATTCCGTGTCGGTGCCGCGCACCTTCTTCGGTTCAAGCAGGCCTGACCTTGATACATAAATCATAGCAAATCTAAAAAATTTGTCAATACCCTTAAAAATGGCTAAAATTAGATAAAAAATATTTTACAAAAATTATAATAATTCACTAATTCACAATATCAATCACTTGCCAGCTTTACAAAAATTACAAAAGTATTACAATAAAATATCTCACTTTTAATAAGAGTAAGGGATAAAAAAACAAAGAGGAAAAAAATGGGAAAAAACGAAGATGATGAATACCGAGTAAGAGTAACTCGGGGCGGCTGGGATCCACACCCCGATCCCAACCGTTTTAGAGAAGAGGATAAATGGTGCAATCTTTTTACACTGCTATTTCTCTACATCCCATACTGGGTAATTGCCTATGCAAGCGGTGGTGGCAAGACCGCTTTCTTGCACGCCATCAACAACACCATGGGCAAAAGGACGATTTGTTCGCCCTTGCCCAATGGGGCTTTAAAACATGGGCATTGTCCATGCCTGCACTAAAAGACACGGAGCAATGACCGCCAGAGGAAAAACATCCCACATCCTCTGGCTTTTTTATTTTAATTTTTTGTAAAAATAATATTAATTATGTCCCCATATTAATATTAATGAATGGCGGGCAAATCTTATCTCCCATCTTTTTGTTTTAATATTTTTTCCCTCTATTTCTCAGTTTCTCTGTTTCTATCCTCCCCCTTGACTTAATTCTAATTTTACACTATACTTAAATCAGCCTGTTCAATTAATTGCATCTTTACACGATCTTCGTTACTGGTGCATTTCAAGGTCGTAAGCAGGAAAATAAATTTTGTGTGCCTTTAAAATGCATTCAATAACGAAATTATGTCTACTAAACTTTTTGTCGGTAGCCTAAAATGGGAAGTCACTGACGACCAACTTAAAGAATTATTTTCTCAAGTTGGCACAGTGGTCTCTGCCCAAGTAGTCTCTGACAAATTCTCTGGCCGCAGCAAAGGTTTTGGTTTTGTGGAAATGAGCTCTGAAGAAGAAGCCAAAGCCGCCATTGAAAAATTCAATGGCTATGATTTCCAAGGTCGAGCCATGGTTGTTAATGAAGCTCGCCCCAAAGAAGATCGCCCTCAACGCGACCGAGGTAATTATTCCAACAATTACCGTTAAGAATTTTAAAAAGCACCTGTCATTAAATATGCAGGTGCTTTTTGATTAATTGAAAAAATGTTATGCTTTAACCATCTATGAATTTTACTGCTTTAGAAAAATTCATTGCCACCTTGCCTCGTTATCGCGCCGCACAAATTAACGCGGCTATTTTTAATCTCTTGCTTACCGATTGGACATTGGCTTCTAACCTGCCTCTATCCTTGCGCCAAAAACTAAATACCGTTTTTCCTTTAAATCTTCAAGCTAAAATTTTTAACTCGCCCCCAAACAGCCAAAAAGCACTTTTGACTTTAAATGACGGCCTTTTGGTAGAGACAGTTTTAATGCGCCATCCAAACCGCCAAACTGTCTGCCTTTCTTCTGCTGTGGGCTGTCCGCTTAACTGTGTTTTCTGTGCTACTGGTCAACAGGGTTTTAAACGTAATTTAACTACTGGAGAAATTGTGGCCCAGGCCTTATTTTGGGCCCGTTTACTAAAAAAAGAACACCAAAAAATTACCAACCTTGTTTTTATGGGTATGGGTGAACCGCTCTTAAATTATCAAGCGGTTATGACGGCCATCCGCATTTTTAACAACCCTAAACAATTTGGCTTTGGTGCTCGCCGCCTTTCCCTTTCCACTGTTGGCATCCCTGATAAAATCAAAAAAATTGCCGCTGACGCCTTACCAATTAACCTGGCTTTTTCCCTTCATGCGCCAGAAGAAAAATTACGCCAAGAACTTATTCCCTATAATAAAAAATATTCACTTAAAGAAAATTTGGCTGCTTTGACTTTTTATTATCAAAAAACAAAAAGACAAATTATGATTGAATATTTAATGCTAAAAAACATTAATGATTCAACCGCTCATGCCCTTCAGCTGGTCAATTTATTAAAAAAATATCCCGCTGATTTTTTTGTCAATTTAATTACCTACAATTACACGCCCCATCAAAAAAATCTAAAACCATCCCCGCCAACCGCGATTAAAAATTTCCTTACTATTTTAAAAAAACACCATCTTAAAGCCGGCGCTCGTTACCGTTTTGGCGCTTCTTTATCAGCCGCCTGCGGCCAATTAACCGGCCAAATATAAACTTATAAAATCAGTAAATTTAATTATCATAAAAAGCCCTTTAACAACTGAAACCGGAGGCGTTTATGTTTCGACCGCAAAAAATCACCACCCATTCCCGCCCCAATCAAAAAAACGCCAACCAACAAAAAAACAAAAGGAGAAAAAAAACGGCTGTGATTAGATCGGCCACCATTAAAATTGATCCCAGAAAAATAGACCCAGCAAGCATTAAAGCTTCCCGAGCAAGATTGGTAAAATTGATTCCGCCGCCATTTGAGCCGGAAAATCCCGAAGAAACATGGTTAAATTTTTCTGAAGAATTTAGCACCGAAATTCGGGAATTGGCCTGGGCTATCAAAGAACAAAAAAACAGTAACCAACAAAAGAGGAGCGTTGATCGTTTTATTCGAAAAAAACTAACCGAGCTTTCCAGAATGCCACATAATGGTAAAACACGTGCGCAAAAAATTATCGATCTTTTTCACCAAAACAAAATCAACATTGACCCACAAAAAAATTTTGCAGACATCCTACCGTTTATTCTTAAACTTACAGAGTAACTCCAGCGTCCCGATTACCATCGGGACTTTTTTATTTTCCATTTTTAGCTTATAATTATATATATCCCTATGAAAAACAAATTAGCCTTGGTTATCGGTGGTGCCACCTATGATATTACATTTTTTAGTCCCGAAAATGTGGTTTTGCCACAGCAAAATCCAACAACAGAAAAACTGTTAGCTTTCGAGCTCGGAGCTAAATTTTATCTGAACCAAACCTTTTACACTCCGGGCGGTGGTGCGGCTAATGTCGCCATGGTTTTAAATAAGCTTGGTTTGCCAACAGAACTCTTAACCGCTGTTGGCTCTGACGAACACGGCAATTGGCTCTTAGCTAATTTTAAAAAAAATAATCTTGGTCTAAATTTTTTACAAACATCAACCAAACCAACCGGCCTTTCGATTATTATTAATACAAGCCACCACGCCGAACATGTCTTATTTAGTTTCCGCGGCGCCAATGAAGATTTAAAAATAGATGCCGATGAATTGACTAAAAAATATCGTTCTCACCCTTTTACGTTACTTTATCTTAGCTCTTTATCAGGCCGTTTCTCTAAAAGCAATCTCGCACATATTTTTAACTTTAAAAGAAAAAATAATGATTTAATTTTAACTTGGAATCCTGGTGGCCCGCAAATCAAAAATGGTTTAACAGAATTAAAGCCCTGGCTTAAGCTTACCGACTTATTAGTTATCAATAAAGACGAGGCCCGCGAGCTTTGTCAAAAAGATCTTTCTCCTTTGGCCTTAAAAAATACTCATCATCTTTTAACGGTCTTGAGTCAAACTGGACCAAAAATTGTGGTTATTTCTGATGGCGCTTTTGGCGCCCATGCTATCTATCAAGGAAAAAAATATTTTATACCAGCGGTCAAAACCAAAGCGAAAGATACTACTGGGGTAGGGGATACCTTCGGCGCCACCCTAGCTTGGGCCTTATTTTATACTAATTATAATATTGAAAAATCATTATCTTTGGCAGCTAAAAACGCCGCCGCTAATCTAAAAGAAATCGGCGCCCAAACCGGCCTCTTAAACAAAGCACAATTATTAAATAATTGATACTCGATATTTATCCTTAAATCACATTTTCCTTAATTTCTTTATTTTTGACTTTTAATTGTTCTGGTAACAACCATTTTAACTTTTAACTTTTGACCTTTGACTTTTAACTTTTGACCTTTGACTTTTAACTTTT
>ERZ795059.804-NODE-804-length-38104-cov-7.898920_pt1 | contig 38104 bp, 27 predicted proteins | sample MGYA00375143_ERZ795059 | MGnify/ENA primary metagenome ERZ795059 (study PRJEB30188, sample SAMN05720168) | activated sludge metagenome | isolation source: Anaerobic digester | place: USA | collected 2015-01-07 ... | reverse complement strand
TTATCTTTGTGCAATTTTTCGGGATATGGTTTCAGTACAGGATCTGTCGGTATCATTCGGGAGCTTTGATCTGCTCACGGATATCTCCTTTCTCATCAATGACCAGGACAGGATAGGTCTTGCCGGCAGGAACGGATCAGGAAAGTCCACCCTTTTAAGAATAATTGCAGGGCTTCAGAGCCCGACATCCGGGCAGGTCGACATGTCGAAAGAGGTCACCATTGGCTACCTTCCGCAGCAAATGAAGGTCGATGACAGCACAAGTGTCATCAATGAGGTAATAAAAGCATTCCCTGAACTGACAGGCATGTCGGAGGAAATTGAAAGGTGTACTGCCGAAATCGCCCTGAGGGATGACTATGAGTCGGCTGAATATCTCAAGCTCTGTGATCATCTTACTGTTATCGAGGAAAGATTCAGGTATGCCGGAGGCGACAGTTACCTTGCCGATTCAGAAAAGACACTTGCCGGTCTGGGCTTTGAGCGCAGTGACTTTAACAGGCCGACGAAGGAACTCAGCGGCGGATGGAGGATGAGAATTGAACTGGCTAAGATCCTTCTGAAGAAACCTTCGCTGTTCCTCCTTGATGAACCTACAAACCACCTCGACATTGAATCGATCCAATGGCTGGAGACCTTTCTTGCTTCATACCGCGGAGCAGTTGTTCTTGTGTCGCACGACAGGGCATTCCTTGACAATGTTACAACAAGAACTATAGAGATCTCCCTCGGGAAAATATACGACTATAAAGTTCCGTGGTCGGAATTCGTCGAGCTGAGGAAAGAGAGAAGGGAGCAACAGATCGCTGCTTACAGGAACCAGCAGAAAATGATAGAAGATACCGAGAAATTCATCGAACGGTTCAGATACAAGGCAACAAAAGCAGTTCAGGTTCAGTCAAAGATAAAACAGCTCAACAAGATCGACCGTCTCGAGGTTGACGAGGAGGATTTCAGTAAAATGAACCTGAAATTCCCTCCTTCACCACGGTCTGGTACAAATGTGGTCGATGCGAAAGAATTATCAAAGAGCTATGGTGATCATACTGTGCTCAGAAAAATAGATTTCAGGATCCACAGGGGAGAAAAGGTTGCATTTGTCGGACGGAACGGCGAGGGGAAAACAACCTTCTCGAGGATCATAATCGGGGAACTCGGCTATGAAGGTCATCTTAAAATTGGTCATAATGTAAAAACCGGATATTTCGCACAGAACCAGGATGAGCTTCTGAATGAAAATAAGACTGTTCTGGAGACAATTGATGATGCTGCAAAGGGCGATATAAGATCAAAGATACGCGATATGCTCGGGGCCTTCCTTTTCCAGGGCGAAGATGTGGATAAGAAAGTGAAAGTCCTCTCGGGAGGTGAACGGTCAAGACTCGCACTGGTCAGGCTCCTGCTGGAGCCGCATAACCTTCTCGTACTCGATGAACCTACAAATCATCTCGACATGCGGTCAAAAGATATCCTGAAACAGGCACTGATAAGTTATGATGGCACATTAATTGTAGTTTCACACGACAGGGATTTCCTGAACGGGATAGTCTCCAAAGTATATGAATTCAGGAATAATACGATCAGGGAGCATCTCGGAGGTATATATGATTTCCTGAGGAAAAAGAAGATCGATAACCTGAAGGAAATTGAAAAGAAAGATGTTCCGTCAAAGGAAAAGACAGGTGAGAGCACTATCGGAAATATCTCGGCAAATAAACAAAAGTATCTCGAGAAGAAGGAGTATGACAGGACGCTGAGGAAGCTTAAACGTCAGCTTGAAGATTCGGAAAAGGAAATTGAGAGGATCGAAAAAGAGCTGGCAGAAATGGACCTGCTGCTGAACACCCCCGGCAGGCCGGCTGATGAGACTCATGACTTCTTTATGAAGTATGAGGATCTGAAGAAAAAACATAATGAAGAAATGGACAGGTGGGCACAATATACTCATGATGTGGAAGTTTTCTTAAATGGTAATGAATAATATGGAAATACCACGGCTTGAAAGGGATTTCAGGGTACATGTTTATGACACATCAGCTGACGAGAAATTAAGTCTTTGTTCACTTTTCAATTATATGCAGGACGTCGCTGCAGAACATGCAATAAAGCTTGGTTACGGAAGGGATGAGCTGATGAAGGGCAATCATTTCTGGGTATTATCCAGGATGTATGCCGAGATCCGGGAATGGCCTTTCAGGGATGAAACGATCCTGGTAAGGACCTGGCCTTATGGTACTGAGGGAGTCTTCGCACTTAGGTTTTATGAGGTAAGATACCCTGATGGAAGGCTGATCGCCTCAGCATCCTCATCATGGCTGATAATTGATGCAACAACAAAAAAGATTCAGAGACCGGATGAAAAGCTTTCAGCATATAATTCGTTAAAGGAGAAAGAAGCATTTCCGGTGAGAACTGCAGGCAAGCTTGATGATCAGCCACGTGATGGTGAACTGTCGACTGAGTTCAGGGTAAAGCCAAGTGATCTTGATGTGAATCTTCATACAAATAATGTAAACTACCTGAAATGGACAATCGATGCTTATGATTTCGATTTCATGATGAAGCATGTACCATCTTCAGTGGAAATAAACTATCTTGCCGAATCAATGTTAGGTGAGAACATAATAATAAGGTCGTCGAGGGAAGCCGGGAACGGACTTTTCTACAGGCATTCAATATTCAGAACCGCCGACAGCAGAGAACTCTGCAGGATAAGGCTTGAATGGAAGGAACACAAAAATTGATTAATGACAGGGAGCCATGTTCATGCATCATTTTAATAAGAAGGATTTTAAGGAACTGATTTTCATTTTTGTATTGCTTTCAATACTTACAGGTTCATGTGGTACCATGCAGACTGTAATCGATCCTAAGGATCTCTCCTATCTGTATAATCCGACCCGAAATTCAATAAATCCGCGGTATACAGTCACCAACGAACTTGAGAACCAGTCCTTCCTGGCTGTCAAGTTTTTTACAAGTGAACTCCAGTTCTCCGAAGCAAATCCCCAGGGCCTGGCAATGGCACAGATGCTGATAACAGTAAAGCTGTATGATATAAGCCAGGGGAGGACGCTGGCTGATACTGCTTATTACAATGTGAATATTGTTAAGGAGGAAGGCCGGATGGAATTTGTTTACAGGGTTCCCCTCAGGGTGCAGCCCGGATTGCAGTATATGGCCGAAATAAAGATACTCGACAGGATCAGGCAAAGGGTCGCCCAGGCCTTTGTACCGTTTAACACTCTTTCACCGGTCAACAAGTATAATTTCCTTGCCAGGGGCCATTTTGCAAAGAATGAGCTTTTCAATCCGGTAATCAGGAATAATGAATATGTGAATCTCGTATATCTGAAAGGCATTATTGATTCGCTTTATATATCATATTACAGGCAGTTCAAAGAGATCCCCGATCCACCGTCAATGCTTCTTCCGGAAAAGACTATTGATTACGGGCCTGACACAACCATTGTGTTGCCATATTCCGATACTCTTCCGATGATGTTCCCCGATGAAGGTATTTACCTGTGCAGCACCGACCGTAAGATTGCCGACGGATATACCTTCCTGAATTTCGGGGCTACCTATCCTCAGATGACAGAACCCGGGACGATGATCCCGCCTCTGGCTTACCTGGCATCAGCCGAAGAGATGTACCGGATGACTAATTCAGAAAGGCCCAAGGTGGCACTTGATGAATTCTGGATAGGATGCGGCGGGAACATTGAAAAAGCCAGGGAACTGATAAGGATCTATTATACACGCGTCCTGTATTCAAATTATTATTTCACATCATATAAGGAAGGCTGGAGGACCGAAAGGGGAATGATCTACATAATTTACGGCCCTCCCGATAAGGTTTACAAGACCAGTGACGGAGAGAGCTGGGGATACCGTAAACCTGTAATCAAATCCTCATGGGGAACAAGATACCGGGTGAAGGAGGACTACCTTTTCTTCACTTTCAAAAAGAAGGACAATGTCTTTTCAGATAACGATTTTTTCATAAGCCGGAGCGAGACACTTATTACTTTATGGGACCAGGCAGTGGCAAGCTGGAGAAAGGGCATCGTCTTTCGTCTTGATAATCCCGAAGATCTTTAAGAACCTATGATCAGAGAATCTGACTGTATTTTTGGATTACGTCCTGTAATTGAGGCTATAAAAGCCGGAAAGCAGATCGACCGTCTTCTTGTGAAGCAGGGATTACAGGGAGCTCTTTACCATGAGCTTATGACGGAGGTCAGCAAGCATAATATTGTTTACCAGATCGTTCCGGCAGAAAGGATTGAGCTTGTCACAAGGAAGAACCACCAGGGTGTCCTTGCGTGGCTCTCGGTAATCGAATATCAGAAGATCGCCAACCTGCTGCCGATGATCTATGAGAAGGGTGATGATCCACTTATTATTGCACTTGATGGCGTATCGGATGTAAGGAACTTCGGAGCTGTAGTCCGTTCAGCAGACTGCTTCGGGGCTCATGCGGTGATGATTCCCGAAAAGGGATCGGCAAGGATCACTTCAGATGCTGTAAAGACATCCGCAGGAGCCCTCCATACAATGCCGGTTTGCCGCGAAAAATCAATAGTCAGATCGGTTGAATATCTTAAAGATTCAGGTCTTAAGGTCATCTGTGCGGTGGAAAGATCAGGATTGCATGCTTCGGAGGCTGATCTTACAGGGCCTTCAATACTTATTATGGGATCTGAAGACAAGGGTATCAGTCGTGAACTGACCTCCCTGGCAGATCATATTGTCAGCATCCCGATGACAGGTAGCATCGGATCGTTAAATGTATCGGTTGCCGCTGGTATTTTCCTTTATGAGATTATAAGACAACGTAAGATACAGGTCAGGAAATGATGCTCATTATCCTGTCGTCGAGCATTTTCTGATCAACTGTAAATGATGCAAGTCCGGCCAGGTTCAGAAGTGTATCCGGAGCAATAGTTCCCTCCTTTATTCTTTTTTCCCACCTTGAATATACCGGGATCTTACCGTCGGAGGCTATAAATGATCTTTCTTCCTTCGAAAGTGAAGGGAACATATCTGTACATCCCTCCTCCTGGGCAATATGAACAAGTTCCGAACCTGTTGCAGGAATTTTGGAAGAAAGTCTGTCTGCCAGGTTAAGGACCCGGTCATCAATTGTCCAGAATTTTTCTATATGTGCACCTTCAGCAGATGAAAACATGCTAACCTCATAATTCTCGTGCATACGTGAGGTGAATTTTCCGCTCAGCGCTTTTCTTCCGGCAGCTGCAACCCTGGGAGGCATTGTAAACACATCAACACCTGCAAGCAGTTCGATCTGATTATAATTTCTAAGACTGGCTGCAATAAGCTTTGTCTGCCAGGGATTTTTACCCGAAAAACCCGAGACCCAGTTCTGTGATGCGATAACTGCCATTTCCCCTGCTCCGCTTCCGTCACCAAGCTTATTATCCGACATGAATGCCCCTATCCTGCCAAGAAATACATTTGTATAATCCGGACGGGCTACAGCGGTGACAAGTACATTCTGACGGGCACTGAAATCCAGTGTGAAATTTATTCTTACACCTGCTTCTTTAAGCTTCCTGGCTCCAAGAAGACCTTCTGCGGTATAGGGTACCTTAATTATGAACTGATCAGGACAAAGTTCATGGTATCTCTTCCCGTAATATTCTATTGCCTTTATATCATGGGCAGTATCTGTATGAAGCTCAACGCTTACCATTCCCCTGAATTTTGTAGCCAGCCTCAATCCGTGACGGGCATTCAGTATGAAAGCAATCTCCTTCACCCTTTCATTTATCGGAAGATGACTTACGAGATGCTTTGCCTCGGAAATGAAAACATCATAAATACCTTTCTGGATCTCGTTGTTGAGAAGAGTGTTGTTTGTAGTAAGAGCACTCATTTCAGCCGACCAGTTCGCTTCCGCTTCCTCCATATCGCCTGTATCAAGCCAGAGTTCTGTACCGGTGCTGCGCAGCGCTTCCCAGAACGGATCCTTCCTGGGAGTGTTTTGCTTTTCATAAAGATCCTTCCACAGAAAATCACTTATACGTGTATTTAAATCTGCCATAATTCACAATTTTTATTCAAGGTTTCATGTTCAAAGTTCCAGGTTCCTGATTATCTCGAACCTGGAACCTGGAACCTGGAATCAGGAATCCTTAAATTTTATCCGGCAAATTTAGACAAATTATTAATGTGCGAATCATCTAATATCTTAGCTTTGCTTTTTTGATTAAAATCAGTCACATAATGAGACATATAACCATATTTCTGCTGGCCGTTTTACCAGCCTTTGCTGCAGGGCAGGGCAGTTTTGATAATTATTTTACCGGGAAGGTGCTCCGTTTTGATTATATGCTTGCAGGGAATAATAAAAAAACGACTGTTTATCCTGTGGGGATGAAAGAAGAACCCTTCTACGGCGGATCCAGAACAAACCTTATCGACCCTTTCAATTACGGTAATTTTAAATATGAGGTTTTCGATTCCACGGGAACAAGACTTTTATACTCACGTGGATTCTGTACACTCTACCAGGAATGGCAGACAACAGCTGAAGCGAAAATTATTGAAAGAAGCTTCCCCGAAGTGGCAACTATGCCCTTCCCGAAATATAAGGTAAGATTTGTTCTGAGCCAGAGAATCCGGGACGGATCATTTGAAAAGCTCTATGAAACCGATATTGATCCTGAAGATTACTTCATCAGGAAGGAAAAGCCTGTGGAGGTGGGTGTAACGAAAATCATTTATTCGGGAGATCCGGCGGTGAATGTCGATCTGGTATTTATTGCCGAAGGTTACAGGGCTGATGAATTGGCTAAATTCAGGGAGGATGTGAAGAGAGTAACTAATATTCTGCTGAAAGAAGCTCCATTCAGCGAATTCAGGGACAGGTTCAATATCTGGGCTGTTGAAGCAGTATCGGCAGAATCAGGTACCGATGTCCCCGGTGAAGATATATATGTTTCAACAATCATGAATTCGAGCTTTTACACATTCGACCTTGACCGTTACCTTACTACACAGGATATCCTTACGGTCAATGACTACGCAGCAGTTGTTCCCCACGACAATATAGTCGTACTTATAAACAGCCCCAGATATGGAGGAGGTGGCGTATATAACTACTACAGTTGTACCACAGCCGATCATCCTCTGTCGGCACATGTTTTCGTTCATGAACTTGGACATGGTTTTGCAGGGCTTGCAGATGAATACTATTCCTCTACGGTTGCATACGAGGAGTTCTACCCCCTTGATATTGAACCATGGGAGCCTAACATTACGACACAGGTGAACTTTGATTCGAAGTGGAAGAAAATGATAAACAGGGTTGTTCCCGTACCCACACCGGCTGAAGAAAAATACAAAGGTGTCGTCGGTCTGTTTGAAGGCGGAGGCTATTCGGCAAAAGGCATCTGGAGGCCGCAGATGGAATGTACGATGAAAAGCAACACACCCGGAGGTCTTTGTGCTGTTTGCCGGAAAGCTATAAGAGAAATGATCGGTTTCTATATAAAATAGATCATTTAAGGCTTTCAAAAAGCTGTTTAGCCGTTTCGACAGGGATCTCCTTCTTCCCTAGCCAGGCGACCACCTTTGCATCGCGGTAACCGTTCCTTACAAGAAGATCGGCATAATCTTCCGCGCTTACGAAAGTTATGAACTTCCCGATCAGATAAACTATACTTCCGTCGGGGAGTGTTTCGATATCCAGACCTCTGGTCCCGGAAAGCTTCTTCATGTCTTCATAATCCTGCTCACTTACAGGCTTTGCCGACCGAACGACCTCGATCCTGAATGATAATGTAGGAGGGATTGTATCTGCCGGGCTCTCCCTGAAAGCCTGTTCATCGGGGGTGAAAGGAATTACTCCCCATTCCTTTTCAAGTACTGCAGCCCTCCCGAGCGAGACAGCCCTTCCGTCAGAGAATGCAACAAGGAAGGCATCCCTGAATCCGGTTTGTCTGACCCTGGGAAGAGCTTTCCTTGCATCATCTGCCTTCCTGAACATCCCGGCGTAATAAGTTGTTACACCGGTGGAGGCATTTCTTATCCCGTAAACCGGAGCAATTCCCTTAAAATATGAGAGAGCCACCTGATTCCTGAAGGCAGCCAGCTGTATACGGTAGATCAATCCTGCAGGATGCTTCGGATTGATACGGATCTTTGCCTCACGGTCATATATCACTTCGGGATCGATGCTGAACAGACTTAGCACTCCGGCAGATACCGGTTGTTTTACTGCTTCGGCAACATGTTCATCAATGACCGCCTTGAAAGTTGTATCCTGTCCTTCTGCAGCCTTATTTACTGCCTGAGCTTTTTCTGCTTTCACGGTATCTGTAGCAGTTAGTGCAGCCAGACTGTCAGTTTTCCTGCTAATTTTATCAGGTACTGAAGGCCTGTACACAGGTATATCTGCCTCAGCCCTTCCCTCAACCTCAGCCTTATCCTTAGCCTCATCCTTAACCTCAGCCTCAACCTTAGCCTTAACCTCAGCCTCAACCTTAACATCATCCTCAGCCCTGGCCGTTATAATGTCAGCCATTGTCAACTGGCCTTTCTTCTCGCGGCACTGCTGAATGAATTCGGGAGTTCCCATTTCCCGTGCGGTTTTCCTGCCTGCCAGTTCGGTGTACTCATCATATGAAGCAATTGCATCAGTGAATCTTCCTGCCATCTGTTGTGCCCTTCCCAGCCAGAACAGGGCATCCTGGGGAACTGATCTTACCACAGCCCCGTCCCTTCGTGCCTGAAGGAGCATATCTGTCGCTTCCTCAGGATCCTTCTGCATCTTTACAAGGCAAACACCCGAATAATACCTGTAAACGGGGTCCTTCGGAAAAGTTACGAGCAGTTCGGTAAAATAATTATAAGCCAGATCAAATTTACCTTTGTTAAATGCATCAAGAGCCGATTGCCGGGTTGCTTTCTGCTGAGCTTCCAGAGGAAACAGAAGAAGAATTTGTAACATTAAAACAACTCCCCACAGCCGGCAGGCCCGGTGCTTAACCGTTAAAAAATGGTATTTTATTCTGTATTTCAATACTTTATAAGTTATTTGTGAATATACAGTTTTTGGTTCAATAACCTTATTTACCGACAAAGATAACCACAAAATAGGTTTCATAAAAATTCCCTTAAGAGGCTGTTTGAAAATCCTTCAATTATCGTTATACCCCTAAATCCCCCACCTTGCTTCACCGAAGCGGCTACACTAAGGCAGAGAGGAGGACTTTTTGAACTACAGAACCTCAGAATAAATATTGTACAACTAATTTTTCGGATGATTGCTTTACGGCAAGTATAAGTTATGATTTCAATGAACAAAATTTTCCAGTCAAAGCTGACATAAAATATACTTCAGAGGAAGGAGTATTTCACGATTACGTGTACTTTGAATACGAACCATACTAATCTTAATCTGATTAATAGGACAAAATAGAACCGACCCTATTTAGTGATTTTTAGAATCTCAAAGTCAGTAACCCGACATAAACTTTAATCTGGTAACCCTCGTGTTGATACCTCAAACTATTGTGAGCCTTTTAAATGAAGTGTTTATAGGAAATTAAGTTTTAAGTTCCTTGAGTTCCGAGGTCCCGGGTGCTTTTCTTCTTATACCCTGAAATACATTAAATGGTCTCGATTACTTTTCTTCGTTTACTCTAAAACAGAATAAATGGTCTCGAATACATTTTTTCCTGCTCTAAAAGAGAATAAATGGTCTCGAATACATTTTCCCCTGCCCTGAAAGAAAATAAATGGTCTCGGGTATATTTTTCCAGCTCTGAAAGAGCTTAATGTGAATAACCCCCGGTGCCAACCGGGGGTGAAATGCTAACTATATGATAACAGCTCTGAAGGAGCTGAATAAAATTGTAAAATTATGCTCCATTTTGTAACTTAGATCTTTCTCGTTGCATTCATTATTAACCAAAGAATTTTAAAATGTCAAGCTATCGTCAATTACTCTATCACCTTGTGTTCAGAACGCATGGTAGCCAGCCAACTATTAAGCAGGAACATGTTAGTCAGCTCTATGCCTATGTTACAGGGATTATAAAAAATAAGGACAGTCACCTGTATCGTATCAATGGTGTAGAAAACCATATACATATTTTAACTGACTTACATCCATCAATTGCTCTTGCGGATTTTATGAGAGAAATAAAAGCCTCAACTTCAATGTGGATGAAGAATAGTGGACACTTTCCGTCATTCAAAGGATGGGCAGAAGGATATGGATCATTTACATGCTCCTATATGGATCTGGGAAATCTAATTGAGTATGTTAAGAAACAACAGGAACACCATAGCAAAAAATCTTTTGAAGATGAATACAGGCTTCTGCTTATGGAATCCGGAATAAAGTTTGATGAAAAGTATTTTCCTTAAAACTCATATTCAGCTCCCCGCAAAGCGGGGCAGGCTCTTCAGAGCTGGATAGTAATGGTTAACTTCCTACCCCCGGTTGGCACCGGGGGTTATTCACATATTACCCTTTCAGGGTTGGCAGAGGTCGTAACCAAGTAGACCTAACATATCCTTCAAATTCCTTAATCAAGTGGCGCTGCCCTTTTTTAGACAGATAACATAGCTGCTCCTGGTGTTAACTGTTGTAACCTTACTTCTCGATTTTATAAAGATTCAGTTGTCTAACCTTCAACCATTGGCTTCAGTCAATTGCCTTTGGCTTCAACCAGTCCGGAATTCCTTACACGAAATGACTAAGTCTTTCCCACTGCAAAACAAAAATCGATGAATAAATAAAAATGATGTATTTTCGAGATCATCAAATTTTCATGGTCAAAAAATAATCTCAAAAAAACCACTATCCATAATTATTTGTTTTCTCTTCATTCCGAATGATCCTTGCTTTCAGAACTTTAGGCACTCTAGGCAATTTAGGCACTCTAGGCACTGTTTTGTTACAATAATCTTTGTAAATTTACACATAATAACAAAATCACTTAAACGATGGAACCACTAAAAGAGGGTATGAAAGCACCTTCATTCGAAGGTATTGACCAGAACGGAAATATGGTAAGGTCGGGAGATTTCGCAGGGAAAAAGCTTGTCCTGTATTTCTACCCCAAGGATGATACCCCGGGATGTACTGCAGAAGCATGCGATCTGAGGGATAACTATAAGATGTTTCTTGAAAAAGGCTTTGCTGTCGTCGGGGTAAGCGGCGACACTGAAAAATCACATAAGAAATTCTCAGATAAATATTCGCTCCCCTTCCCGATAATTGCCGATACCGGCAGAAAGATACTGGAGGACTACAGAGTATGGACACAAAAGAGCCTTTATGGGAGGACATTTTTAGGTATAGCAAGGACTACCTTTGTAATAGATGAAAAAGGTACTATTGAGCAAATAATTAAAAAAGTAAATACAAAAGCACACTCTGACCAGATTTTCGAATTGTATAAATAATATAAAAATCAATATGAGTAAAGAAAAGAAAGAGATCGACAAGGAAAAGCTGAAAGCCCTTGAAATAACAATCGGTAAGATTGAAAAGGATTATGGTAAAGGAACTATAATGAAGCTGGGCGACCGTGCTATAGAGGATGTCCAGGTTATTTCGACCGGTTCGATAGGTCTCGATGCTGCCCTGGGAATTGGGGGATTGCCGCGGGGACGTGTTATTGAGATCTATGGTCCTGAAGCTTCGGGGAAAACGACCCTTGCAATACATGCTATCGCTGAAGCGCAAAAGAACGGTGGAATCGCTGCAATTATAGATGCAGAGCATACATTCGACAGGAACTATGCGGCGAAACTTGGCGTTGATGTTGAAAATCTTCTTATTTCACAACCTGATAACGGAGAACAGGCTCTCGAGATAACCGATAACCTGATCCGGTCCGGAGCTCTCGATATAATTGTTATCGACTCTGTCGCAGCACTGACACCAAAAGCTGAGATTGAAGGCGAGATGGGCGATTCAAAAATGGGGCTCCAGGCCAGGCTTATGTCACAGGCCCTCAGGAAACTGACTGCAAATATCAGTAAAACAAATACATCATGCGTTTTTATTAACCAGCTCAGGGAGAAGATCGGGATCATGTTCGGGAACCCGGAAACAACAACAGGAGGAAACGCCCTGAAATTTTATGCCTCGGTAAGGCTTGACATCCGTAGGACAAACCAGCTGAAGGAAGGTGAAGAGATCATCGGTAACCGTACAAGGGTCAAGATCGTAAAGAACAAGCTTGCCCCACCGTTCAAAAAAGCCGATTTCGATATATTGTACGGAGAAGGTATTTCCCAGCTCGGAGAGATAGTCGATCTCGGTACTGATTTTAATATAATCAAGAAAAGCGGATCATGGTTCAGCTATAACGAGACCAAGATCGGTCAGGGCAGAGATGCCGTTAAACAGATACTGAAAGATAATCCGGAATTATATGACGAACTGAAAAACAAAGTTGCAGAAGCCCTGAAAAATCAATAATTCATAAAAATATATCCCATGAAAAGATATCTCTTGCCGGTAATTCTTGTGGTATTACTTTGCTCAGTATCCTGCAGAAAGAAAGCTGCCGTAAATGACACATCGGCGCCTCAGTTCAGCAATGAACTTACATCACAGGAAAAGGCGGGAGGAGTAATGACACCAGAAATCCTCTGGAAATTCGGAAGGCTGGGATCATTCGACCTTTCTCCCGATGGTTCATCGGTCGTTTACACCGTAACAGAGATAAATGCTGAAACTGAAGCAAGAAGAACAAATATCTTCAGGATCCCGTCGGCCGGAGGCGATCCGGTTCAGCTTACCACAGGAGGAGGAAGCTCACCACAGTGGGTCAGCAACGGTCAGTCTGTGGCTTATGTCAGCTCCGGAAAACTTATGACAATGAAGGCTGACGGATCGGAAAAACAGGAAGTCCCGGGTCTCGAAAACTTTGAAAGCTATAGTATATCCCCTGCAGGAGATAAAATCCTTTTTACAAGGAGAGTCAAGCTCGACCAGACAGCAAACGAAAAGTATAACCTCCCCAAAGCAAAAGTCAGGATAATTGATGACCTGTTGTACCGGCACTGGAATTACTGGAGCGATTTTTCATACAGTCATATATTTGTTGCATCCTTCGACGGCACGAAGTTATCAGGTGAAAAGGATATTATGGAAGGACAGAAATATGAATCCCCGACAGCTCCGTATTTTGATGAGAACGAAATAGCCTGGAGCCCCGACGGGAAATTCATTGCTTATACAACAAAGAGGATGAGGGGAATGGAGGATGCGAGGAGCACAAATACCGATATATTCCTTTATGACCTGTCATCGGGAAAAGAAGTAAACATAACTGAAAGGAATCATGGTTTCGACAAATATCCTGTGTTTTCTCCGGATGGTTCTAAAATAGCCTACCAAAGCATGGAGCGTGAAGGCTATGAATCAGACCTCGACCGCCTGTTCGTTTATGATATAAAAGAGAGGAAAAACACGTGGGTAACACGCGGATGGGACTTTGATGCGGAAAATATTTCATGGGCTGATAATTCAACAATTTATTTTACCTGTGCTCATCTGGGAACTGCCCAGGTCTTCAGGACTGATCTTTCCGGGAGCGGAGTTACGAAAGTCAGTGAGGGTATGCACGACCTCGGACCCATAAAGCTTAAATCGGGAGTTCTTATTTCCGGCATACAGTCAATGTCGATGGCTTCCGAGCTGGCAGCAATTGATCCTTCGACCGGAAGTATAAAGCAGATAAGCTTTATTAACAAGGCTATCTATGAGTCGGTAAAGATGGGCAAGACCGAAGAGAGGTATATAAAGACAAAGGACAACAAGGATATGCAGATGTGGATAATTTATCCTCCCGATTTTGATCCTGCAAAAAAATATCCTGCGCTTCTATTCTGTAAGGGCGGGCCGCAGGGTCCGCTGGGACAGAGCTGGTCATACCGTTGGAATTACCAGCTCATGGCTGCAAAAGGGTATATTGTTATTGCTCCGAACAGAAGAGGCAGTTCGGGTTTCGGACAGGCCTGGAAAGAACAGATCTCCGGCGATTACGGAGGGAAGAACATACAGGATTATCTCGATGCCACCAATGCCATGGCAAAAGAACCTTTTGTTGATGAACAGCGCCTCGCCGCCGTAGGTGCAAGTTATGGCGGATCATCCGTGTTCTTCCTTGCAGGAATGCACGGGGGATTATTTAAAGCATTCATAGCCCATTGCGGAGTATTTAACCTTACAAGCTTTTACGGATCGACGGAGGAACTCTGGTACCCGGACAAGGATATTGAGGGTCCGTACTGGGATATGCCTAAGAGCTATGGATTCTCTCCCCATCTTATGGCAGACAACTGGGATACGCCGATACTTATAATAACCGGCGCGCTCGATTTCAGGATCCCTTATACCCAGAGTCTGGAAGCTTTTACGGCTGCACGGCTTCATAATGTCCCTACAAAACTGCTTTTTTTTGAAGATGAAGGACACTGGGTTGTAAAACCCCAGAATGCATTAATCTGGCAGAATGAGTTTTTCGGGTGGCTGGAAACTTATCTGAATCAGAGATAGTCATACTTCGAGGAGCTTCATGACAAGCCTGACCTTTTCATCCATTGGCATTTCCCCGTCTATCCAGTGAATGGGTATGCCCTTACGTTCCATACCCCTGAACCAGGTCATCTGCCTCTTGGCAAACCTGTGTATGGCGATCTCAAGTTCCCTGAACATAGTATTATAATCCATCTTCCCTTTCAGGTAAAGAGTGATATACTTATACTCCAGCCCGTACCAGATAAGGTTCCCTTCACTTACACCACTGTCTATCAAATGTTTTACTTCATCAATCATCCCCGAATCAAATCTTTTTCCCAGCCTTTCACTTATCCGCATTCGCCTGACATCTCTTTCCAGCCTCACACCTGCAATAAGGTATTTAAGTTCCGGCAATAAAGTCTGCCCGCTGTTACCCGACCGGTTATACTCTTCAATCTCTATAGCTCTTATCACCCGCTTTTTGGTGTCTGTATCTGTCTTGTTATGCAGCTTTTTGTATGTGGAAAGGATATCAGCCAGCTCAGCCATTGTCTTCTTTTCGAGCCGCGCCCTTAGCTCAGGATCCGGAGGTACCTCATACATCCTGTATCCCGATACAATACTGTCGATATACATACCTGAACCGCCGCAAAGGACAGGAAAGATATTTCTTTTTTTAAGATCATTATAGACCTTCAGGAAATCACGCTGGTACTCAAATACATTATATTTATATCCGGGATCGGCAATATCTATAAGATGACAGGGAATTCTTCTTCCTTCCACTACATAATCATCATAGTCCTTTCCAGTGCCTATGTCCATTGATCTGTATACCTGTCGTGAATCAGCGCTTATTATTTCACCCCCAAGCCGGCCGGCAACTGCAGCAGCAAGAGCAGTCTTCCCTGAAGCGGTAGGTCCTGTTATAACAAGGATGTCATATTCCGGCTTACCTGGTGCATGCATTGTATCTACAGTTTTTTAGTTTCAACCAAGTTATCAAAAAAACACTAATTTTGATCCTCGCACCATATCAAAAAATGAGAAGAGGCTCAGGCGATATTGTAATCAGAAACAAGAAGGCTTCCCACGATTACGAGTTTCTGGAGAAATTCGTTGCCGGGATAAAACTTACCGGGACGGAGATCAAATCGATCAGGCTCGGGAAGGCCGCTCTGGCAGATTCTTATTGCATTTTCAGGGATAATGAATTGTTCATAAAGGGTATGCATATCGCGGAATATTACTGGGGCAACCTTAATAATCATGATCCATTGAGGGAAAGGAAGCTTCTTCTTACGAGGAAAGAGCTTAATAAGATAGGCAGAAAGGTAAAAGAGACCGGGCTGACAATAATCGTAATAAAGGTATTCCTGAATGAGAGAGGACTGGCGAAAGCTGAAATTGCTCTTGCCAGGGGCAAAAAGGAGTATGACAAGCGTGAAACAATAAAACGCAGGGATACTGACCGTGAGATAGACAGGTATATCAGAAATTCGGGCTGAGAAGATAGCGTGAGTAGAATTCTTTAATACTATCGACTGCCTCGTCAGCCGTATCGACAATTTTGAAGAGATCAAGATCCACAGGGGAAATATTCTTTTCCTCCTCAAGCATTACTTCCTTAATCCATTCCATAAGTCCCTTCCAGAAATTAGCACCGACAAGGATGATGGGGAATTTTCCGATTTTCCTTGTCTGGATGAGTGTTATTGCCTCGAAGAGCTCATCGAATGTGCCGAAGCCTCCGGGTAAAACAATAAAACCCTGGGCATACTTCATGAACATAACCTTTCTGACAAAGAAATGGTCGAATGTGATCAGTTTATCGGAATCGATATATGGATTGGGTTTCTGTTCGAACGGGAGATCGATATTTATTCCGACTGATTTGCCATTACCCCTTTTTGCACCTTTATTTGCAGCTTCCATTATACCCGGTCCGCCTCCTGTGATAACCCCGTATCCATTCTCTGTAAGCTTAAATGCAATTTCTTCCGCCAGCCTGTAATATTTATCGTTGTAATGAGTACGTGCCGATCCGAAAATTGAAACGCAGGGGCCTATACGGGCAAGCTTTTCAAATCCTTCAACGAGTTCGGAGATTATCTTAAAAACCCTCCAGGAATCGGTTGTATGTATTTCATGCCATGTCTTTTCAGTAAAAGCATCCTTGATCAGATCTGCCGGTTTATCATTCTTGCCCATTTGTAAATCTTTAAGGGATTCAAATATAATTATTTATTATTGTATAAGTTCAGGTTTAAGGTATATCCCTGTATAACTGTCGGCGCACCGTATAAGCTCTTCGGGAGTTCCGGAAAAGACAATGTTCCCTCCTTCCCTGCCTCCTTCGGGGCCAAGGTCGATAATATAATCGGCCATTTTTATCACATCAAGATTATGTTCGATTATAATTACTGTATTTCCCCGGTCGACAAGTTTGTTGAGAACATCGAGAAGTACCCTGACATCTTCAAAATGAAGGCCGGTAGTCGGTTCATCGAGGATATAGAGTGTTTTCCCCGTATCCTTCCTTGAAAGCTCTGTGGACAGCTTCACTCTCTGGGCTTCTCCGCCCGAGAGGGTTGTTGACTGCTGACCGAGCCTTATATAACCAAGACCGACATCCTGAAGAGTTTTGATCTTATGATGTATTGAAGGAATATTAGTAAAGAAGTCAACAGCCATGTTAACAGTCATATCAAGTACATCTCCGATTGACTTACCTTTATATTTAACCTCCAGGGTTTCCCGGTTGTAACGTTTCCCGTTGCAGTCGGTACAATGCACATACACATCGGGAAGGAAGTTCATCTCAATTGTCTTTACCCCTGCTCCCTCACAGCTTTCGCATCTTCCCCCGCTGACATTGAATGAAAATCTTCCTGCTGTATATCCCCGGATCTTAGCTTCAGTTGTCTGTTCAAATAACTTCCTGATATCCGTAAATACTCCTGTATAAGTAACAGGATTGGATCTTGGTGTCCGTCCGATCGGTGACTGGTCTACTTCAATCACTTTATCAAGGTATTCGAGTCCCTCAATTTCCCTGTAAGGCAGGGCTGGCTTGCCTGAATGATGAAAGCGTCTTGCCAGCGCCGGATGAAGAGTCTGGTTGATAAGAGATGACTTCCCGCTTCCCGAAACGCCGGTTACACAAATAAGTGTTCCGAGCGGAATTGTAAGATCCACATTATTGAGATTATGTCCGCTTGCTCCCCTCAGTACCAGGAATTTTCCGTTTCCTGCCCTCCGTGATTTGGGAATATTCAGCTTCTCCTTGTTGCACAGGTACCTTGATGTGAGTGAATTGAATTTTTTGATCTCTTCAGGATTACCTTCAGCCACGACCAGGCCGCCGTGAACACCTGCCCCGGGCCCCATATCTATAATATGGTCGGCCGAAAGGATCGTTTCCTTGTCGTGCTCGACAACAATAACTGAATTCCCGGCATCCCTGAGCTGTCTGAGTGAGCTTATCAGGCGCCTGTTATCACGCTGATGTAGACCTATACTGGGCTCATCGAGAATATAAAGTACGTTTACGAGCTTTGAGCCAACCTGTGTAGCAAGTCTTATCCTCTGGCTTTCGCCTCCCGAAAGTGTCCTGGCACCGCGATTGAGTGAGAGATAATCCAGGCCCACATCCATAAGGAAGGCGACCCTCGACCGGATTTCCTTCAGTATCTCGGCAGCTATCTGGCGCTGCCGCTGCGACATTTTATCCTCCATGTGATTCAGGAATTCCGCAAGCTCCCTTATATCCATCGCGGAGATCTCCCCTATATTCTTATCTGCCAGCCTGAAGAACAGCGCTTCTTTCTTTAACCGCATGCCATTACATTCCGGACAAATGTCATACTGAATATACTGGTCCTTCATCTTTGATCCGTTCTTCCTGGCATCCGCTGATTCGAGGTTTCCGATGAAATTTACAACCCCTTCGAATGTAAGAAGATAGTTTGAAGTCATCCCCAGAGGTGTATTTGATAATCTCAGCACTTCATCGGACCCGTACAGAATCTTATTCAGGGCTTCTTCGGGAATATCCTTTATCGGAGTATCAAGTGTAAATCCGTTCTTCTCGGCGATTGATTCGATCTGCCAGAAGATCCATACATTCCGGTATTTCCCCAGCGGTTCTATCCCTCCTTTTCTTATACTCAGCTCCCGGTCGGGGATAAGTTTTTTCTCATCTATACTTGAGACCTCACCGAGACCGTTGCAATGCGGACAGGCTCCCTGAGGTGAATTAAAAGAGAAAGTATGCGGAGCCGGCTCATTATATGATATTCCTGTAACGGGACACATAAGCTGACGGCTGAAGTAGCGGGATTCATTGCTCTCACTGTCAAGGACCATCATTACATTGTCTCCCTGGTCGAGAGCCACCCGGACAGAATCTCTCAGTCTTTTGACGGCGATATCTCCAACAGTAAATTTATCAATAACAAGCTCAATGTAGTGGATCTTATAGCGGTCAAGCTTCATACCCGGACCGATTTCCCTGATCTCATTATTTACCCTGACGCTGAGATAACCTTTTCTTCTCAGCTGTTCAAAAAGTTCCCTGTAATGACCTTTCCTTCCTTTTACGAGAGGTGAAAGGAGGTAAACTTTATGCCCGTCATATTTCTCTTTAACAAGGTCAATAATCTGATCATCCGTATATCTGACCATCTTTTCACCAGAAGCCCATGAATAAGCATCAGCAGCTCTGGCGAAAAGCAACCGGAGAAAGTCATATATTTCAGTGATGGTACCTACGGTTGACCTCGGATTCTTGTTTGTACTCTTCTGCTCGATCGAGATCACCGGGCTCAGACCTGTTATCTTATCGACATCGGGTCTTTCCATTCCTCCCAGAAATTGCCTTGCATATGCCGACAGGGTTTCCATATACCTTCTCTGACCTTCGGCATATATTGTATCAAATGCGAGTGAAGATTTACCGCTCCCGCTGAGTCCGGTAATAACAACAAGCCTGTTACGCGGAATTGTAACATCTATATCCTTCAGATTATGGACCCTGGCTCCAAGTACTTTTATTTCTTCACTCATCTTAATCAGCAGACAGGGACAGATCAGTTGACTGATTCATTGCTTTCAGGATTTCGCATCCCTTCAGCAGGTATCTTAATGAAGTATTCTCTCCCCGGTCCGGGAGTCAGATATGGCTTCCTGAGCCACGGATTGAGGAATTTAAGCAATTTATAATTCGTTCCGTACTTTTCGGCAAATGCTGAGAAATCAGTTACTGCAGTATCAACCTTAACCTCATAATATTTAAGCCCGGGATAGAGTTCCTCAATTGATATATCGAAACCATATCTTGCGGGATCAGTAATTACAAGCTTATAGGCCACTGCCCTGAATATATACCTGGCAGTTTCCTCGGTAAGCAGAAGGTCATAATAATTGTTCTGGCGCTGTATCCTGATCTGTTCATCCAGTGCAGCCCTTCCTCCATTGTATGATGCAGCTGCCAGAGTCCAGTTTCCGTATTTCTCATACGATTTCCTGAAATAATCACATGCAAACTGCGTCGATTTTTCTATATGATACCTTTCGTCTATGACGGAATTGATCTCCAGACCGTATTCTCTTCCGGTAGCCTGCATTATCTGCCAGAAACCGGTCGCCCCGACAGGTGAGACCATATTACTGTATTCACTTTCTGCCGCAACAAGATATTTGAAATCGTCGGGTATACCATTCTTCTGAAGTATCTTTTCGATTATGGGAAGGTATCGGTTTGCCCTTTTAATTATAAGTATTGTCGAGGAATGGCGGTATGCGCTTACAAGTATTTCACGATCAAGGCTTTCCTTGGTATCAAAATTCTCAAGCGGCATCTTCTCCCCTGCAAATGTAACCTCATCAGGAAGCTTATATGGTTTATTGAAGAACAATGAATCTGATCTTTCTTCTGCCTGCGGGGTGTTGCTGAAAACATTAAATCCGTGCAATACCGAGAAAATGACAATCAGAGCCGTGACCAGTATTGTCGCTGTGATCACAGTTATCTTTCCGGGAACTTTCATAATCTCCAGTTATTAAAAAACAAAATGCAAAGGTATAATTTTTTCGCCTTATAAGCATATAAGTGAATGGCCGGAGATATCAAATTATGAACACAGGGATCTTTTATCAGAACCGGTATGAAATTCCGGAGAAGATACCGAATGAATATGGGTGGAATCTCAATCCCTGGCTCTGACTTACAGGGTTGAGGTAATATCTGAAGGTAGGTTCAAGGTTAAGAGAAAGGTTACCGGAGATGTTATACTCCATTCCCATACCGAGTGAGCTGCTGAAGGTAAGCATATTAAGTCCTTCTGTTTTTCCGACCTGGTATTTTCCACCATCGATATCGGCATATACGGAATTATTAACAAGGAGGTTTGATGATAATCCGCCCACAAGGTTAAAATCGAGGGTTCTGTCGATCAGTTTATACCTGACTATCACAGGCAGTTCGAGGTAGCTGAAATTTTGTCTGAGTGAATTATCTATAAACTGAAGGTTTGCCTTGGTTGGATCGAAGAAATCCTTTGTATATCTTGTTGTCAGCCGGTTATCCGACCGGCTGTCGATAAGGAATACATCCGCATTATTTGTATAGACGAGGCCGCTGGTTGTAAGGACCTCAAAATTACGGTCGCTTTTTGTATAATCATATTGCTGAAAGCCTCCGAAAGAAGTAATTCCGGAAAGTTCCTGTCCGAAGGATGAATAATAGAGGCCTGACTGGACACTTACCCGTTTGTTGATCTTATATGAAAAGGCTACGCCGCCGGAATAAGAGAATAATGGTTGTTCATCAGAGTGAAGCTGTGAAGAAATTTCATCTGAGCCCGAGTAGAAATTTGTATAGTATGTCGGTGATACGAGTGCGGCAACAGTCCATCTCTCAGTTTTTTTCTCAGGAACGATCTCGGGAGAGAACAGGGGAGTGGTAATTTCAATTGTTACTTCCTTCCCGGGTTTTTCAAGTAATTGAAGCAGACCGATTGATGAAGCATTTCGTTCAGAGATCGATACACTTCCCGCAACTGTCGGGCTCACTGTATTCATTACCGTACCGGTATCACTGAGTGCCGGAGCTGTTACCTGATCTGATAAATCGGGGAAGTATGTATTAATAGTGGTTTCCTTTGTTGATCCTGAAGCATCGGAAGGGGTGAGAATATTCTGAAGTGGGGTTATCCGTTCCGGAGGAGTTGCAGTTATTCCCGGTTCGCTGTTTTCATTAAGTGTAACCAGATCATTGCCGGTATTTCCTGTAATCTGCCTGCTCATCCTGTAAGCAAGGAAGGTCAGAGACAACAGTACAGCAACAGCGGCTGCCGTTCTGAGAATGATCAGAGGACGCTGTGTTTTCCTGACGACCGGTCTGATGTTGTTCCAAACCTCAGGCGGGGGAAGGACCTCAAAATCTTTCAGTCCGTTCCTGAATACAAGATCAATATTTGCTTTTTTGTCATCCATTCAGCACCTTTCTCTTAATTCCCGTATATGAACCGACCCTCCTCTGCAAAATTATCCTTGCACGTGCGAGGTTCGATTTGGAAGTTCCTTCCGAGATATTTATCATCTGACCTATCTCTTTATGGGAGTATCCTTCAATGGCAAAAAGGTTGAAGACCATTCTGTACTTTGGAGGCAGCTCACGTATTATTCCCAGAAGATCTGCTGCATCGAGGCCTGAATAATCTTCATTATCCGGGTCTGCATCAGGTTCCGGAATCTGTTCGATATCATCCACCCTGTATAAGCTATGCCTGCTACGGTACTTCTCGAGAGCTGTATTCACTATTATCTTTCTCATCCAGCCTTCAAAGGATCCTTCATATTTATAATGGATCAGATTTTCAAAGATCTTAATGAATCCCTCCTGTAATATATCCCTGGCTTCTTCATCATTGCCGGAATACTGCAAGCATACAGCATACAACCTTGGTGCATGACGCCTGTACAGAAGTTCCTGGTCCCTCCTGTTACCTTTAAGACAACCATTTATTATATTTCTAATCTCAGGCAAGGTTATATAACCTTAGTACAGAGTATAAAAATATTAAAAATATTGTCCTTTCGCTAATGTTTTCATCAAAATGATGTTAAAAACTCAGGAAAGGTTGCGTCATGGATGTTTGAAGTGCCTTACTTTTTTTCGAATATATCCAGATGCCGGAAGTAATCTGAGCTGTGCCATCCGCCGTCTGTGATAAACATTATATATCTGCATTTAAGATTATTATCAAATATCCATGAAGTTCCGGAGCCTCCGAAACCTCTCCCGCCACCTGCCGGGCTGTAAGCTCCAAGATATTGCCAGCCTTTTGTTTTAGGATCGCCTGTTATATCTGAGCCGGATGCTGAAGCCCACACTGAGAATATCTGCTGACCCCTGTTCCTGGGAGGTCCGGAGGGAGCACCTGCCTGGGGTCCGGGAACTATAGCGCCAGGAGGGCCAGGAGCACCGGCACCTGGTCCGCCGGGACCACCACCCATTGGTCCCATTCCCCGTGAACTATAAAGAAACATATTGATCTTTTCAATTGAAACCGGCTTCTGCAGATCGATAAGTATCCTGCCTTCACCATTATCAAAATATCTGACATCCTTCATAATATAAGAACCGGAATTAAGTATTCCGGAAATATCAATCTTCTGACCTGTGTATTCCTGACCATCTGACGATTTCCCTGTCGGATAGTAAGCAGCCGTTACTTTATTCCCTGAATTTATTTCAGCATAATCGGACTGTGATGGAGGAGTAACGACGATAACAGTATCCATCCCGGCATTTTTAAGATATTGTTTCAGCCGGGGCAGCATCCTTTCGTCAATGCTTTCGGTATATAACGATTTCTGTACCGAAGATAAAGGTTTCAGATCGGGGGTAATGATCTCGCTGACTCTGAGCCTGACCGGAGGATTTTCACTGAAATCGTCATATAGTGGCTGAAGCGGCCTGATATCATCGTTTTTGGTATTTGCGACGGTAATCGCAAAGATCTTAATTCCCGGATTATCGGGAAGTTTTACAGAACCCGCACCTTCAGGAATGTCTATAGCGTACTTGTAAAGGTAGCTGTACCTGTATGTATCATTGGCATCAGGAGTATGACGATGTGAAGCGAACCATGCAATATTATCTCGTTTTGTGAAAGCATCTTTCATTGAAGCAACCTTCATATTATTAAAGTAAAGCTCCCTTCCATAATGCTGTCCCACATATCCTGTCCATTCCTGTACCGGAATTGTTGTGATCTTGTTCCCAACCCTGAAGGCTCCCTTTGTATCGCTTGTTGCTGCAGCAAGAATAAACAGTTTGTTGAATTTGCCTTTAGGGAGAGAGATCCTTTGTCCACGGGCGCTCAGCATGTTCATCTGCTTATCTGCCGTACCGCCGGTCTTAAAAATTATGTCTTCACTGATAACTTCAGAAGGTATCAGCTCGGCAGGAAGTGTAAGGTTATCTGTGAGGTTGCCATCGGCCCGGTTTGGATCAAAGCTGAATGCATCACCGGTAAATTTCAGTTCAACAGCCTGTTGTACAGGTTTTGTAAGTTTCTGCGGAGCATCTTCCAGTCTGACGGCAAAGCTTTTTATAGCAAACCTGCCCATACCGAAATTAAGCGATCCGTCTTTTATGAGCGCATCTCCTATCCTTTTTTCCTGGCCGTTAACCTCCCAGGCTTCGATGATCTTTCCGGGCAAGGTAACCACAACATTATCGGCTCTTTTGCCATAAAGCTCATTAAACCTGATGATTATATGATCGCTCTCCTCGGCTTTCTTGACTGCCATTACGTCGACCTGACCTGTATTTAAGGTAACCATCGATATATTCCTGCCGTAAGGTCCGTCATGTCTTGTTGTTTCAAAAGCAATGGGAGGATTATTAAGGAAATGGGCCATCCAGGGGGTTCCTGCATATACCCAGTCGCCAACATGAGGGTAAACGGCATACCTGACATCATGAATACCCCAGTCCTGGGTTCCCTGGTAGACATATGAAGTCGGTTTCGGAGTATACATAAGTGTAAGCCGGAGTGTATTGTTATCTGGTTTATCTGAACCATATTTACAATCCTCAAGGATAGAAACACCGTAGTTGTTTGGACGATCGGTAATATCTATCCATTGTCTGCCGGGAACTTCAAACTTCACATCATTATTTGTTGTTCGCTGAACAGCGGCAGTATTAAGACTGTAAGTAGCCATTTCGTTTGTCACAGTTGTGGGGAAGGCGGCCTTAAGGCTCACCCCTTTTGACTGCCAGTCGATTTTGTTCCTTACATCGACAATCTTTCCGGCGTCACCTGCAGACAGACTGATGATCTGGACTATTTCAGAATTCTGTCCTTTCTTTCTCACTTCGATGGCCACACGTACAGGTCCCTTTTCAACAATTTTCATTGTAACATCCTTGTTCATGAAATCGAAGGGGGGATTTTTCCTGTCTTTCCAGTCCATATTCCATGCAGGCCACTGAGTCGGTGCTTCAGCCTGGAAATCGAGTGTTGCAGGTTTTGAGAACACCTCCCTTGAAGCTTTTTTATCAAAGACCGATGCTATATCGCCATTGGCATCTATCTTCACCTTAAAGAATCTGTTCTCAAGTGTCCCGTCGCCCACTACAATTCCGGAAGGCTCCTGGCCCCCGGCTGTTTCCTGAATGTCGAACACTTCAAACCCGGCAGATGGCAACTGAGCAAGGAAAATTATTGTAACCTTGTTCCCTTTTGATGAGACTATCTGTGAAGGAAGAGTTTTTCCGTCCTTGTCTGTAACACTTATGCCGGCAGGCGGTTTAAGAAAATCCATTTCCACAGTTACGACATCCTCTCTTTCCATTGCCACGGGATTGTAAACAACAACCGGTCTTCCTTTTGTCTGAGTATTCAATGAATGGGAAATATTGCTGACTGCATGCTTAAGTATTTCCGAAAAGTTGTTCATTGCAATGAATTCATCGTTCCAGGCATAATCATATGCTTTTACTGTGCTTGTTCCGGGAAGTATATCGTGGAACTGCCCGCCGAGAACCAGTTCCCATGCATTATTGAGTTTTGTGAAGGGATAAGCAGAACCGCCCATCCAGTCGGCCATGACAGATGCCTGTTCAGCCGAACGTGCAAGAAGTTCATTCTTCCTGTTGGCCCTTTTCATGAATGACTGGGAGGTCATCGATCCGGCGCTGTGTTCAATGAGCAGAAGATCTCCGGAATATGTGGGAAGCTTCTTTCTTATTTCAGGTGTAATATCCCGGTAAATCTGATCCGAAGATGTAAGGATCACCTTAAACTTACTATCGTTGTTTTTCAGACTGCCGATTGCATTCTTCACATCTTCCTCCCTTGGTGAACCACCGATATCGCCGACACCATAATAGCGGTAATCGAAAGAAAGGCCATACTTATTTATATTGTCAGTTATCCTGGCGTTCCATGTCGAATCCCTGTCAAGACGCGGAACAACCCTTCCGGTATAATCCGTGGCATTCAGGGCTGCAAGCAGTCCGCTCCCATCGGGACCTTCCCATACACCGAAATTGAAGGGGACCCCGTTAGCAGACCTCCAGGTGAGCTTCTGCGTCGAGAAACCCAGAAGTCCCGCATGATTCCAGACCTGGGGCATTGTAGCCACAAACCCGAAGCAGTCGGGTAACATATAATCAACACTTTCCTTATTGAATTCCCTCCGGAAATACAGGTTTCCGTACAATACCTGCCGTAAAACCGATTCGGATGATGAAATATTCACTTCTCCTTCATCGACAGAAGAGCCCGAGACATACCATCTTCCCTGTCTGATGTAATCGCTTACTTTTTTATATGATTCGGGGAAATATTCCTTCATCATCTTATACCGTCTCGATCCGGTAAAATTGAACACATAATCGGGATATTTTTCAAAAAGTTTGAAATTATCCTCCATCGTATTCCTGATGTACTGATTGATAGTGGTGGGATATTCCCAGTTCCATTCGGTATCAAGGTGTGCATAACCTATTGTATACAGCACTTTCTCCTTTGTGATATCGTATTTTGGCCTGTTAGCAAGAGGCTGGGCCGATAAAGGAAGGATGATCTGAAGTAAAAACGGGATTAAGAAAATGGACTTTTTCATTTTTAAATATTTAAATATGTATAACTTCTCCGTAAGCTGCTGCAGCCGCTTCCATGATGGCTTCGGACATTGTCGGATGCGGATGGACAGCTTTGATTATTTCATGAGCGGTGGTTTCCAGCTTTCTGGCAACAACAATTTCCGATATCATCTCAGTCACATTGTCACCGATCATATGAGCGCCCAGCAATTCGCCATAGGCTGCATCAAAAACAAGCTTCACGAAGCCATCCCTGGCTCCGGCAGCGCTTGCTTTCCCCGATGCAGTAAAAGGGAACTTGCCGACTTTCACCTCATATCCTGCAGCTTTTGCGGCAGCTTCAGTGAGGCCGCAGGATGCAATTTCAGGATTTGTATAAGTACAGGCCGGGATATTCTTATAATTAAGAGGTTCAACATCGAGGCCGGCGATCTTTTCAACACATATTATACCTTCGGCAGAAGCCACATGTGCCAGAGCAGGACCATTTACAATGTCGCCGATGGCATAAACTCCCGGAACAGACGTCCTGTAAAAGTCATCAACAACGACCTTATCCTTTTCTGTTCTGACACCTGCCTTTTCAAGACCCAGACCTTCGATGTTTGTTGTAACGCCGACAGCCGAAAAAACTATATCCGTCTCAACCGTTTCTGTCCCTTTTGGTGTTTTGATCGTTACAATACACCGGTCTTTTGAAGTATCGACAGCTTCTACAGATGAATCGGTCATTACCTTCATCTTCATTTTCTTGAATGATCTCTCGAGTTGTTTTGATATCTCCTCATCCTCATTGGGAACAATTCTCGGAAGGAATTCAACAAGAGTGACTTCTGTTCCAAGGGACTGGTAGAAATTTGCAAATTCGCTGCCTATTGCACCGGATCCGACCACGACCATCGATTTCGGTTGTTCAGGCAGGGTCATAGCCTCTCTGTATCCTATTATCTTCCTGCCATCCTGCTTAAGGTTCGGAAGCTCTTTTGACCTTGCTCCGGTCGCAAGAATAATATGTTTTGCAGTCATGGTTTTTATGTTCCCGTCAGCATCGATTGTTTCCACGCTGTTCTGACCTGCAAGCCTGCCGGTTCCCTTTATAAGTGCAATGTTGTTCTTCCTGAAGAGGAACTGAACACCTTTGCTCATGCCCTCTGCCACGCTTCGGCTTCTGGCAATTACTGCTCCGAAATCGGCTTTCACCTCACCTGAAACTGATATGCCATAATCAGCTGCATGATTAAAGTAATCAAATACCCTTGCGCTTTTCAGAAGTGATTTCGTGGGAATACATCCCCAGTTAAGACATATACCACCTATTTCTGCCCGCTCGACTACAGCTACCTTCATCTTCAGCTGCGAAGCCCTGATGGCGGCAACATAACCACCCGGGCCGCTTCCAATTATTATAAGATCGTAATCCATGGTTCAAGTATTTATTTGGTTTCTGTTTGTCTTTTGTTCATGTTAAGGATTCGTTGGTCCTTACCCCCTTTCTCTTACCCCCTTTCTTATTTCCCCCAGGGGGGAAAAGGTCTCCTTCCCCACTGGGGGAATCCCGATAGCTATCGGGAGGGAAGGGGGTAATAAATGTAATTTTGTGAAACTGGATTTTTTCATGATTAACGATAGTCATTTAAAATACTTTACCGTAACAATGATTACCTTGACAAGGATCCAGATTATAACAAGGGTGAAAATTATCGTTGCACCAACGGGTATACCGGCAAAATAGGAAATAAAATATCCTGCTGCCGTCCCTGTAAATCCCGAAAGTACAGAAAAGAAGATGATATTTGAATATCTTCTTGTAAAGAGCATGGCAATATTCGGAGGTATGGTCAGTAGTGACAGAACCAGAATAACGCCTGCCATCCTTATATTTAGTACAATTGTAAGAGCGACAAGGGATGTTGTAATGTATTTGAATATGTCGACGTATGCAGAGTATGTCCGGGCAAATGATTCATCAAACGAAGTGTAAAGTATAGTACGGTAAAATGCCCCGAAATAGATACAGAGTATCAGCGACATTATCCCGAGTGCAACAATATCTGCGGTAGTGACAGTGAGAATGCTTCCGAAAAGATAGCTCATGAGGTTGGGGGAATAACCCGGGGTAAGATAAATGAAGATAATACCCACAGCCATTCCGAAAGCCCACATTATACCTATTGCCGAGTCCTCCCTTATCCTGTGATGGATCGAAAGATACTCTATTCCAAGCGCCGAAAGGATTCCAAAAACAGCTGCTCCCGCAACCGGATTTATACCCGCATAATATCCAATACCAATCCCGCCGAAAGATGCATGAGTTATTCCGCCGCTGAGGAAGACCATTTTCCTGGTAACTATATATGTACCTATGATCCCGGCTGTAATACTGGCAAAGACAGCTCCCAGGAGGCCTTTAACAATGAAATCATATTGAAAAATACTTCCTTCCACTCAGTTGTGTTGTTTTAATACTGTATGAGGAACTGTTCCGTGCGTTATCAGCTGAATAGGGCAGCCGTAAGCAAGGAGTTGTTCGTTTGATATCTCGGATGAGGGATGATAGTTAAGCTTCCTGTTCACGCATGCATATGATCTTACATGGGCAGATATCATTCCGATATCGTGGGAGACCATGAGGATTGCCATTCTTTTATTAAGCTCCTTCAGCTTCTCATAGAAATCATTTTCAAAAGTCGAATCAACAAAATTGCCGGGTTCATCCAGAAGAAGAAGCTTCGGATCGCCGATTATTGCACGTCCCAGAAATACCCTCTGCAACTGGCCTCCCGATAACTCAGAAAGGGAACTGCGACCCATTCCCGACAGCCCCATCTCTTCAATTATCCCTGCCGCTTTTTTCCTGTCTTCTTTCGACATCCTCGTAATGATCCTTTTTCTTATCATCATCCCCGACAGGATAACATCGGTTACACTGACCGGATAACTCAGATCCCCGGTGGATATCTGCGGAAGGTATCCGATAGCGCAGGAACCTGACAGATCAGGATTAAAGATTATTTCCCCTGAAACAGGTTTTATAAGTCCCAGTATAATTTTCAGAAGTGTTGTCTTACCACCTCCGTTCGGACCTATCACACCAATGAAATCGCCCTCGCTGACCCTGAAATTAACATCCTCAAGAACAATATTTGTTCCGTAAGATGCTGATAAAGATTCCATTTTAAAAATGAAAGCCATAACTGTTATTTATTTGCTTCCCTGTACGAAGCTGTTGTATAAGCTCTCAATTATGTCGAGAGTCGATTCCTGCCAGTTTTCAGACAGCGGATCTATCACTTTTATCCCTGCTCCGATCTCATCTGCCACCACTCTGGCATTCCTGGTGTCATATTCCTTCTGTACAAATACAGTATTAATATTTTCCTCCTTTGCGATATCGATAAGTTCTTTCAGCCGTGAAGGAGGAGGCTCTTTCCCTTCGAATTCAACAGCTGTTTCCTCGAGCCCGTAATCACGTGCCAGATATGCAAGGTTGGGATGGTATATCATGAAGCGTTTCCCCCGGAATTCCGAAAGGAGGGAATCTGCTTTATTATCCACCTCATTTATAATTTGTACAAGCTCTGTATAGTTCGTTTCATAATCTGCCCGGGCTGATGGCTTTAATTTACAAAGAAGATCCCTTACTGATGCTGCAATTGTGAGAGCACACTTCGGTGAAACCCAGTAATGAGGATCGGCAGCTTCAACATGCTCTCCATCATGACCATGATCATGCCCGGGATCAACCGGCTCTATCCCCTCTCCTGCCGAAAGCCTGATCATAGTCTTATTGATCTCATAAAACCTGTCGAGCCATGTCATTTCAAAACCAAGATACCCGTTACTGATATAGGCTACTGACTTCCCCAGCTTTGCTATCTGATCAGGATAGGGTTCATAGACATGAGGATTGGCCCCTGCTGGTACCATGACATTAACACTGAAATCATCCCCGGCTATCATTGTAACGAAATATCTGAAGGGAGCAATGCTGACAGTAATTACCTGCTTTCCGGAATCGGAAGAATCACGGCCGCATGAAAATATTGACGTCAGGATAAGTATTGAAAGAAATCTTTTCATTTCAGCCCCTGTTTAGGGAAGGCTACAAATTTAACATATAACACAACAAAAGGTTTACCTGTTGCAAATAAAATAATATCCGTTATTTTTATGCTGTTCATTTTAAATCCTGAAGTCAAAAATAACTAAACCCAAAAAAAATGAATATTTCTCTCAGAATTGTTTTAATGGTCTTTTTTGTCAGTGTTCTCTCGGGGACATCGGGAGCACAGACAGGTTATCACGATCATAAATCTATGGTCCGGGAAGCCGAGGCTCTTGGCAGGCAGTTTCCTGCTTTATGTACTGTAAAATCACTTGTTAAAACTGCCGGAGGCAGGGATATAATGATTCTTACAATCGGAACCGGGGAGAAGGACAGCAAGCCCGGGATTGCAGTAATCGGAGGTATTGAAGGAAATTATATCCTGGGTAGGGAACTGGCTCTCGGCTTTGCCGGGGAACTGCTGAAAGGAGCTTCATCCCACGAAAATATAAGCCTGCTCGAAAAGATCTCCTTCTATGTTCTCCCGGATGTGAGTCCTGATGCATCCGAACAGTATTTCCAGGGACTTAAATATGAAAGGACAGTTAATGCCAGACCCATGGATGATGACAGGGATTTTGTTACGGATGAGGATCCCTGTGAGGATCTGAATAATGATGGAATGATCACGATGATACGGGTAGCCGATCCGACAGGGAATTATGTAGTAAGTTCTGAAAATGACAGGATAATGGTTGAAGCAGATCCGGCAAAGGGGGAAAGAGGTTCATATCTCCTCTTTACTGAGGGCATTGACAATGATAAGGACGGTAAATTCAATGAAGACGGACCGGGGGGAGTAAACTTCAACAGGAATCTTACATACAATTATGAGGAGTTCGGAACAGGATCAGGATCACATCCTGTTTCTGAACCTGAGACAAAGGCGGTCCTCGATTTTCTTTTCGATCACTATAATATTTATGCAACGTTCGCTTTCGGGCCCCAGGATAATCTGGGCCAGCAACCAAGGCCAGGCCCGGAAAGATCCGGTGGTGCACCGGCTGCCGGAGCAGGACAGGGTTCCGGACAGGATCAGAGGCCGCCCCAGGCTTCCTCATTCCCGCCTCCGGGAGGATCATTTCCGATGCAGGGCGCTCCGGGAAGCGGTTCTATGCGTATGATGATGGGACAGGACAGAAGAATCACCTCAGTGCTTAAGGCAGACGAGACCATCGTTAAGCTTGCAGCAAATAAATACCGCGAAATAACCGCAGTAAAAGGCTCTCCTCCGGCAAAATCATCACCGGGTAATTTTATGGACTGGTCATATTATCATTACGGACGCTACAGTTTCAGTACTCCCGCCTGGTGGATACCCGCGGAAAGGGATAAAAATCCCGATGTAACCTTCCTGAAATTTGCAGAAGAGAATAAGATTGATGGTGTTTTCGTACCATGGACTGAAATAAGCCATCCTGATTTTCCCGGAAAGAAAGTTGAAGCAGGCGGGATCAGACCATTTGCTTCTGTAAATCCCACTGCAGACAAGCTCAGTGAACTCATAACAAACAATTCAAAGTTCATAACGGAAATGGCTCGTATGCATCCTCAACTCGAATTAGTGGATGTGGTTACAGAGGATCAGGGTGAAAACATTTACAGGCTGTCCCTTAAGGTCCTTAACAGCGGGATCTTTGCAACCTGTAGTGCGGCAGGAGAAAGGAACCTGTGGACGAGGATAATGAGGATCAGTCTGGAGACCGGATCAAACCAGAAATTGCTAAGCGGCCAGAAAGTTCAGAGAATACAAAGGCTCGAAGGAGGCGGATCCGCTGAATTCAGCTGGCTCATTATGGGTAAGGGAAAGGTAAAGATTAGCGCCGGAGCAGCAAATACAGGTACTGTAACAACAACAGCCGAATTGAAATAATTACTTCAACATATAAGTTATCAGCTATGAATAAGTCAGCTTTAAACACAATATTTATAATTCTTTTCATATCCTTTGCCGGTAATCTTTACCCGCAGGAAGGAGAGTTGTTCTTTGATGCAGCCGGATCGCCATCAAACCCGAAAGTGAAGGTTTCCTGGAACAAGTATTATACCTATACCGGAGTGACAGATTTCTGCAGGAAACTGGCAGAAGCATATCCTGATCTTGTCAATCTGTCTTCAGCCGGGAAATCGTATCAGGGCCGCGACATCCATGTACTTACAATCTCCGACAGGAAAAGCGGAAATCCCGACCACAAACCGGGATTCTGGATCGACGGAAACATACATTCCATAGAGCTTCAGGGGACTGAAATGGCAATGTATACAGCATGGTATCTGTGTGAAATGTCAGGTGGTAACGAATTCATAAAACAGCTTCTGAAAGATAAGACATTTTATATAGCACCGACAATAAATCCGGATGCCCGTGAGTACTTCGCAAATATCGGTGTCCCTCCACGGTCGGGACTGATGCCATACGACAACGACCGCGACGGTGCATTTGATGAGGATGGCCCTGATGATATGAACGGCGATAAGAACATAAGCCAGATAAGGAGGAAGAACCCGGATGGCGCTTATATCACTGATCCTAAGGATCCGCGAAGGATGATAAGGGTCGAACCCGGCGAAAAAGGGGAATATGAGCTACTTGGAATGGAAGGTACAGACAATGACGGCGACGGTCAGTTCAATGAAGACGGACCGGGCGGTTATGACGGGAACCGCGACTGGGGATTTAACTGGGAACCCAACTACGTTCAGAGCGGTGCTCATAAATATCCCTTCTCCCAGCCTGAGAATGCGGCAGTACGTGATTTTGTCGTAAAACATCCGAATATTACCGGAGCCCAGTCTTTCCATAATTCAGGCGGAATGATACTGAGGGGGCCTTCAATACAGGGAGGAGGCGCTGAGGTCTACAGCCGTGCCGATGATGCCGTTTTAGATGCATTAGGGAAAAAAGGCGAACTGATGATCCCAGGATATGATCTCCTTACAATATGGAAGGATATGTATACGGTTTACGGTGGAGAACTTGACTGGTGGTATGGTGCAATGGGATGCTTCGTATTCTCAAATGAGCTTTGGAACAGCTTCCTGATGTTCTATGACACAACAAAGACCGACCTGTTCGAATTCGACAGACTTCTTCTGTTTGAAGATGCATTCATTCCCTGGCAGAAAATCAACCACCCGGTATATGGTGAAGTAGAACTGGGAGGTTTCAGCAAAATGTTCGGAAGACTTCATCCGGGATTCATACTCGAGAATGATTCCCACCGTAATGCGGCATTCTGCATATATAATTCATACCAGTCTCCGAAGTTGGAGATCACCAACCTTAAGGTCAACAAGCTTAACGGAGGATTGAAGGAGATAACTGCTTCTGTTGTGAACAGGAGAATGCTTCCCACTCATTCGGCAACAAACATAAAGTATAAAATAGATCCCCCCGATTATGTGATACTTGAAGGAGGAACCGTTATTGCAGGTATGATAGTCGAAAATGCCGATCTTAATATTACAACCGAGCAGAAAAAGAATCCTCAGAAAATAGAACTGACAAATATTTCAGGTTATCAGAAGACGGACCTGAAATGGATCGTCAAGGGAGGTACAAAATATACTGTAAGGGTTGAAAGTGTTAAGGGAGGCAGGGCTTCGGCACAAACCGAATAAAAGGAAAAAGTCCTTTCTTTAAACCGCAAAGGTCGCTAAGGTTGCGCAAAGGTCGCTAAGGCAAATAATGGGATAAACTCCTTTGCGTCCTCTGCGCAAATCTTTTGCGCTCTCTGCGGTTAATACCGGAATTTCTGCTTTAACTGACCTGGAAAAAGATCTTAAAGTAACCGGTGGCTTTTGATGATTTTATATCAAATTTCCATTCACCTGTCTTGTCCTGATTCTCAGTCTCAGTGATAGTAAGTGATTTCCTCCAGTTAAGGTTTCCAAACTCATCTATTACAATTTCCGAGAATGTATTCCCTCCGGGCATTATTATCTTTATTTTTATCTCCCCTGCCTTGCAGTCGCCGCTGACAGACATAACCACTGATTTGGCCGTTTTTTCAACATCGAAAACATAATCCCTTGAAAAGGAAGATTCTTTGATCGATTTTGAGAAATCCCAGGTTGTTCTTTCCCCATTCCCGTTTGAATGAAGGTAAAAATCACCCAGATCAGGTGAAAAGATAAATGGTTCAGCGGGTGTCCACGATTTCCCCAGATCCCTGTAATTCCTTATTATACGCTGAAATTCAGGATCGTCTATTTTCCCGACGTTATCATGGGCTCTCTCCATGGCTTTGTCAACAGCTTCCTTCTGGATGATCTTTGCTTTATCCATCTGCTGCTCAAATTCAATTTGTGCTTCCTGTTCAGCTTTCTGCCGTTCGATCATGGCTTTTTTCTGCTCATTGATCGCCTCCTGAAGCTCTTTTTCCTTTTCCTCTTTTGTCTTTTCCTGTGCAACTGCCTGCCGGAAGGGACAAATCATAATGAGGAAAACAACGCTTAATATTAATCCATACTTTTTCATCATAATATAATTTAAATTTAAAGGTATGATGGAACCCACATGTTGATGAAATCAGATGTATCCGTGTTTTTATAGCATGTGGGTTTCATGACTGCCTTTTTGTTTTTTGTTTAATCAAAGATAGTACCGTTATTGCCGGGATATTGTTAATGCAGCGTTAACGCAGGGTTAATGTTTGGCCAGCAGGCTCCGGGGTTTGATAAAAAATCAATACTTTTGATAAGTAAACCGGTGAAAATGAAAAAGAGGAATACGATCCTGTTGCTTGGTGTGGCAGCTATTGCCATTCTAATAATCGCCCAGATAATCATAATAAGGGGGATATGGAAACAAAACCTGGAAATGCTCGACCTCAGGTACAGGCTTCTGTCGCAGGAAGCCGTTTCAACACTTCGCCGCCAGCGGGCAGTTGATGTCTATGATACAGTCCGCTTTATCCTTGATAATTATTCGGAGAAAGTTGCAAAGGAACTGTCCGGGATAAAAGATGAAAAGCTGCTTCAGCAAAAAAAGGATGAGATCCTGGAATATTTCACAATGGTGCTTAACAAGGAACAGGACCTGTCGGGATATCTTTCTGCATATTTTGAAAGAATGGGTGTTGACAAAGAATTCTCTCACAGGATTGAGATAGTCAACCTCGAAATAATAGGTGTTGATACATTTCCCATTTATCAGAACGAGTTCTTTGTGAGGCAGCGACCCCCTGACCAGAGAGGCCAGGGACAGGGTCCGCAGGTCTCTGTCTCCCACACCCTTCCGGAAACTCTGGATGCCAGAACATCCAACATTTTGGTTGAACGCCGGGGACTTGAGGATAATTATTATTTCCTGTTCTTCGAGTATTATATCGACTTTACTGATAAGCGGATGATGGTACTCCGGGCTTCATCTGCTTCTCTTGCCATGAGCATCTTCAGCCTTCTGGTCGTGGTAATATTATTCCTGATCACTTACCGTAACCTTATGGAAGAAAGGAAACTATCGAACCTCAAGACCGATTTTATAAATAATATGACCCACGAGCTGAAAACCCCTCTTGCAACAATAACCGTGGCGGGAAAAACCCTTGAAATGCAAAAGATCCGTTCGGATGAAACCAAAGTGCTTGAGACTGCAAAGATGATCGGGAAGCAGAGTGTTAACCTGAACCAGCTCATAAACATGGTCCTCGAAATATCAATGTGGGAAAGAACTGAATTCCAGCTCGATAAAAAGAAAGTCCATATCGAGGAACTGATGAATGATATTGTGAACAGCTTTAAAGTAGGGCCGGGTAACAGCGCTTCACTGAGCCAGAAGTATAACTTCAACGGAATTGAAGCCGATATCGACCCGATCTACTTCACCACAATGATCAATAATCTTCTTTCAAATGCAGTGAAATATTCCGATAAGGATCCTGTAATTAATGTTGAAGGATTTACAAATGACAATAAAATCTGCATCAGCGTGGCAGATAACGGCATAGGAATAAGCCGTACAGACCAGAAGCACATTTTCGATAAGTTCTATCGGGCCTCGTCGGGCAATATACATAAATATAAAGGTCTGGGGCTCGGCCTGTATTATGTAAGAAAAATTGCCGAAGCTCATGGCGGCGACGTCTCGGTAAACAGTAAACCGGGAAAAGGTAGTATCTTTACAGTAACACTTCCGTATTAATTATTTGCAGAAATGAAAGTTTTATTAGCAGAAGATGACAGGGATTTTGGTAACATTCTTGCACAGTATGTTACAATCAACGGATTTGATGTTAACCTTGCCAGGGACGGAAAGGAAGCATGGGAATCATTCAGAAATGATAAGCCCGATATCTGTGTGCTCGATGTAATGATGCCTGAAATGGACGGATTTACCCTGGGAGAAAAGATAAAGGAAGCGGAACCTGATGTCCCGCTGATTTATCTGACCGCAAAAAGCCTTAAGGAAGACATTGTACGCGGACTGAAGATAGGTGCCGACGATTATATTACAAAACCTTTCGACCCCGAAGTGCTGATCCTCAGGATCAATAATATTCTTAAACGGGCTTATTCCTCATCAACCGATGAATACAAGATATCAAACACTCTGCTGAAATTCAATACCCTTGAACTGATCTGCGGAGATACGACTGAAAAGCTAACCCTCAAGGAAGCACAGCTGCTTAAGTATTTTATTGTAAACAAGAATAAAATACTTGCAAGGGAAGATATACTTAATGAGATATGGGGGGAAGATGACTATTTCCTCGGCCGCAGCATGGATGTGTTCATCAGCCGCCTCAGGAAATATATATCGGGCGACAGGAATTTAGATATCCGAACCGTAAGAGGAACAGGATTTATCCTGGAAGAATTGAACAGAGAATAGATACATATCAGTGACCGGTATTTGAAAAATGCCCTCATAGAACCTCCGTCCATGGTGGTTTAATAATCCCTCAGATCCAAGGAACTTTTACCTCCGATCCTACCAAGAGTTTTACCCCTAAACATCCATGGGGTTTTACCCCTGACCATCCATGGGGTTTTACCCCCAAACCCCCAAGAGTTGTACCCCTGACCATCCATGGGATTTTACCCCCAAACCCCCAAGGGGGCTTTAAAAGCATCAGTAATATTTAAAGTAAACCATAAAAAAGAGGCTTTCTAAGAAGCCTCTCCTTTTATTCACAGGTTAATTCTATTAGCTATTTTATACTATTCTGAATTTTCCCTGGTAAAACTAAAGCCGATCAGGGAGCTTATTATATACCAGATATTTGTTACTTATCCTGTGTTTTTTAAAATGCACATTATCAATACATATTCCTTCCCGGAAAAAATATTTTAAAAAAAAGTCCAAAAATGAGGGTAACAATTTCGACCCTATCCGGATTAAACGGAA
>ERZ795059.802-NODE-802-length-38158-cov-8.923943_pt1 | contig 38158 bp, 53 predicted proteins | sample MGYA00375143_ERZ795059 | MGnify/ENA primary metagenome ERZ795059 (study PRJEB30188, sample SAMN05720168) | activated sludge metagenome | isolation source: Anaerobic digester | place: USA | collected 2015-01-07 ... | reverse complement strand
ATACTTTCTAATTAAGAAAAAAATTACCCCCGGAATTATTCGGGGGGGTAATTTTTTTATTTATTGGCTGTTTTTAAACAGCTGGTGCAGATTTTTATTTTTTTGGTGCCAATTTTTTTGGTTTGGATGTTTATTTTCTGGGTGGTTTTGGTTTTAACTTTGGAGTGGCTGACGTTAAACGAACTTTTAGTACCCCGACCACAGATTTCACAAATTTGAGGCATATTTTCAATTTTAGTAATTAAGCTACCCTATTGGGCGTGTCTTTAATTCTTAAGTATCATTGAAATTTTATCATAATTGCCAAAAAATGTCAATTTGCTATTATTAATAAAGACGAATTAATAATAATTAGTTGGTAATTTATGCCAATTCAATGGTTGTTTGACGAACCTTTGTTGTTTATTGTTTGGGTGGCGGCTGTTCTAGTGGCTTTAACTATTCATGAATTTTCTCATGCAGCGGTGGCTGTTTATTTTGGTGACAATACCCCCAAGTTAATGGGTCGATTAAGTCTAAACCCTCTTGACCATCTTGACCCGCTGGGTTTTTTAATGTTGATGTTTTTGGGTTTTGGTTGGGCTAAGCCAGTGCCGATCAATCCTTATAACCTGCGGAATTCCCGAGTGGGGTCAGCTTTGGTGGCGGCAGCCGGACCGCTGTCTAATTTATTAGCGATTATTATTTTTTCTTTATCAATTAGGTTGCTGGCGTCTTTTTTTGCTGCGGACAATCTATTAATTTATTTTTTGTTTTATTTGGTCTTGATTAATTTTATCCTTTTTGTTTTTAATTTAATTCCTCTGCCACCACTAGACGGTTCAAAAATTTTATTTAGCTTGATACCTAATCGGTATAATGAATTTAAATATAAATTATCAGTCAATGGTCCCTGGATTTTATTGATGATTATTTTGTTCGACAATTTGTCCAATTTAAATTTATTTAGTCGTTTATTTGGTTGGTCATTTTTTATTTTAAGTAAATTTATTTAAATTTAGTTAATTGGCGGTTAATTTTATTATCTTGACTTATTTTTGATAATTGTTTAAAATATCAATTGTTAATTATTCATAAGCTAAAAAGCATCCCCCGTAAATTATTAGGAAAAACAACCTAAATGATTTGTTCCCGGGGTTCCCTATATGGGAATTTTTTATAACCTTACTTATGCCTACCATTAACCAACTTTTAAAAAAGGGCCGAAAAAGTCAAAAAGTTAAATCCAAAACTCCTGATTTGCAGGTGACGTTGGATAGTTTTCATCGGAAAAGAAAAGTGATGCCCAAGGGCAACTCTTTCAAGCGGGGGGTGTGTTTGCAGGTGAGAACCACTACGCCCAAAAAACCGAACTCTGCTTTAAGAAAAATTGCTCGGGTGCGGTTATCAAACGGCCAAGAAGTGACTGCTTATATTCCCGGCGAGGGTCACAATTTGCAGGAGCACTCCATTGTTTTGGTGCGGGGCGGCCGAGTTAAAGATTTACCCGGTGTTCGTTATCATATTGTTCGGGGCGTCTTTGATTCGGCGGGCGTGTCCAGTCGTAAGCGCGGGCGTAGTAAATATGGCGCCAAAAGAGAAAAAGCCTCTAAATCCTAATAATTTTTTAGAATAATATTATGCGTGGTAAACCAGCACCAAAAAGAAAAATTTCTCCCGACAGCAAATTTAATCGGGAAGATGTAGCCAAATTCATCAATTATTTAATGAACCGCGGCAAAAAAAATGTCGCCAGCGATATTTTTTATGAAGCAATGGATATTATTTCTCAGCAGACCAAGCAGGACGCTTTGGAGGTTTTTGATAATGCCATTAAGAATGTTTCACCGACGGTGGAGATTCGGGGCCGTCGCGTCGGTGGCGCCAATTATCAGGTGCCAGTAGCGGTTCGGTCGGAGCGTAGCTTTACTTTGGCTTGTCGTTGGATTTTAGAGGCGGCTAAAACCAGAAAAGGCAAAAAAATGGCGGAGAAATTAGCCGAAGAGTTAATTGCCGCTTACAATAGCGAGGGCGCGTCATTCAAGAAAAAACAGGATGTTTATCGGATGGCTGAAGCTAATCGGGCCTTTGCTCATTTTGGTTAATTAACAATAATTTTTTTAAATTTTATATTTTATGCCCAGAAAACAACCCATTGAAAAAGTTAGAAATATCGGAATTATCGCCCATATTGATGCCGGCAAAACCACGGTTTCTGAACGAATTTTATTTTATACCGGCAAAAAACACAAAATTGGCGAAGTTCATGAGGGTGAAGCGACAATGGATTGGATGGAGCAGGAACAGGAGCGCGGCATCACTATTACTTCCGCCGCCACCACTTGTTTTTGGCCTAATGCTAGTTGGCTGGGCGGTGGCACTCTTCAAATAAATATTATTGACACTCCCGGACACGTTGATTTTACCGCTGAAGTGGAACGCTCGCTGAGAGTTTTGGACGGCGGAGTGATTGTTTTTGATGGGGTGGCCGGGGTGGAGCCACAATCAGAAACTGTTTGGCGCCAATCGGAAAAATATCATGTGCCCAAAATCGGTTTTGTTAACAAAATGGATCGAATGGGGGCGAATTTTTATTATGATTTAAAGGCTATTCATGAGCGGTTGACTCCTAACGCTCACCCCATTCAGTTGCCGGTCGGAGCGGCGGAAACCTTTCAGGGAATTATTGATTTGTTTGAAATGAAGGCCCGGATTTATCAGGATGACTTGGGTATTAAATGGGAGGATGCGGATATTCCGGAAGCGGAGAAAGCTAAGGCTGAAGAATATCGGGCCAAATTGGTGGAAGCGATTGTGGAAAACGATGAAGCTTTAATGGAAAAATATTTGGCCGGAGAAGAAATTGCCATTGACGAGCTTAAACGAGTTTTGCGTCAGGCAGTGATTAATAATAAAATTGTGCCGATTTTGTGCGGTAGCGCCCTTAAAAACAAGGGGGTCCAGTTTTTATTGAACGCGGTGGCGGAATTTTTGCCTTCGCCAATTGATGTTGTTCAGCCGATTGGTCATGATCCGGAAGATGAGATTAAAGAAATAAAAATTGAAGCTCGCGATGAAGCAGAAATGGTCGGATTGGCTTTTAAGGTGGCGACAGATCCATTCGTTGGTAAATTGGTGTTTTTTCGAGTGTATGGTGGCACCTTAAAATCCGGTTCTTATGTTTTGAATAATTCTACTGGTGACAAGGAAAGAATCGGCCGGATTTTGAGAATGCACGCCAATTCTCGGGAAGAAATTGAAGAGGTTTATGCCGGAGAAATTGCTGCCTTAGTCGGCTTGAAGGGCACAACTACCGGCGACACATTGTCGGATATTAGCAAGCGGGTCTTATTGGAAAAGATTACTTTTCCTGAGCCGGTAATCGATATTGCTGTTGAACCGAAAACTAAAGCCGATCAAGAGAAAATGAGTCTGGCCTTGTCTAAATTAGCTGAGGAAGACCCGACTTTTCGTGTTCATACTGATGAAGAAACAATGCAAACCATTATTTCCGGTATGGGTGAGTTGCACTTGGATATTATTATTGATCGGATGAAACGAGAATTTAAAGTGGAGGCCAATATTGGCGCCCCTCAAGTGGCTTATCGCGAAACTATCAGAAAGATGGCTGAAGCGGAAGGCAAATATATTCGTCAATCCGGCGGTCGCGGTCAGTATGGCCATTGTAAAATTAAAATTGAACCAACTGAAAAAGACGTTGATGGTGGTCAAAAAGAATTTGAATTTGTTGATGAAATCAAGGGTGGTATTGTGCCTAAGGAATATATCAGGCCGATTGAGAAAGGTATTCATGAGGCCATGGATCGGGGTGTTGTCGCCGGCTATCGACTGATTAATATCAAGGCCCGTTTATTTGACGGTTCTTATCATGAAGTTGATTCGTCAGAAGCGGCTTTTAAAATTGCTGGTTCTATGGCGTTGCAAGAAGCGGTTAAACACGCCGACCCGGTTTTATTGGAGCCGATTATGCGAGTGGAGGTGGTAACGCCGGACCAATTTATGGGTGATGTGATCGGCGATTTGAATTCGCGTCGGGCGATTATCGGCAAAATGGAAGATCGCGGTCAGGGGACGGCCGCTGTCAAGGCGATATCAGCCGAAGTGCCACTAGCGGAGATGTTTGGCTATGCCACTGTTTTGCGGTCCCTGACTCAAGGCCGAGCTTCTTATGTGATGGAATTCTTCAAATACAATGAAGTACCCAAGAACGTGGAAGAAAAAATTAAAGCAGGCAAAGGCAGTAAGTAGGGTTGTTTGGTTTTTTGTTTAAATTTAAACAAAATAATTAAAGTTTAAACAAAATTTATGACCAGCATTGAAAGAGTGCTTAAGTTAATCAAAAAAACCGGAGACCGGGCGATTATTTTAACCGAGACTGGCGATTCAGCCTATGTGGTTATGGGTATTTCTGATTATGAACAGCTTATTTTGGGAAAAGCCGGAGTAGAAGGCTTGACAGAGGATGAATTATTGGCTAAAATAAACCGTGAAATCGCTATTTGGAAGGATAGTCAGAAAATCCAGGGAATTTCCATTGATCAGTATGATTTTTCTCAAGATTTAGGCGAATTAAATGGACCGGAATTATTACAAAAAGATGGCGAAGACGAAGACCGTTATTACTTTGAACCAGTAGAATAATTTAAATTTGATTAATCGGACTTGAATTTTAATTATTTTCTGTTATAATAATTAAACAATTTTATAAAAAATAAATAAGCGTTAAGAGATCTGGCTAAAACCCCATCTTTAATAAGACCGATGAGGGGATCTCTTAAAAAGGATTAATAACAATGGCTGAACAATTTGACAGAAGCAAACCCCATGTCAACGTCGGCACTATCGGCCACGTTGACCACGGCAAAACCACTTTAACAGCGGCTATTTTAAAGGTGTTGGCGACAAAGGGCAAAAAAGCCCAAGATCGATCAGTCGATCAAATTGATGCTGCTCCGGAAGAAAAAGAGCGCGGTATCACTATTGCCACCACTCATGTGGAGTATGAAACCGATAATCGTCACTATGCCCATGTGGACTGTCCGGGTCACGCTGATTATATTAAAAACATGATTACTGGCGCAGCGCAGATGGATGGTGCAATTTTGGTGGTCGCGGCAACTGACGGCCCAATGCCTCAAACCAGAGAGCATATTTTGTTGGCTGGTCAAGTGGGTGTGCCTTCGATTGTTGTTTTTATCAATAAAGTGGACCAAGTTGATGATCCGTCTTTGATTGATTTGGTTGAAGAAGAGGTCCGAGATTTATTGAAGAAATATGAATTTGATGGCGATAACACTCCAGTTATCCGCGGTTCAGCCCTAAAAGCGTTAGAAGATCCAAACGGCGAGCACGGTGAAGCGATTATGAAATTAGCCGAAGCCTTAGATACTTATATTCCCGAACCGGAACGGGCGGTCGATCAGCCATTTTTAATGCCGATTGAGGATATTTTTTCTATTGAGGGTCGAGGCACCGTGGTGACTGGCCGTATCGAAAGAGGAATAGTCAAGCTGAATGAAGAAATGGAAATTGTCGGTTTGAAAGACACGCAAAAAACCACTGTTACCGGCATTGAAATGTTTAATAAAAATTTGGATGAAGGCCGAGCAGGTGATAATGCCGGTGTTTTGCTTCGCGGTACCAAGAAGGATGAAGTGGAACGCGGTCAGGTTTTGGCCAAACCGGGCAGCATTACTCCTCACACTGAATTTGAGGCTGAGGTGTATGTTTTAAGCAAAGAGGAAGGCGGACGTCACAAACCTTTCTTTAAGGGCTACAAACCGCAGTTTTATATTCGAACCACTGATGTGACTGGTGAAATTACTTTACCGGAAGGAACAGAAATGGTCATGCCGGGCGATACGGTTAATTTGACTATTAAATTGGGCAAACCGATTGCCATGGAAGATAAGATGAAATTTGCCATTCGTGAAGGCGGTCACACTGTTGGTGCTGGTTTGGTTACTAAAATCATTAAATAACATATGACCACAAGGATGAGCAATTAATCACTGCTCATCCTTGCGTGTCTGGAATAATCTTTGTTAATTAAAACATCAATGGCTAGCAAAAATACTGCAATTCAAGAAAACGACAAGACTCATCAGCGGATTCGCATTAAGATCAAAGCTTATGACCATAAGATTATTGATTCTTCCGCCAAAAAGATCATTGAGACTTGTCAGCGCTTCGGCGCCAAAGTGTCTGGTCCGATTCCTTTGCCGACAGAAAAGAAGAAGTACACGGTCAACCGCTCTACTTTTGTTCATAAAGACAGTCGGGAGCAATTTGAAATGCGCACTCATAAACGGCTTTTGGATATTATTGATCCCGATCCCAAAACCGTTGACGCTTTAATGAGTTTGAATTTGCCGGCCGGAGTGAATGTGGAAATTAAAATGTAATTTAAAATTAGGAACCAAAGATAGCGGCCAACTCTAATTGGAAGAAACCGATTAGTGAGCAACAACTTTGTTTGAAGCTCGTAAGGCGGAAGGTTAAGTTTATTTGTCGCCTCTATCTTGGGTTCCTAATTAAAAAATTCAAACCAATAATGGAGAGAGATCCTAAGCAACTAGCAGCTTAATGAGGAAAACCTCCACTGGCGGCTTGGATTTATAAGGAATTGAATAATTTTAATAACATTATCTTAAAAATTGCACAGTTGAACCGCCGGTTTTGTCGGCAGTTAACTTAATCTGGTTTTTAAGATATAGCCAGATTTTTTGTTTATTTAAAAGCAATGAAATTTATTTTAGGAAAAAAATTAACAATGACCCAGATTTTCAAGGATGACGGCAATGTCGTCCCGGTTACGGCAATTTTGGTTGAACCTAATACGGTCACTCAAATCAAAACTCAAGACCAGGATGGTTATAGCGCCGTTCAGGTTGGTTTTGGTCGGGCAAAACATATCAATAAACCTCAAGGTGGCCACCTTAAGGGTCTCAATCCGATTAAGACGCTTCGCGAATTTGTAGTGCCGGCGGAGGAAATTCGTGAGTTAAAGCGAGGCGCAATATTGACAGTTGAAATTTTTAATCAAGGCGATCAAGTGAAAGTAACCGGAGTTTCCAAAGGCAAGGGTTTTCAGGGAGTAGTCAAGCGGCACGGCTTTCATGGCAGTCCGGCTACCCATGGTCACAAGGATCAATTAAGAATGCCCGGTTCGATCGGTTCGACTGATCCGGCCCGAGTGTTTAAGGGTTTAAGAATGCCTGGACAAATGGGGAATAGTCGAGTTACGGTCAGTGGCTTGGAGGTAGTGGCTATTGATCAGGAAAAAAATATACTTTATATTAAAGGCGCTGTTCCGGGCGGTCGTAACGGTTTATTATTGATTAGTGGCCCGGGCGAGTTGATTATTAAAGCGCCGACTAATCAGCCGGAAGGTTCAGCGCTGAAAGCTGATCCGGCTGAAGCTGTCATTAAAGATGCTCAAGCAGTTGAACCGGGTCAAGCCGACACCAATAGTGATGAAACAAGCAATCCAGCGGCTGAATCAGAAAATTCAGTGCCGGCCGGCGAAAATAATAATCAATCGGAAATAAAAACAGAGACCAATTAAATATGATTAAGCTTCAAGTTTACAATCAACAGGCCGAACCAATAAAGGAAATCAAGGTTAGTTCCAGGATTTTTGGTCGCCCGCCCAAAACCGAAGTAATTCATCAGGTGGTTGTCGCTCAACAAGCTAATGGTCGGCAGGTTTTGGCTCACGCCAAAGACCGGAGCGAAGTTAGGGGGGGCGGCAGAAAACCTTGGCGGCAGAAAGGCACCGGCAATGCTAGGCATGGTTCAATTCGTTCGCCATTATGGATTGGCGGCGGTGTCACCTTTGGTCCAACTAAGGAACGCAATTTCAAAAAAGCCGTTAATAAGAAACAAAAACAAGCGGCTTTGGCTATGTGCTTGTCAGACAAAGTAGAGGATGGTCGCTTGATTGTATTTGATAAATTGGAAAACAGCTCCGGCAAAACCAAAGCTTTAGTTACCTGGCTCAAGACCGTGGCGGATAAAATTGAAGCATTGAAGGAAACAAAGAAATTTTTATTAATTTTGGATACCAATGACCGCCAATTGATCAAAGCAGCAATGAATTTAAATAATGTTAGAGTGGTCTTGGCTGATAGTCTTAATTGTGTTGAATTATTGAATAGCCAAGCTTTGTTAGCATCGGAAAAGGCAATGGAAAAAATTGATCAGCATTACCACAAGCTTAGTGATTCTAAAAAAACAAACAGTAAGTTAAGCAAATAGTATGAGTATTTTTGATAAATTTAAAAAGAAAGACGACCAGTCACCCGCTCAACCGGTTTTGAAATCAAAACCGGCCAGCAAAAAACAGGCTACCCCACTAGCCGAGGCGCCAGCCGGCGCTCCGGTTGAGAAAGTTGGGCCGGCAGGTGAGAGTCAGGGTGTTTTTATTCGGCCGCTTATTACAGAGAAAGCCGCTGTCCTAAATCAGTTTAATCAGTATGTATTTGAGGTGAGCGGTCAGGTCAATAAAATTGAAATCGCCAGAGCGTTTGAGTCTCGTTATGGTGTCAAGCCGTTGAAAGTCCGAATCATTAATCACGACGGCAAGTTTGTCAGGTTTGGTCGCAGCGCTGGTCGAACTAAAAATTGGAAAAAGGCGATTATTGTTTTACCAGCCGGCAAAACTATTCAGGTTCATGATGGAGTTTAATCATAATAGTCAAACAGTTTTAATTTAGTAAAGTTAATATGGCAATAAGAATTTACAAACCAACTACTCCCGCTAGACGTCAAACTTCGGTTTTGACGAGTGATGATATTACCGCTGCCAAGCCTTTAAAACGATTAGTGGTTTCCAAGAAAAATCGGGCTGGCCGAAACAATCAAGGCAAGATCACTGTTCGTCATCAGGGCGGCGGCAGTCGGAAGAAAGTTAGGCTGATTGATTATCGTCGTGACAAATTTGATATTCCCGCCAAGGTGGCCAGTCTGGAGTATGATCCTAATCGGAACACCAGAATTGCTTTACTTAATTATATTGATGGCGAAAAGAGATATATTGTCGCTCCGGCTGATTTACAGCTTGGCCGGGAGGTTATCAGCGCTAAACGGGCAGTTGATTTTCAGCCGGGCAATGCTATGCCTTTGAAATTTATTCCGGCCGGAATGTTTGTCTATAATGTTGAGTTAGTTCCCGGCAAGGGCGGTCAATTAGCCAGGAGTGCCGGTAATAGTATCTATTTAATGGCGATTGACAATGGTCATGCCCAGTTAAAAATGCCCTCGGGCGAAGTTCGGTTGGTGGCGGAGGATTGTTTAGCCACTATTGGTTCGGCTAGTAATCCTGATTATAAGAATATTCGTTGGGGCAAAGCCGGCCGAATGCGCCACAGGGGAATTAGGCCGACAGTTCGGGGCAAAGCAATGAATCCGGTTGATCATCCTCACGGTGGTGGCGAAGGCAGTAATCCGATTGGTATGAAAAGTCCAAAGACGCCCTGGGGCAAGAAGGCGTTGGGTGTAAAAACTAGAAAGCAGGGCAAACAGTCGGATAAATTTATTATTAAACGTCGGAGCAGTAAAAAAAGAAAATAAGTAATAAAATTTGGTAGAATTAAAATATTAAAATATGGCTAGAAGTATTAAAAAGGGTCCCTACATTGATGAGAAGTTGATGAAAAAAGTGACCAATCTAAAAAAGGGCGATAAGACAATCATCAAAACTTGGTCGCGCGATTGTGTCATTACTCCGGAAATGGTTGGGTTTACTTTTGGGGTTCATAATGGTAAAGATCATTTGCCAGTATTTGTGGTGGAAAATATGGTCGGCCATAAATTGGGTGAATTTTCTCCGACTCGGAAGTTTGTCAAGCATGGCGGTAAAATTCAAAAGACAATTGAACAAAGCAAAAAATAATTTTAATAAAAAAGCAATTAATTAATCAATATGGAAGTTAGTGCCAAGGCAAAATTTATCAGGATGTCTCCTCGCAAGGTTAGACTAGTGGCGGATGTCATTAGAGGATTGGACGTCGAGGAGGCTTTAGTCCAGCTGGAATTTAATAAAAGAGCGGCCAGCTTGCCTTTGGTTAAATTGTTGAAATCGGCTATTAGCAATGCGGAGCAAAACCATCAATTGAAGCGGGACAACCTGTTTGTCAAAGAATTGACCATTGATGACGGTCCGACTCTGAAACGTTGGCGGCCTCGAGCCTTCGGCCGAGCGACGATGTTGCGGAAACGGTCGTCTCATATTGTCATTGTTTTGGGAGAAAGAGTGCCGACTGTGTTGACCACCAAAGCCAATCAGTCAGCCAAGAAACAAGCCGACATAATCAAAGTAAATGATCTGGAAGAATTGAAAGATTTGGATCGGGAGGAGAAGTCAGAAGATCATTTAGCTGGCGATGGCCGTCAAAAAGTTAAACGGCAACAACAAAAAGGATTTACCAATAAAATTTTCAACCGTCGATCCGGTCAAAAGTAATTAAGAATAATTATGGGTCAAAAAGTCCATCCAAAATCATTTCGTCTAAAAGTTAACAAAACCTGGGATTCCCGGTGGTTTAATGATAGAGATTTTCCGGAACTATTGAGGCAAGATGTCAGAATTAGGAAATTTATTTTAAATAAATTCAGAAATGCCGGCGTGTCCAATGTTGATATTGAGCGATCAGCCAATCAATTGACAGTGAATATGCATTGCGCCAAGCCCGGTTTGATTATCGGTCGGGGCGGTCAAGGCGCTGAAGATTTAAAAAAGGAAATTCAGAATAAGTTTTTGAAAGACGGGTTTAGTCGAAAAAAGGGAATTAAAAATATCAATCTGAATATTCTGGAAATTGAAAAGCCCAATTTGGACGCTACCGTGGTAATGCAGCAGGTGATTGCTGATTTGGAAAAAAGAATTCCTTTTCGGCGAGCAGTGAAGCAAGCCATGGGTCGAGTTGAAAAAGCTGGCGCTCAGGGTGTGAAAATTTCTGTGGCCGGCCGCTTGAACGGAGCGGAAATTGCCCGGACGGAAATGTTTGCCAGCGGTAAAATTCCTTTGCATACCTTAAGAGCTGATATTGATTACAGTCGCGCCGCCGCTCAGACTATTTACGGTAAAATCGGCGTGAAAGTTTGGATTTATAAAGGTGAAGTCTTTAATCAAGAAACTAACAGCAACAAGAAATAATTATGTTAGCACCAAAGAAATTAAAACATCGCAAACATCATCGGCCTCAAACTAAAGGCCAAGCGACCACCAGCAATACGATTGCTTTTGGCAGCTTCGGTTTGAAAGCGATTACCGGTGGCTGGATTGAGGCCAGGCAAATTGAGGCGGCTAGGCGAGTAATGACCCGATACACCAAACGGGGCGGCAAAATTTGGATTAGAATTTTTCCGCATCGGCCGATTACCAGCAAGGGCACTCAAGTTACGATGGGTGGTGGCAAGGGCGTACCAGAGCACTATATTGCTGTGGTCAGACCGGGAATGATTATGTTTGAAATGGACGGCATCACGGAACAGCAGGCCAAAGAGGCTATGGAATTGGCGGCTTATAAACTGCCGGTTAAAGCTAAATTTATTGCTAAAAAATAATCAGTTATGAATATTAACGAAATTAACAATAAAGACATTAATGAATTAAACCAGTTGTTGGGCGATTATCGCAAGAAACTGGATGACTTGAAATTTAAAGCCGCTCAGAAACAGCTGAAAAATATTCGGGAGATTAGAGTGATTAAAAAGGCTATTGCCAGAATTTTGACGGTTTTAGCGGTAAAAACCAAACAAGTGAAAAAATAAACATATGGCAAATCAAGCACAACAAAAACAGAGCATTATTAAGAAAAAATTTATTGGCGAAGTGGTTTCCGCTGGCATGAATAAAACTATCGTGGTCCGAGTAGATAATTTGAAATTAAATCCGCGTTACAATAAACGCTACCAGGCCAGCCGGAAATACAAAGTCCACGATGATAAAGGTCAATTTAAAGTTGGCGACAGGGTTGAGTTTGTTGAATGTCGGCCCCTGAGCAAAGACAAAAAATGGCGGGTAATTTATAATCAATAAGAATTAAGTGACGGCTCTTTGGCTGATTAGGTTTTGGTTGTTGATTGATTCAATCGGTTATCAATCGCAACCTCATAAGCTAACGAGCCAATCAGTTAACAAGTTAAACATATGGTTCAAGCAAGATCAATGATAAATTCCGCTGATAATACTGGGGCGAAGAAATTTCAAGTGATAAAAGTACTCGGCGGATACAAAAAACGTTATGCCCGATTAGGTGAAATAGTCACCGCCTCAGTTAAAGAAGCTGTTCCTCACAGCGCAGTGAAGAAGGGTGATGTGGTTCAGGTGGTATTGGTGCGGACCAGAAAAGAGGCGCGGCGTCCTGACGGTTCTTATATTCGGTTTGATGATAACGCCGGTGTAATTATTGATATGAAAAATAAAGAACCCAAGGGTACCCGTATTTTTGGACCGGTAGCCAGAGAGCTGAGAGGCCAGGGTTATCAGAAAATAATCAGCTTGGCGCCGGAAGTGTTATAAACGGTTAAATAAATTCATTAATTATGAAAGTTAAAATTGGCGACAAAGTAAAAATGTTAGCTGGCAAGGATAAGGGCAAAACCGGCAAGGTGTTGCAGCTTTTAGTTGGCTCCAACAAAGTGGCGGTTGAGGGTTTGAATTTAGTAACAAAACACCAACGTCCGAAAAAACAAGGTGAAGCCGGACAACGGGTTCAATTCCCGGCGTTGGTCGACGCTTCCAAGGTAGCGGTTATTTGCCCCAAATGCGGTCAGCCGGCCCGAATCGGTTATAAGTTCATTGAGGGCGCCAAAACAGAAAATCAGCCAAGCAAGAAGATTAAAAATCGGATTTGTCGAAAATGTCAGCAGGAAATTTAAGCTTTAATTATTATATTTATGGAATCAAGATTATATAAAAAATATTTGCAAGAAGTCCGGCCGGCGCTCAAGGAAAAATTTTCTTTAGCTAATGATTTAGCCGTGCCGCGAATTGATAAGGTTAGTCTTAATGTCGGTATCAATTCTCGCAACACTGATAGCGGTTACTTGGAAAAAGTGGAGGAAGATTTGACTAAAATCACCGGCCAGAAGCCAGTCCGTACCAAAGCTAAGAAGGCGATTTCCGCCTTTAAGGTCAGGGAAGGAATGGTGGTGGGTGTTAAAGTCACCCTGCGTGGCCAGAGAATGTATGATTTTTTGGATAAGCTGATCAATGTTACTATCCCCAGAATTAGGGATTTCCGCGGCTTGCCGGAAAAAAATGTCGATCAGCGGGGCAATTTGAACTTGGGTTTTAAGGAGCATAATGTTTTTCCGGAAATTAAGGCTGATGATATTGAAAAAATTCATGGTTTGGAAATTGCCATTTCGACCACGGCCGATGATTACGCCAGCGGTTTGGAATTGTTCAAATTATTGGGTTTCCCTTTTCAAAAAAATAACAAATAGTTAATTAAATATGGCCACTCAAGCACAGATAGCAAAATCGAATAAAAAACCGAAATTTTCCACCCGAGAAGTAAGGCGTTGTTGGCGTTGCGGCCGGAAACGGGGTTATATCCGCGACTTTAAATTATGTCGCATTTGTTTTCGCGAGTTGGCTAATAACGGCCAGATTCCCGGGGTGACCAAATCATCTTGGTAATTCAATAAATAATCAGTTAAGATTTAAATAAGCTAAAATATTATGACAGATCCCATTGCTGACATGCTAACTAGAATTAGAAACGCCTCTAAAGCTAAAAGAGATGAGGTGGCGGTGCCTTTTTCCAAAATTAAGCTGGAAATAGCGAAAATTTTAAAACGAGAAGGCTACATTGCTGATTTTGCAGAAATCAAGCCGGGCGTAGCGCCGCATAAATTTGGTGGCATTGTTATTAAATTGAAATATAACGACAGTCAGCCGGTGATTGCCGCCATCAAAAAGATCTCTCGGCCAGGGCGGCGGATTTATGCCACCAAAGATAATTTACCCCGAGTATTAAACAATTTAGGGTTGGCGGTTATTTCCACTTCCCAGGGACTGATGACGAATCGTCAGGCCCAAAAAGCGGGCTTGGGCGGAGAAGTAATTTTTGAAATATATTAATTATATGAGCAGAGTAGGTAAAAAACCGATTAGTATTCCAGCTGGCGTCGAGGTGAAGATCGACGGTGGTTTTGTGGTGGTCAAGGGTCCCAAAGGAGAATTAAGGCAACAATTGCACCCGCGGGTAACGGCGACCATTGAGGCTGGTCAAATTTTAATTAAAGTGGCTGATGAATCAGCCAAGGAAGATCGAGCGTTGTGGGGTTTGTTTGGCAGTCTAATTAGAAATATGGTGATTGGAGTGACTACCGGTTTTTCGAAAAAATTGGAAATAGTTGGCGTTGGTTTTAGCGCGACAGTGTCAGGCAAAAAACTGGTTTTAAAAGTTGGTTTCTCTCACCCGGTTAATTATGATATTGTTGACGGCATTGACATTAAAACCGAAGGCAATGCTATTATTATTAGTGGGGCCGACAAACAATTGGTCGGCGAGGTAGCGGCTCAGATTAGAAAAATCAAAAAACCCGAGCCGTATAAGGGTAAGGGCATCAAATATGCCAATGAGCAGATAATTAGAAAAGCTGGTAAGGCAGCCGGCAGCAAGGAATAAAAAAATAGCTTTAATATTATGAACCAGCAGAAAATAAAAAAATCAATCAGGCAGCGCCGGCACCGGCGAGTACGGGCGAAGATTTTTGGGACTGGCGAGCGGCCCAGACTCTCGGTTTATCGGAGCTTGAATCATATTAGCGCCCAATTAATTGATGACAGTCGGGGAGTGACTTTGGTTGCCGCCACTGACCAGGAAGTTAAACAGGCCAAGACCAAAACCGACCAAGCGACCGCCGTTGGCAAATTATTGGCGGAACGGGCGGCCCAGAAAAAAATTAATCAAGCAGTGTTTGATAAGGGTTTTTTCAAGTATCATGGTCGAATCAAAGCTTTGGCCGACAGCGCCCGAGAGCAGGGTTTGAAAATATAATTAATGAGCAAATAGTTGAAGGTTTTTAAGAAAAATATGACGGAAAAAAATAAAAAAAATTTTAGAACCAAAAGAGAAAAACCGGAATTTGAGCAACAAATCGTGGACATTGCTCGGGTAACTAGAGTAATGGCCGGCGGTAAAAGGATGCGGTTTCGGGCTTGCGTGGTAATTGGCAACAAAAAAGGCAAGGTTGGCATTGGTTTAGCCAAGGCCAAAGACGTTCCTCAAGCGGTTCAGAAGGCAGTCAAGAAGGCGGAGCGAGACGCTATTATAGTTAAAATGTCCCGGGGCACTATTCCTCATGAGATTAGAGTCAAATTGGGGTCGGCTAAAATATTATTGAAACCAGCGCCTGAAGGAACGGGAATTATTTCCGGTGGTGCGGTTCGGTTAGTATTAGAATTGGCCGGAATTAAAAATGTGGTTTCCAAAATTTTGGGTACCAACAACAAGGTCAATAATGTTAAGGCGACAATTAAAGCTTTAAGTCAACTTAAGGCGGTCAAAACGGCGGATAAAAAATCGGCCGAGCCGACAAAGGACAAAAAAGTTTCCGTCAAACAAGATTCTTCAATTAAGTAAATTTTTAAGCCATGGCAATTAATTTATCCAATTTAAAACCAGCGACTGGATCAACCAAGCGGAAAAAACGAGTCGGTCGAGGCGGCAAACGCGGCACTTATTCGGGGCGCGGCCTCAAAGGTCAAAAATCCAGAAGCGGCGGTCGAGGCGGCCTAAAGGCGTTGGGTTTTAAGCAGACGCTTCAGCGGATTCCCAAAAAACGTGGTTTTAACAGTCCGAAAGCCAAACTGGCGACGATTAATTTGTCTGATTTGGACAATCATTTTCAAGCCGATGAAACAGTTGACGCCCAAAAGCTTCTCAAAGCCGGCTTGATTAAAACTGCTCAAAACGGCGTTAAGGTTTTGGCCAAGGGCCAATTGTCAAAAAAACTGCATGTTATTGCCGACAATTTCTCTCAGGCGGCCGAACAGGCCATAACTGCCGCCGGCGGTCGAGCAGAAATTAGAAAATAAATTTATGTTTAAGAAGCTAAGCCAAATTTGGAAAATCAAAGATTTGCGCAACAGTATTCTGTTTGTGATGGGGATGTTGGTTATTTTTCGGGTTATTGCTCATATTCCCATTCCCGGAGTGGCAGCGGCTGGTTTGAAGCAGGTTTTTTCCAGCAATCAGATTCTCGGCTTATTAAATATTTTTTCTGGCGGTACGATGGAAAATTTTTCCGTTGCGATGTTAGGCATTGCTCCTTATATCACCGCTTCGATTATTTTTCAGCTCTTGGCTATGGTGGTGCCTTATCTGGAAGAGCTGTCCAAAGAAGGGGAATATGGCCGACAGAAAATCAATCAGTGGACCAGGTTATTAACCATTCCTTTGGCTTTTTTTCAATCTTTTGCCATGATTTCTCTACTGAAACGAAGCGTTCCGGATTTATTTTCCGATTTTGGCGCTTGGGAAATGATTACTGCTATGGTGACTATCACCGCTGGCACCATATTTTTGATGTGGTTGGGAGAATTGATTTCTGAAAAGCATGTCGGCAATGGCATTTCTTTACTGATTTTTGCTGGTATTATTTCCGGCCTGCCAACAGCGGTGGGCAGTATTTTATACACTTATGATCAAAGCCAAATTATCAATATGTTGATTTTTGCCGTTATTGCGATCGTTACTATTATTGGAGTAGTGGTGATTACCGAAGGTCAGCGCAATATTCCTGTTTCTTATGCCCGACGGATTCGGGGCAATAAAATGTATGGTGGTGTTGATACCCACTTGCCGCTTAGAGTCAATCAGGCCGGCGTGATTCCGATTATTTTTGCTATTTCCATTATTTTGTTGCCGTCAATGGTGGCCCAGATGCTTGTAGGCGTTAAAACTGCCTGGTTAGCAGCGGCAGCGCAATGGATTATTCAGTTATTTGAGAATCAGCTATTTTATGGCATTATTTATTTTGTTTTAGTGGTGGTATTTACTTATTTTTATACGGCGATTATTTTTCATCCGGATCAAATTGCCGAAAATCTCCAGAAACAGGGCGGTTTTGTGCCTGGCATTCGACCGGGTCGGCCAACCGCTGAATATCTTCAAAAGGTGGTGACGCGGATTGTTTTTACCGGCGCTTTATTTTTGGGTGTCATTGCAGTTTTGCCGCTGATCACCGCTCAAATTACGGATACACAGAATTTGGTTGTGGGCGGCACCAGCCTGCTAATTGTGGTATCAGTAGTGATTGAAACCGTTAACCAGATTAACGGCCAATTGTCAATGCGCGATTACGAAGAAATTTAATTTTTTGTTGGATTTTTTGGGCAGTCCCGGTTAGTTTCGGGGCTGTTTTTGGTTAATTTGAAAAAACTGGCTTTATTCCGGCAAATAAGTTAGAATTAAAAGAGATAAATCGAACAGCTGAAATAATTTTTTCACTTTTTTACTAGAGGGGCTAGACAGGAGAGAGGTGAAAAAATTGATATAATTTTCAGAAATCAAACAGACTTTGAATTTATATCGGTCGTCAGGTAAGCTGAATTTAACTGAAAAATTTATCAAGATATAATAAATCATTTTAAAATTATGTCTATTAGTCAAGACAGACCGTTTGAAATTATTGTGCTGGGTCCGCCGGTTTCCGGCAAGGGCACTCAAGCGGAATTATTAGCCAAAACTTTTGACATTCCCCATATTTCCACCGGGCAGATTCTTCATTCCATCAAGGATGACATTGCCAATCCCTTGGCGCAGAAAGTCGCCGAATTTATGAACGCCGGTTCGCTGGTGCCGGATGAACTAGTCAATCAATTGGTTGCCGATCGGATCAAAAAGGACGATTGTGTCAATGGTTTTATTTTGGACGGTTATCCGCGAACATTGTCCCAAGCGCAAGCGATTGACGCGGCCGTAAAGTTGGATTATGTTTTTTTGGTTAATGTTAGTGACGAAACTATTATCGAGCGGATTTCCGGCCGCCGCGTTTGCAAAAATGGTCATGTTTGGCATATCAAATATTCGCCGCCGAAGACTGAAACCGTGTGCGATGATTGCGGCGAACCTCTTTTTTTGCGTGATGATGATAAGTCGGCCGTGGTGAAGAATCGCTTAGAAATTTTCCATCAGAATATGGCGCCGATAATTGAATTTTATGAAAGAGCAGGAATCCTCATTAGAATTGATGGAGAGAAGCACATTGAAGAAGTGTTTCAACAGTTTGTCCGGCATATGATTTATGATTTGAGAAATAAAGTTAACCGGTCTTCGGGGGGGTCGCTGTCGGGAACCGCTACCATTTGAACTTATGGTTAAATTGAAAAATAAAACTGAGGTGGTTTTACTTCGGGCGGGCGGAGCGCTTTTGGCCCAAATTATGGCGGCTGTAGCCGAGCGCGTCAGGACGGCCGTCAGGACGGACGTCAGTACGGCCGAGCTTAATGAGTTGGCGGAAAAATTAATTGCTCAGGTCGGGGGCGAGCCCAGTTTCAAGGGTTATCGGGCGGCTTGGTCCGAAGGCGTCTATCCGGCGGCGTTGTGTGTTTCGTTGAATAATGAAGTGGTTCACGGTCTTCCGTCACCTGACCGGCTGATTAAGAACGGTGATTTGGTGGGCTTGGATTGCGGTCTTAAATATCGGGGCTATTTTACGGATATGGCGCTGACGGTGCCGGTTGGCCAGGTCGGTCAGGCGGAACTGAAATTATTAAGCACTACTCAGGAGGCGTTAATGCGGGGAATCGAACAAATCGCTCCCGGTAAAAAAATTTCCGATATTGCCAAAGCGATTCAGAAACAGGCGGAAAAAAATAATTTTTCTGTTGTTCGACAATTAGTCGGCCACGGGGTGGGCTATCAAGCCCACGAAGATCCCCAGGTGCCCAATTATTGGGATAAGACTTTTCCTGATTTGGAGCTGCGGCCGGGCTTGGTTTTGGCGATTGAGCCGATGTTTAATTTGGGCGCTTGGCCGGTTGAGGAACAGGCTGATGGCTGGACCATTGTTACCAAAGACAATAGTATCAGCGCTCACTTTGAGCACACGGTCGCTGTGACGGAAAAGGGCTATGAAATATTGACAATGCCGCTATGAAAATTCTCGGGCTTGATTATGGCGAGGCTAAAGTCGGCTTGGCGCTGGGCGACAGCGAGACCAGGACGGCTTTGCCGTACAAAATTATCAGGAATTCTGGTTGGAATAATTTGTTGCTCGAGTTGAAAAGTATTTGTCGGACCGAAAGAATAGAAAAAGTGGTGGTTGGTTTGCCGATTAACAGTGCTCAGGGCGATTCTGTTTTGATGAAACGAGTGACTGAATTTATGAAGCGCTTGAGGGAAGCGTTGGCCCTTGAAGTATTCGGCCAGGATGAGCGTTTCAGTACTCGCCAAGCCAGGGAGCTGATTGATAAAAAACGCGCCGACGATGATATCGCTGCCATGCTGATTTTGCAAAGTTATTTTGATTGTCAGTCTTAATATTTTATGTCTACCGTTGTTACTGCCGGCATTGTCTTGCGCCAAAGTCCATATAATGATTTTGACCGTCAGTATGTCATTTATACTCGCGATTTGGGTAAGGTGCTGGCCATTGCCAAGGGCGGCCAAAAAACAATCTCCAAGCTTAGCCCGCATTTGGGTGCTTTTTTTGTCTCTGATTTAATGTTGGCTAAAGGGGCTAATGTTTATCGGATTGCCGCCAGCCGGGTGGCGACTAATTTTTTCTCTTTGGTGGTTGAGCCGGATAAAACAGTGTTGACCGGCTATTTGTGGCAACTAATTGACAAGGCCGTCAGATTTGATTACAATGATTCCGTTGTCTTTGTTTTGTTGGCGGATTTTTTGGCAAAATTGACCAAAGCCGAAAACCAACAGCAGAGCTTATTGATTTTTAACGCCAGTTTATTTGCCTTATTGAGCCGGTTGGGCTATTGTCCGATTGTTCGAGAAGTAAACAATCAACGCCAACTTTTTAAATTATTAAATCAGTTGGTAGTGGAAGTGGTAGAAACGGAACTTAAGAATCAACAAGCGGTCAGTCAATTGTTTGACAGTAGTTCTTTAAAAACGGGAGGGCAACATTATGGGGTCGTCAATCGAATCGGCATCGAGAATCGGAGCCAGATCAACTGAACAAGCCTATCAATTAACTAGTCAAGAAGCCTCGGCTGAGGTGATAGTTGACTATAAAGGCCAGGAAATTATTCGTCGCCACCGTCGGGTGGCCGTCACCAAGGAGCGGATTGATTTTTCGGGCCTGTGTCGGGAATTCTACTTATCAGCCGAGAAATTGTTTGGTTGTCTCCATCAGGGGATATTGCGGGAGGGTTTTTGTTTTCTCTCGGAACAGATTATTGAGTTGACGCCGGGTAAATTGGAGGACTTGGCGGCCGCTGATTTTTCCGAGTGGAAAAGCTATTCCATTCGAGTTCGCCTGCTGGGCCACGACCAGCGTCGGGCGCTATTTCGGGCAGTATTGTTTACTGACCGTCAGATTTACGAGCTGCCCTTTTATTTGGAGTTTTAACGCTCCCGAGCTTGACAATTACCGGTTGTTTCTGTTTGGAAACAACCGGTTTTTTCTTGCTAGATTTTGGATATTTGGTTATAATTAAAACATGGTAATTTTTTAATTGTTTAAAAAAATTTTATGGACAGAACTCCGATTGGGGAGGTGACCAACCAAGTGGGCCAGACAGTAAAAGTGACCGGCTGGGTGCATACGCGGCGGGATCACGGCAAAATCGTTTTTATTGATTTGCGCGACCGCAGCGGCATTTTACAGGTGGTGTTTGTTCCGGATAATCCCGAAATATATGAACAGGCCCAGAAATTACGCAGTGAGTTTGTAGTTAGTATTGTTGGTCAAATTAATGCGCGACCGCAGAAAATGGTTAATGATAAGATTGCCACCGGCACCGTGGAGTTGTTGGCGACCGGTTTGGAAATTTTAAATGAAGCCAAAACGCCGCCGTTTGAAATTGACAGCAGCCAAGAGTCTGGCGAAGAAATCAGAATGAAATATCGTTATTTGGATATTCGTCGCGAACGGCTGAAAAATAATCTAATAATGAGGCACAAGATTGTTAAGTTGGTTCGTGATTATTATGATAATTTAGGTTTTTTGGAAATAGAGACGCCGGCTTTAACTAAGGGCACACCGGAAGGAGCGAGAGAATTTATTGTCCCCGCCAGATTATGGCCCGGCCAGTTTTATGTCTTGCCTCAATCACCCCAACAGTTCAAGCAGTTATTGATGGTGGCGGGAATTGAAAAATATTTTCAAATCGCTCGCTGTTTTCGGGATGAGGACACTCGCGGCGACCGGCAAGCGGAGTTTACTCAGATTGATGTGGAACTGAGTTTTGTTAGCCAGGAAGAGGTGATGCGACTTACCGAAGCATTGATGCTTAAACTGATTCAGGAGTTTTATCCCGGCAAAAAAATTGCCCAGGTTCCGTTTCCTCGGTTGACTTATGCCGAATTAATGGAAAAATATCAATCAGATAAAGCTGATTTGCGCAAAAATAAAAAAGACCCGGAGGAATTAGCTTTTCACTGGATGATTGATCCGCCGATGTTCAAGCGATCAGAAGCCGAAAAGAAATTGGTTGCCACTCATCATCCGTTTACTATGCCCAATCCGGATGATTATCAGCAGTATCCTGATCAGCCGGAAAAATGGCGGGCCAGCAGTTATGATTTGATTTTAAATGGCACAGAAATTTGGGGCGGGTCAATTAGGATTCATTCCCAGGAGATGCAAAGGAAAGTTTTTAGCGTCCTTGGCTTGGCGGAAGCGGAAATTCAGGCTCGGTTTGGCCACCTCCTCGAAGCATTTGCTTACGGCGCTCCGCCTCATGGCGGTATTGCTGCCGGCCTGGATCGAATTGTGGCGATTTTGCAAAATGAGGAAAGCATCCGTGAGGTCATTGCTTTTCCCAAAACCGGCGACAGTCGCGATTTATTGATGGGGGCGCCCAGTCCAATCAGCCGGAAGGCGCTGCAAGAGGCAAATATTCAACTGGCGGCAGGAGTGGCGGCGGTTGAGGGGTTTGACACCGCTCTGGCTGATTAAATAAAATTATTTTATGGATTTAAAACTTGCCCAAGTCAAACAAGATAAGCGCATCAAAACTTTTATCTGGCAAACCGATAAATATTTGGATGCGTTGGGCTATACTGATCATGGTGGTCGGCATATCAACATTGTCGCGGAACGGGCCCGGTCCCTGGCCAAGAAAATAGGCCTCAATCAGCAAGACCAGGAATTGGCGGCGATTGCCGGTTATTGTCATGATATGGGCAATTTTTTGGGTCGGGACCAGCATCATTATTGGGCGGCATTATTGTTCTCCCAGTGTTATCTTAGGGACTATGAACCATTGGCTGTATCCACGGTTGCTCAGGCGATTGTCAGTCATGATAAATATGATTTGAAGATTGTCAATAAAGTGACGGCCGTGTTGATTTTGGCGGACAAATCCGATGTCCACCGCAGCCGGGTCAGGGAAAAAAATCGCCGCCGGCTCAAAGAAGATATTCATGACCGAGTGAATTATTCAGTTACTAGCAACGACCTGCTTGTCCGATTGGCCAAAAAAGAGATAATTTTGAAACTGAAAGTTGACACCAAAATCACTGATCCGTTGGAATATTTTGAAATTTTTATCGATCGGATGTCTTTTTGTCGATTGGCCGCTGAATATTTGGGTTATCAGTTTGTATTGATGATCAATAATTTCAAATTATCTTAACCCCGAGTAAATATGCGTCTCTCCAGTCTGCAAAAATATATTTTACGGCGCGGCTTGGAGGACAGGAACGGCTCAGTCAATAAGAAGACGCTACTGGATTTTTATCGCCGACAGAAAGATCCGCCGACTGCCATTAGTCAGTTGTCAATTATCACTAAGAGCGTCGAGCGGCTAATTAGCCGCGGCTTGGTGCGGGGTGGCGGCATTAAAACTGCCAGAAAGTGGTATATTGATCGGGTGATGCTTACGCCAGCGGGTCGGAAGCTGGCGCGGCGGTTGCTGGGCGAACAACAACTATTGCCTTTTAAAAATAAAAATAATAAATAACTTTAATTTTATGGCTACTAATACCGCCAAACATAGCGGCGCCCTAGATGCTTTTTTGAATTTGCTTAGCTTGGTTACCCTGGGTTGGCTAGCGTTTGCTATCGGGATGATTTGCTTTCAAATCATCGACAAATACCTCGGTCCGGACAATGTGGTGTATTATCTCAATAATTTTTCCCAAGACCGACTTAAATTTGGCATTGCTTCGGCTTTGATTATTGCCCCAATTTTTTTGTTTGTTTCAGCTTTTTTGCATAAGCAGTATAAACAGAACAAATTGAATCCGGCTAGTGGCATTCATACTTGGTTGACTTATCTCATGTTATTTATCGCCGCTATTTTTATTGCTGGTAGTTTAATCAATATTATTTTTCGGTTTTTAAATGGCGATTATACCGCTCGGTCGATTTTACGGGTGTTGGTGGTTTTATTGATTGCCGCCAGCATTTTTGGTTATTATTTTTATGACTTAAGGCGAAAAAGTTATTTGACCAAAAGTCAATTATCAATAGTGGCTTTTGTCGGAGTGATTTTATTGGTATTAATATTGGTTATTTGGGGCTTTGTTTTAGTTGATTCGCCGGCTCAAAGTAGGGCGGTCAACAGCGATCAACAGCGAGCAAACGATTTAACTCAACTTAATTTTTTAATCAGCAGTTATTATCAGGTTAATGGTCAATTACCGCCGGATTTGTCGGTTGTTGGCGGCCAAACTTACACTGACCCGGTTAGTGGTGCTCCCTATGGTTATAATTTAGTCGGTGATGATACTTATGAGCTGTGCGCCGAATTCGCCACTGATACTTCTGCTTCGGTCGGCCAGTCGATTAAGGATATTTATGCGATTGGTATTTGGTATTATCATCAGGCCGGCTATCAGTGTTTTCAGCAGAAGGTAGCGTCGACAGTCAATGTGAAGACGGCGCCAACCGTGCCAATGGTTCAATAAATAAGATAATCATAACAAACTAAAGATTAATCATATGTCCATTCCCATTAAAGTCAAGAAGTATCTTGATAAGCAAGACATTGATTATCAGGAAATTGTCCACAAAACCGTGTACACTGCCTTTGATGCGGCCCAGACTTTGAAAAAAGAATTGAACCAAATCGCTAAAAATCTTTTGGTCCAAGTCGATAAAACTTATGTCTTGGTGGTGGTCCCGGCTGATAAAAAAATTAACTTAGTTAAAGTTAAACGGGCTTTTGGGGCGAAAAAAATTTCTATTCCCAATGAAAAATTAATGATTAAGGTGTTGAAAATCAAACCGGGAGCGCTTTCTTCGTTTGGCAAATTGCATCAATTGGAAACCTTGGTTGATAAGGCAATGCTCAAAACCAGGCAAGCAGTGTTTTCTACCGGTAGTTTTACTGACAGTGTTTTTATGAAAGTGAAAGACTTTATTCAAGTGGAAGAAGCCAAGCTGGCCGATGTAGCCATGGCCGGCGGCTATAAAATACCCAAGAGCACGAAAAAGAAAATGCGGCGAGTTAAAGCCAAAGTGGCGCGGAAAAAATCAGGCCTGGCCAAACAGACTAAGCCGGCCGTTAAGAAAAAAAGCGTTAAGCGGTCTCGGTCCAAAATTGCCGCCGCCAAAAGAAAGTAACTAATGTATAAGATAAAATTGGAACAATTTCAGGGGCCGCTAGATTTATTGTTGCAGCTGATTGAGCAAGAGAAAATGGATATTTCTCAGGTGGCTTTAGCGAAAGTAACTGACCAATATTTGGCCTATTTGGAGCAGACCCAGGACATTAGCGCTACGGAATTGGCTGATTTTTTGGTTGTCGCCACCAAATTATTGGTCATCAAGTCCAAGACACTCTTGCCCCAATTGGCCGATGAAGAGGAAGACAGCGCCGAACAATTGGAAGCGCAACTAAAAATGTATCAGGATTATCTGGCGGCGACTAAGTTGGTGGAGGAAATTATTGGTCAGCAGCGTTTTTGTTTTAATCGCGAGCGCTTGGCCGTTAAATCGGAAGTGGTGTTTAGCCCGCCTTCGCAGTTGACAGCGTTGGAATTGGCCGCTATTTTTACGACTGTCCTGAACCGGATAGATTATATTGTCAATTTGCCCCAGAAGATTATGGCCCGGGCGGTCAGCCTAAAGGAGGTGGTGGCGGACATTCGGGAAAAATTGCGTCAATTTAAGAAAATGAATTTTCAAAATGTTTTAGTGACTGCTCAATCCCGAGCCGAAGTGGTAGTCTGTTTTATGGCTTTATTGGAGCTGATTAAATCCGGCGAAGTGGCGGTTAATCAGCGGGGAGTGTTGGATGATATATTAATTGAAAAAGTTTAATTTTATGGCAGAAAAAAACCAGATTGAAAGTCTGCTTTTTGTTTCTCACAAGCCGTTGAGCGTCAAGGAACTGGCCAAGCTGACTGGCGCGACCGAAGCGGCGACTAAAACGGCGCTAGTCGCTTTGGCTGATGATTATCGCCTTCGGTCTGGCGGTATTCAACTGTTGGAATCAGGCGATAAGTACCAATTGGTTACTGCGGCCGCTTCCAGTCAAGTAGTGCAAAAATTCATTAAAAGTGAGATGACCGGCGAATTGACTCGGCCGTCTTTGGAGGCGTTGACCATTATTGCTTATCGTGGCCCGATTTCCAAGGCGGAATTGGAATTGATTCGCGGTGTCAATTGCAGCATTATTTTGCGCAATTTGTTGATGCGCGGATTAGTTGAATCAGCTGAGGACAAACAGCGGGGGATTACCTTGTATAATATTACTTTTGATTTTTTGAAATTTCTCGGTTTATCCAAAATTGAGGAGTTGCCCGATTTTGAGAAACTTAACCGCAATAATAATTTGGATAAATTACTTAATGCGGAAATGGGCGATAATTTAAATCATAATGATTAGTCGTGGTAATTTATGTTCGAGATAATTATTAATTTGATTTTAACCAGTTTGTTTTTGCAGTTTCAGGCCGGACAGCAATTGGTCGCTCCAGTTGAAGGTTTGGCCAGTCGTTTGCCCGAAGCTCAATTGCGGCAGTTGATAGAAACCGCTCCCCAAAAAAAGCCGGACGCCTCTTTGGGGGTGGCAGTGACAGCCGAGAGTGTTTTGGTAGTAGACAAAAAAACCAATAAAATTTTATACGAAAAAAATTCCGGCCAAGCGCGGTCGATTGCCAGTTTGACCAAATTAATGACAGCGTTAGTGTTTTTGGATCATAATCCGGGCTGGGATGAGGTAGTCACGATTAGCGGTGATGATTATCGTGAGGGCGGCATTAGCTATTTTATTGCCGGTGAACAGGTGACAGTCAAAGATTTATTTTATGGCACTTTGGTCGCCTCAGCCAACGAAGGGGCGGCCGCTTTAGTCCGAGTGACTGGGATGAACCCCGAAGAATTTGTCGCTCAAATGAATGCCAAGGCGCAGGCGCTCGGGTTGACTAACACCGTTTTTGCCGACGCTACCGGCTTGCGTGATGCCAATCAATCCACTGCTGCCGAGGTGGCAGTGGTATTGCGAGCCGCCTTAGGCCGGCCGGAAATTGCCGGCGCTATCAGTTCGGAAAGTTATAATATTGATATTATTAATAAGGGCGTTAGCCGACAGATTGTTAATACCAATAAAATTCTGGGCCAGCAATTCGGCCTGGATAATATTCAATACTGGGTGGAAGCCGGCAAGACTGGTTATTTGGAAGCGGCCGGCTATTGTTTGGCCAGCCAGGTGAAAAACGGCGACAATAAGGTCTTGGTGGTCGTCTTGGGCAGTAAGAGTTTACAAGACCGGTTCACAGACACCAAAAGCTTGGCTTATTGGGTGTTTAATAATTATTTTTGGCAATGACTTTTATTTGGCAATATTTTATCCATTTGAGGTATTTGCCACCGGAAATAATCACCATCATTATTTCCATGTTGCCGATTGCCGAATTAAGAGTTAGTTTGCCTTTGGCGATTTCTTCGCTGGGCCTATCTTGGTGGCAGGCTTATTTTTTTTCGGTATTGGGCAATTTTATTCCGGTTTATTTTATTCTCCGGTTTATTGGCCCGGTGTCTAATTGGCTGTCCAATCACTTTAAATTATTCAGAAAATTTTTTGCTTGGCTGTTTGAGCGGACCAGAAGAAAACTGACAAAAAATTACCAGTTGTACGGTTTGTGGGCTTTGGCGCTCTTTGTCGCCATCCCTTTACCGGTTACTGGCGCCTGGACCGGCGCTTTGGCTGCTTGGCTGTTCGGCTTGGATTGGAAAAAATCAATTTTTTTTATTCTATTGGGCATTATGCTGGCCGGTGTTATCGTCACTTTGATTACCACCGGTGTTTTGGAATTTTTGTCCTGGCTGGTATAATCTCATAATTAATATCAATAATATGTCCGAACGATTTTCTCGCCATCAAATAGAAGACAGGGACGACAATCCAGAATCCTTGGAATCACTCGCCGAAACCCTTCGGCTCAAAGAGCAATACCTAGCCCAAGTCAAAGTCCTCTACCAGTCAGGCATCTTGGAAAACTTTCCCGCCACCAAAGAACACCCCACTCCCGAACTGGGCATTGTGGGCATAGACGGTCAAGAATATCCTCTGCCTAGCTATGAAGACATTTTAGACCGGCTAAGCAACTCTGAAACCAAAGAACTGATTGAAAAGAAAATCAGCCAAGGATTTGTTAAGCTCCAACTTACCCCCTTTGCCTTGCCTTTATCCGTCCTTATCCAAAGATATAAAGATGTCCTTTTAAAAACCAATAGAGAATCAGGCATCAAAGCCACAAATGGCGAGACCCTTGAACTAAACGAAGACGACCCCCTCGATGTTTGGGACAAATTCATCCAAGCCGACAATCCCCAAACTCCCGAAGACAAGCAATTGGAATACCACATTCAGACTTACGACCGCCACCAAACCAAAGAAGACCGAGGCGGCAAATACAAAAGCGAACTGCTCCAAGACCCCCAAAACGCCTGGACCATTTCTCTTATTGAAGACTTGCCTGATTTGCCTGCTGAAAGTGAAGGCCAAATAATTTCCAACAGAAAACAAATAGAAGTCGACAAATCCCCCCAAGACTATCTCAAGCTCTTGCAAACCCAAAAAGAGTATCAAGGCGAAACCGGCCAAACCCCGGAAGAAGCTTTTACCACCTATTTGACCTATCTGCAACAGGAGCAAATTGCCATTGATGACTATAAAGGCCAAGGCAAAGTCAACCTTTTGGTTGGTAATTATCTGTCCGGCCGCGCCCCGCTTTTCTACTGGAGTCGCGTCCATTGTAAGCCGAGCCTCGACTGGGAGAATTATGACGATCGCAATATCTACAATGGGTGTCGTCCGGCGGTGAGGTTTTAACCTATCCCTTGACCTTTAGCCCTTATCCTTCCTTTATTTTTGATTTGAAGTAAAAAATAGTCTAATTTTGCTATTTTTGCCGTTTTTTAGATTGATTTTTATCTTAATATTTGTTATAATTAATAAATAAACAAGAGTAAATCATCTATGAACTTAGAAAAATTTGTCCAAAAAAACAAGCAATTCTGGTGGTATGTAAAAAATCCCATCTGTCTTGATGAGCAGGCAATTATTGAAGGTGTTATCAAGTATGGTGATATGCCGGAGGTCAGACAATTGTTGGATATTTTGGGTAGAAAAAAAGTCGCTCATATTTTTGCCAAACAAATTGCTGGCCGGCGGACAAATTATGACGCCAAAACAATAAATTATTTTAGAAGATACTTTAAACATTATGCCAAATAAATTTTATCCGGTAGTCTTGGAAGACGGCCAAAAAAAACTATTGCCGTTGGTCGGCCGTTTTTTTGCTGATTTTTATTTGGCCGGTGGTACGGCTATTGCCCTGCAGCTCGGCCATCGTCGGTCAATTGATTTTGATTTATTTACGCCACGAGCCATTAGCCAGCCGAAAATTAGAAAAATCATCATCAAAAATAATCATATTGATCGGGTCATTATTGATGAAAAAGACGAATACACTTTGATTGTTGACGGTATTAAGCTGACATTTTTGCATTATCCTTTCAACATCAAGCCGAGTAAAAAATTTGACGGCTATATTCAATTGCCTGATTTACCGACTTTGGCCGCTATGAAGGCCTATGCTTTAGGTCGGCGCGCCAAATGGAAAGATTATGTTGATTTGTATTGGATTATGGAAAATAATTGCGGCATTGTTAAAATCATCAGAAAAGCCAAGGAGATTTTTGGCGCTGAATTCAATGAAAAAAATTTTCGTCGGCAGCTGGCTTATTTTAAAGATATCGATTATACCGAAACAGTCGATTGGCTTTCAAGATTTAAAGTTAGCGACAAAAAGATAAAGGACTCGCTGATTAAATTCAGTCTAATGGAATAGAATATTAATTTTTTTATGCCCTCTCCCGAACATCGCCAACCAAAAACAGAGACACAAAACTTTCCACCCGATTTATCTTCGGAATCTCTTTCTTCTCCCGAAAGCGACCCCGCTTTAGAACTCGCCGAAACCCTTCGGCTCAAAGAGCAATACCTAGCCCAAGTCAAAGTCCTCTACCAGTCAGGCATCTTGGAAAACTTTCCCGCCACCAAAGAACACCCCACTCCCGAACTGGGCATTGTGGGCATAGACGGTCAAGAATATCCTCTGCCTAGCTATGAAGACATTTTAGACCGGCTAAGCAACTCTGAAACCAAAGAACTGATTGAAAAGAAAATCAGCCAAGGATTTGTTAAGCTCCAACTTACCCCCTTTGCCTTGCCTTTATCCGTCCTTATCCAAAGATATAAAGATGTCCTTTTAAAAACCAATAGAGAATCAGGCATCAAAGCCACAAATGGCGAGACCCTTGAACTAAACGAAGACGACCCCCTCGATGTTTGGGACAAATTCATCCAAGCCGACAATCCCCAAACTCCCGAAGACAAGCAATTGGAATACCACATTCAGACTTACGACCGCCACCAAACCAAAGAAGACCGAGGCGGCAAATACAAAAGCGAACTGCTCCAAGACCCCCAAAACGCCTGGACCATTTCTCTTATTGAAGACTTGCCTGATTTGCCTGCTGAAAGTGAAGGCCAAATAATTTCCAACAGAAAACAAATAGAAGTCGACAAATCCCCCCAAGACTATCTCAAGCTCTTGCAAACCCAAAAAGAGTATCAAGGCGAAACCGGCCAAACCCCGGAAGAAGCTTTTACCACCTATTTGACCTATCTGCAACAGGAGCAAATTGCCATTGATGACTATAAAGGCCAAGGCAAAGTCAACCTTTTGGTTGGTAATTATCTGTCCGGCCGCGCCCCGCTTTTCTACTGGAGTCGCGTCCATTGTAAGCCGAGCCTCGACTGGGAGAATTATGACGATCGCAATATCTACAATGGGTGTCGTCCGGCGGTGAGGTTTTAACCTATCCCTTGACCTTTAGCCCTTATCCTTCCTTTATTTTTTATTTTTGATTTTTGGAATTTTTGTCCTGGCTGGTATAATTTAAATATCATAAAATATGGTCAAACCGATTTTTATCGCCAATTGGAAAATGAACTTAACCCTCAAAGAGCGGGTGGCTTTGGCGCAACAAATCAAAGATGATTGGGGTAAGGAGACTAATAAAGAAGTAGTTATTTGTCCGCCGTTTGTCAGTTTGGTCCAACTGGCGGAAATTTTTAAAGACAGCCATATCAAGCTCGGCGCTCAAGATGTTTTTTGGGAGGAGACCGGCGCCTACACCGGGGAAATATCGCCGGTGATACTGAAAGAAATTGATTGCCAATATGTCATAATCGGCCATAGTGAACGGCGTCAATATTTGGCTGAGACTGATGAGATGGTCAATAAAAAAGCGGTCGCTTGTCTGGATAACGGTTTGACGCCGATTGTTTGTGTTGGGGAAAGCCTGGAACAACGCCAGAGAAATGACAGCGCCACTATTGTCCACTGGCAATTGAATCGAGCCCTAGAGGGGGTTGAACTGGTTGCTAATGAGCAGTTAGTGATTGCTTATGAACCGATTTGGGCCATTGGCACTGGTCGGCCGATTGAGCCGCCAGACGCTCAAGAAATTTTAGAAGTGATTCACCAGACTTTAATCGACCATTACCCATTGACAATTGTCAATAATAATATTAGGCTGATTTATGGCGGCAGTGTTGAGCCGGACAATTGCGCTGATTTTTCCGCCGTGAAGTATTTAGCCGGTTTTTTGGTGGGTGGCGCCAGTCTCAAAAGGGAGCAGTTCAGTCAGCTAGTAAAATTAAGTTTTTCTTAAATGTTTATTATTATTGTTTTGATTATTGTTATTATTTTTTCAGTGGTGATTTTTGGTTATTTGCTGTTTAAGCGTTTGCCAGATTTGCGCAGTTTGGATATAGAATCGATCGCCGAAGAAAAAGAAGGCAAGGCCCGAGCGAAAATTTTGGAGGCTAAGTTTTCCCGCACCACTGGCGCAGTGAGCCAAAAATTAAACCACTTCGTTGGACCGTCAAAAAATTTTTTTCGGGCTAAGTTTCGTCATCTGAAAGACAGTATTTACCAACTGGAAGAAATTTATAAATCAGATCACGCCAAGAAGAAAAAACGGCCACCAACGATTAACGAGCTATTTGTTCAAGCCAAAGGATTTATTGATAAAGACGAATTTGCTCCGGCGGAAAAAGCCTTGATTGAGATAATCTCTCGCGATAATAAAAATGTCCCCGCTTATGAAATGCTGGGCGATTTGTATTTTGACAACCGCAGCTATGATCAGGCGGAGGAAATTTATAAGTATTTACTCAAGCTTTATACGGTTAAGAACAAAAAATCATCGCAGGCCCTTAATGTGATCAATTTGAGTAGCGATGAATTACAACAACTGGAAACGGCTTTGGTGGCGGATTTGGATATTGATCCCAAGATCGCTACTTATTATGATGATCTGGGCGAAGTCTATGATGTCACTGGTAAAATTGATAAGGGCCTGGAAGCTTATCTCAAGGCGACCGCCATTGAACCGAGCAATCCCAAATATTTGAATCGATTGATAGACTTTGCTCTTAAAGCCAGTGACAAGGGTTTGGCCAAAAAAACCTTTAAGCGCCTGAAGCAAATTAATCCGGAAAACGCTAAATTGGGGGAACTGGAATCAACTATTGAAAAAATGAAATAAATTTGCTAAAATATTAAGACTAGTTCCGGCTATTATTCTATTATTTTTTTTAAAATTTGCTTAATTTGCCATTGTACCTGCCCGCCGATAGGCGGGGCTCAGTTGATTGGTTAGTCGATTGAAAAATTATTATACTTTAAAACTTATTTATTTAATTTGCCGTTGTAGCTCAGTTGGTAGAGCGCATCCATGGTAAGGATGAGGTCTCCAGTTCAATCCTGGACAACGGCTTTGGGTCGGTACCGAAGTGGTCAAACGGGGCAGACTGTAAATCTGCTGGCTTCGCCTTCGCTGGTTCGAGTCCAGCCCGGCCCACCATAAACATAAACGCCAACCTCGAACTTAAAATCCATATATAAGAGTTACTACAAAAGCAGCTATAATTAACGGAATTTTTGTAATAATTGGGTCAATTATCGGTGCAATTATTGCTTCGATAATAGCCACAAATATAACGTAAATATGCTAAATATCGAGGCTAAATCAGTTACTACGGAAAGTCTTAAGGTTTTAGATGAAGACGGTCATGGTACTGTGATAACTCCTGGGCCAACAACGACCCTTGGGTTTCAATAAATTTTACAAGGAAAGTTCGAATTTTATAAGGTCCACTAAAAACTCCCTCTTATGGGGAGTTTTGTGGTATAATAAAAATAATATGACTCAGAATACATTTTTAAAAACCGCTCGCTATATTGTCATTGAACTATTGGGCGAATTGGCTTATTTTCCAATTTGGTGGTATTCTCGCGGCGTCAAAAAAACGGCAGTTTTTTTCTGGCAGGCGGTAATTAATATGGAACGCCGACTGGGTTGGTCGGTTTGGCTGACTAATTTGTTTAATCCGATGTATGGCCAACGAGATTGGCAGAGTGTTTTAATCAGTTTTTTTGTTCGACTATTTCAAATTGTTTTTCGCGGGATTTTGTTGTTGATTTGGCTGGTATTGATGTTTCTTTTGGCTCTATTCTGGCTGGCCTTGCCCTTACTAGTAATATATCAATTAGTCAGTTTTTTTAATAAATGACTTCAACAGTTAAAAAAAATTATTTATTTTGCCCCGCTTGCCGCGGCACCGGCCGAGCCGGCGCTGGTTTGTGCTCCCATTGTCGCGGAGCAGCAGTTGGTCTGAATTATAGCGGTCTGTTTTTGTATTGGGGCCGGTCAATCAGCGCCGGTTCAATTGTCCAGGAACGTTTTTTCCGTTTGGTAAAATTGGCTTTTAAGATGGCACTTTTCGGTTTTGGTATTGGCGGGGTAATTATTTTGGGTTGGCAATTTTGGCGTTGGTCAGTGGCCGGATTGACTTTGCTGGATTTGGGGCAGCTAGTTAGGGCCAAGAATTATCCGATGTTTATTTTCTGGTTGAGTTTGTTGGCTGATTTGTATCTTTTCTATTTGTTGAATCGAGATTTGGAAAAAGAAGAAAAAATCAAAGAAAAACATTATCAGTCGTCTTTAGCGGAAACAACAGAAATCAGTTGGGAAGATTTGGCCAGTTCTAATCAGCGGCAACAAGTTGATGTCTCTTTGGCTTACGGCACCCAGGCTAATTTGGTGGTGGAACGGGCCTATCAATTTGCCCGGCAGTTTGGTCATCGTCAGCTAAATCCGATCCATTTATTGACTGCTCTGTTAACTTTTAATGAAGTGGGGTCGCTATTGGCTCGTTTGGAAATAACACCGGAGAAAATTAAGGAAAAAGTGCTTGATAATTTAACTCACGAGGAGCGTGGCGTCAAGCCGGTTTTATCGCCGGCCAGCCGGCAAACACTGGTGGAGGCGTATAAAATCGCTTATGGTAAGCGTAAGCAAAAAGTCGGCTTGACTGATGTCTTGGTGGCGGCTAATTTGTTTGATCAGTCAATTGCCGATATTTTTTACGATTTGGAAATTGATTTTGATAAAATAAAAAATGTGGTAATGTGGGCTGATTTTTATGACATTACCCAGAGTTATTTGCGTCGTTTTCGAGCGGTGGCCAAATTTAAGCCCCAAGGCAATCTAGATCGTGCGATGACCGCTATGGCCACCCCCTTTCTTAATCGTCATAGTCGCAATTTGACTACTTTGGCCAAATACGGTTATTTTAGCCCTTGCTTGGGTCGGGATAAAGAAATTGAGGAAATTTTCAGGGCGGTTCAAAGCGGTCGGCGCAAAGGCATAATCTTGGTTGGTGAGACCGGGGTTGGAAAAACTGCTATTATTCGCGGCCTGGCTCAGCGAATGGCGATGGAAGACGTGCCCGACATTTGGCGGGACAAGCGGCTGGTTGATTTGAGCATTCCTAGTTTGATTGGCGGGGCGGCGCCGGATGTCGCTCAAAGCCGATTGATCAGCGCCTTGAACGAAATTACTCAAGCCGGCAATATTGTTTTAGTATTGGAAAATATTCGGGAACTGTTGGGAATTTCGGTCGGCGGGGAAGAAAGTTTGGAATTGGCGGAAATTTTGGTCCAGGTTTTGGCCGGCGGCGGTTTTTACTGTTTGGCCACCACCACCCCCGCCGATTATGCTCGTTATATTGAAAGGAGTTCATTGGTTAGCGTTTTTCAACCGGTGAGAATTGAAGAGCCGGACAAAAACAGCGCTATTCAAATTTTGGAAATTAAATCCGGGGCGATTGAGAATAAGCACCAGGTCTATTTTTCTTACAAAGCGATTGCTCGAGCCGTGGATTTAGCCGATCGTTTCATTCCGGATCGTTACTTGCCGGACAAAGCCATTAATATTTTGGAAGAAGCGGCGGTTTTGGCCCGGCAACAACGGGGTCCGGCCGGCATTGTTCGCGGCGAAGATGTGGCTGAAATTGTCGCCCAGGCGACTAAAATACCGGTTCAGCGAGTTAGTCAGGAAGAAAGTCAAAAGCTGCTTGATTTGGAGCAGTTGATCCATCAGCGGATTGTTGGTCAAGCTGAAGCGGTCAAAATGGTTGCCGCCAGTTTGCGCCGGGCCCGAGCCGAGATGCGCGATATTAAGCGGCCGATCAGTAATTTTTTGTTTTTGGGTCCGACTGGCGTCGGCAAAACGGAATTAGCCAAAACTATTGCTGAAGTTTATTTTGGCTCCGAAGACAATATGATCCGCTTGGATATGTCCGAATATCAGGCGGCCGACAGTATCAATCGGTTGATCGGCCAAGCCGACAGTCCCGGCTTATTGACAGAGGCGGTGCGGCAAAGTCCTTTTAGCATCATTTTATTGGATGAAATAGAGAAAGCTGATCGTAACATTATTAATATTTTTCTCCAAGTGATGGAAGATGGCCGTTTAACTGATGGCGCCGGCCGAGTTATTGATTTTACCAATTCAATTATTATTGCCACCTCCAACGCCGGCACGGAGTTTATTCAGGATCAAATCAGGGCCGGTCTGGGCGTCGAGCAAATTCGCGATCAATTGGTTGACTATCAACTCAAGGATTATTTTCGGCCGGAATTTCTCAATCGGTTTGACGGGATTATAGTTTTTCGGCCGCTTAATTTGGCCGAAGTGGAGCAGATTGCCCGACTAATGATTGACCGATTGGGCAAAAACTTATCCCAGCAGGGGGTAAGTCTGGAAGTGACGGCGGCGGCTATTCAGGAATTGGCCCAAGCCGGCTTCAATCCGACTTTAGGCGCCCGGCCGCTCCGACGGGTAATTCAAGAGAAGGTGGCCGATATTTTGACTAATTATTTATTGGAAAATAAATTATCCCGACGGGATGTGGTGGTGATTGATGCCGGCGGCGTTATTACGGTTAAGAAGGCGATTTAAGGCTTGCAAAAATCGGCTTTTTATGGTAAGCTGAATTCCGTCCCACGGGATTTTTATTATTCAGTTGAGCCAGTCCGGATTCGCCGACTTAGCTCAATGGTAGAGCAACCGCCTTGTAAGCGGTAGGTTGTCGGTTCGATTCCGACAGTCGGCTAAATATAATTTAACAGCTAAAATCAAATTTATGTCTCAAGACAACATGATAAAATTAGAGTGCACCGCTTGTAAAAGAGTCAATTATTTTTCTCGGAAGAATAAGAAGATTTTAAAAGATCGTTTGGAAATGAATAAATTTTGCAAGCACTGTCAGAAGCATACCAAGCACAAAGAGACCAAATAATTTTATCGGCCCTTAGGGCCGCTTTTGGGCGTGTAGTTCAACAGTAGAACGGCGGTCTCCAAAACCGCAGACGAGGGGGCAGCACCTTCCACGCCTGCCAGTTATTAAAAAGCAATCTGTTTAGCCGTTGGGGCGAGATTGCTTTTTGTGTTATAATTAAGTTGTTTTATGACTAGCCAAAGTTGATTGGTGGTATGTTCATTGGTATGTTCATTGGTATGTTCATTAATTAATAATTAATCCTTTATGGCCAGTGAAAAATATATTCGCAAGGTGGTTAAAAACGGTCGCAACAGTTATTATCTTAATATTCCCAGAGAAATTGTCAGGGCGCTTAAACTCAAAGAAAGACAAAAATTAATCATCGGGCAGCAAGGGAAGAGGATAATAATAAGTGATTGGACCAAATAGCAATGAGAGCGCGCCGACAATTAGCCCTTTGTTTTTTGGCCGGATTAAGCTTAGCCGGCTGTGTCATTCAGTGGCCGGTCAATTTGCCGTCGGTCAGTGAGGGACGGCCGGAAACTGAGTCAGTTCAAGCGCTAATGACCGAATCACCGGCCCCGGCAAAGATTAAGGAGGAAATCGAAGTGCCGATTATTATCTATCATCACATCAAAGACGATTACAACTCAAACAGCGAGGCGGACAAAAATTATACGGTTACCGTGGCTAATTTTCGGGCCCAATTGGATTATTTGGTTGAACGGGGCTTTGCCCCGATTTTGATTAGCGACATAGCCCGATATTTTGCCGGCGATTTTAAATGGCCGGACAAACCGATTGTCATCACTTTTGACGACGGTTTAATTAGTCAATATCAAAGTGCTTGGCCGATTTTAAGGGAACGTGGTTTTAAGGCCACTTTTTTTATTTTTACCAATCCGATCGGCAAAAATGACAACTATTTTAATTGGGAGCAGATTAATGAATTGGCTGAGGCCGGTTCGGAAATCGGCAGCCATGGCCATTATCACTTGTTTTGGGATAAGATAACCGACCAGGAGTTAAGACAAGAAATTATCGCGAGTAAAGAGATGATTGAAGCGAAAATTGGCCGGCCGGTAATTGCCGCCGCTTATCCGTTTGGTCAATCCAGCGATCAAGCGACTCAAGCGCTTAAAGACGCCGGTTATCTGGTTGCTCGGGATATTGTTAATGGTCGGTCGCATCAGTCGGCAGAGTTATTTAAATTAAAAGCCTATTTTGTCACTAATGATTTTAGTCGTTTTAAAACAATAGTGGGTGATTAAGCTTTGTTTAAACTTGTGTTATAATTAAAGAAAATTAATAACCAAACCATACTATGTCCAACCAATCTGGCTTGTCGCCAGCGCTAAAAATAGTTTTGGTTTTTGTATTGGTGGTGTTTTTGATTGTTGTCGGCGGTTTAGCCTGGGCAGTGTACAAACTGTGGCCGCTGTTAAAGACCAATGAAGCCGCTTTGCCCACTGTTAAGCCGGAGACTGTTTTAGATGGCGCCGATTCAGTTAATCAAGACACTACTGACAAAAACCCCTTATTAAATGCCGACCAGGAACGGGTTCTGGAAAACTTGGGTGTGGATGTGGCCGCACTGCCCCAAGCAATTACCCCGGCGCTGGAGCAATGTTTTATTGAAAAGTTGGGTCCGGACCGGGTCAAGGAAATCAAAGTCGGCTACTCATTGACAGTAATGGATTTTTTCCAGGCCAATAGTTGTTTTTAGGGTTGTCGGTTGAATTATTTTACCAGTTTAAAAGCTCCGCCAATGGCGGAGCTTGAATTTTGCAACAAAAAAGGCTATTTTGCGTAATAGATATAAAGAACAATTATGGTGATTAATTTTATCCCGGA
>ERZ795059.797-NODE-797-length-38235-cov-6.971032_pt1 | contig 38235 bp, 24 predicted proteins | sample MGYA00375143_ERZ795059 | MGnify/ENA primary metagenome ERZ795059 (study PRJEB30188, sample SAMN05720168) | activated sludge metagenome | isolation source: Anaerobic digester | place: USA | collected 2015-01-07 ... | reverse complement strand
TAGTCCAGGGTGACCGTCATACCGATCTCCCAATGCCTTGATCATTCCTCCAAAATATTGTAAATATCTGGCATCTTCAGGATCAACCCTCCACTTCTCTGTAGCTTCGGTTTTTTCCGGGCCAACCATTTTACGATACCAATGTGGGACATCTTTATCACCTTCTTCAAATGGAGAAATTCTCAACATCAAAGTTTGGTTGCGCTCAGCTGCGGTTTTGAGGGCTTTGTCGATCATTTCCCAATTATATTTTCCCTGCTCAGGTTCCATAAATTTCCAATTCACTCTGAAGTAAGAGATCGATGTTTGTGGATATCCTTCATTTTTAAGATTTCCGTCAAAGGTTTGATAATCAATAAGATAGCCTTCTGTCCACCATGGCCCTGGATTGAGGGTATCTCCGTTGAATCTTTGAAAAGTGGTAAATCCAATTCCTGGATTGGTGAGCACATCATGAATTTCTTTTGGCTTTACGCGAATACGATTATTTACTTGTTGAGCAGTCAATACTAAGTTCAAAAATAAGAAAGTGATAAAAAGTGCGTTTTTCATTTTGATGATTTTTAGACTTGGAATGATCTTTTATTTGAATTCAGCAACTTGGCTATTATTTTTAGATTGAAGAATCAAAACTTTCCCTCTTCCAAAATGACCTCATGCTTTAAGGTTGATTTAAAAATGCTTTTATTCCCCTTTTTGAATTCCAGCGTACCAGGACCATTCGATTTTGACAAGGTGACGAAAATATTTTTGCCTTTTGTTGTCAACTTTACCGTGACATAATCCGAATCTTCGTTAACCAATTCCACCTTCAGGTTTGCTTTGTCCTTTTTACCAGAAACATGCATAACATTGAGAAAAAAGTCTTCTTTAGATGCTTTTTGGGGACTCAACTCTACACGCCATGCACCAGCTTCTTCGCCATAGTGCAAAGCTGTTGGGTCATAATGTGAATTCAATCCGAATTTAAAAGAGACCGAATCGACCATACATTCGTTTCCAATCCCGCCAATGATTTGTGTGGAAGCCGATTTGGGCAATAAGGTAAAATTGGTTAATCGGCCCTGTTGGTGTTCAATCTGAATGTTGTTTTTATTGATTTTGGGTTCCTCAATGGCATGTAACAACCATGTTTTCTTGAATGAAGCATCGTCAGAAACCACTTTATCAAATACGATGAACACATCGGGTTGTACAAAAACCACTTGCCTTACAAACTGATCGACCTTATTTTCGTGGTAAGCTTTAGCGCCATCTCCACTGATGTACGTAAACTCAGGGGTGGATTGATAAGCGAGGATATTCCCAGTTTCCCAACGGTCCCCCCTATTTACCCAATCGCAAGTACCGATGCCATCATCAGAAGGAAAATTTCCCTGGTCATAATCTTCTGGCACATTCCTGGGACTAAACTTGCCATTTGGCCTCAATAAATCCTTTTGTCCTCCATCATTGATGATTTGTTGTGACATCTCTTCATTGGGATCATAGACCAAAACAGTATTGTGCGCAATGGATCTGCGGTAATAATTAAAAAATTGTGATTTGGTGATTGCATCTGGATTTTCAATTACTGCTGTCCAATCATCATCATATCTACCGGCATCAATGGCCAATGATCCTTGATGGTAAATTTCCAAATTGTTGATGTCATTGTGCACGTGATCGCCCAGGTAATCGCCACAATGGAAGGTAAACCAAGTAGCTTTAGATTTTTTGTCGGCTTCGTCCCAGTCCCAAGCGCTACGTCCGATCAAGAGCCCTTTGCCTTGAAACAACCTATTCAATGGCAATTTACTCAATGGTTTTTCGGGAATAGCAGGGTTATACCAAAGCGCATTTGCATATTTTTTATCTGGCTCAAGTTTGAATCTTTCAAAAGGACAATGGTTGATAAAATATTGGTTAAAACCGTCCTTAAAAGTTTCATTCAACATGAGCAAGGCAACGTGTTCCCAGTCTCCAATGTATGGCCAATCATTGTCATCGCTAGGCAAAGCAAGGCCATTGGGTTTAAAACTGTACAAAATATATTGGCCCGTATTTTTCATGTGCGGCGAATCACTTATAACATCAAAACCTGTGGCAGATTTTATAGCAAGAAAAATCCTGAGGGCATGGTAGGTAGAATGTCGGTTGTAATCAAAGCCTTCTGCCCATTCACCATCAGGGAAGACATTGTCAAATGTTCTCATGGCATCTTCTAACTCTGGTTTCAAAAATTCCCAAGAAGACTTTGCGTAGGGATCTTCATGATAAAGGGCAAGAGTTGCTGCGGTAACAGGCCATGCACTTGCATACATAGAATTGTGAAAAGACCTCCACGACCTTTTGAAACTGATTCTTTTCTTCATATCTGCCAACATTTCCTCCGTAAGGGATTCCTTTTCCTCCTTTTTCAACAATGGAAAACACCAGTCATAACAAATGGCAATATCTGCCAGATTGGCCTGAATGGAGCTCGTTTTACTTCGGCCCTCTTTGGTATCTAAATCATAAAAAACAGAACCAGAATCAACCCTTGTCCCTATGACTTTATCTATGGCTTTTTGGCCGTAAGTTGCATCACCTGAAACCAAATAAGTTAAAGCCAATCCAATGACAGAAGGTCCTGCAATTTCTTGAATTTGATCCGCATTTTTCCCCTTGAATTTTTGCTTCAACTGCGTGAGTTTATCTGCATCAACCCAAATTCTTGGATGGTCTTTGCGTATTTCAATGGGATCAAACCTATTGTTTCCTGGCGCCTTTTGAGCACTCAAACATTGAGCTGGAAAAAGTAAAATAGCTACCCATGTTAAAACAGGAAAACCTTTGTGTAAATAAATGCTAGAGACAAAGCCCAATTGATGATGTAAACAATCTATGAGCTTCGTCTGAAATTGCTTGAATGTTGGATTATTTGAAATCAATTTTATGGTATTTTAAGTGTTATTCAAAAACTGGGCTTCCGTGCCAGATACTGGAACCAAAAGTGGTGAGGTATACTTTTTCAGGATCATTTTCGTCAATAACCACGCGGTGCCCCCAGTGAAAATCATAAGCTTTGATTGCCTTCCATGTTTTGCCGCTATCCAAACTCCCATATGCTTTTTGATTGAAAGTGTTGCAATACAATCTCCCTTTGTGGTGTGGATCGATGGTGACATCATATACGTATTGTTTTTGGTCAAAAATGGGTTTCCAAGTGGAGCCTCCATCTTCAGATTTCCAGACACCACCAGGTGTTTTTATTTCTTTATTACCGGTTGTTTCATTGGCTATTTTTGCGCCAACCAAGTCTGAATGTGCGATGTCTGACCAAGCCGCCAAGTAAACTATGTTGGGGTTTTCTGGGTCGATGGCAATGCCATTTGGAAAAAACATATCTTGGTGAATGACCAATTCTATCCATTTTTCTCCGCCATCTGTTGATTTGTATACAGCACCTGATAAAATTTCTGGTCCAGGTTTTTCATTGAGGTGTTGAGGCACTGGGCTTATGACCAAGTATAAATCACCATTGGTTGCCAAACTCAATTCAAAAGCGCAGGTATTTTCCTGAAGTCCCTTGTTTCTTAATTCCCAATTTTTACCCCCATCTACAGATTTGAATACACCTTTGTTATAAACAGCCGCATACAAAGTGCGATTTTCTGTTGGAGATTTTGGATCCAATACGATGGACGTTGCCGGCGCATCTGAGCCCATGCCATTTACAACTGGGCGCCAAGTCAAACCCCCATCATCAGAAACACATATTCCGCCCTTTGCCCCATCAGACCGTTTCCATCTTGGATTTCTGGTCATTTTGCCTCTGGGAAAATCATGCATTCCAGACCAAGCTGACCAAACACGACCTTTTATTTCTGGATCAAATTCCAACCAATAACAAGTATTGACCCATTCAGCAGGCACACCTTTTACGGACCGATTCCATGTCATACCCCCATCAAAAGAATGATGGTATCCAATATCCGTATAACTGACAGCGATGTGATTTTTGTCAAAAGGATCGAAGTGTACGCCATATGTAGTTGTCACATCGAGGCCTGAGCTTTTGTACGATTCTCCCTGAACACTGCTGTAGATGGCATTCCAATTTTTTCCACCATCTGTTGTTTTCATTGACCGATACCAATCTGTGACGATGGCATGATCTCCATTATATGGCGCAACTCCTACATCAATCAGTTGAATGAATTCACCACCAAACTCTTTTTTCACCCAAGCATCGGAGAGATTGGACGCATCCTGCGCATCTTGCACACCATATTGGCCAGATCCACCACCAGCTTTCCAAACCCAAGACCATGACTGACCACCGTTTTCGGATTTAAACGCTCCGTACCAGATTACTTCTTTATTTGCTTCCCGAAATTTATACTGATTACAAACTACATAGACATTGGCGGCGTCATATTCAGCACAAGCCAATTTCATGAAACTTGGGAGCTCTCCAAAGGTCTTGTTTGTGATCGTGACATCTTGGTTATTTTGCCAGGTTATGCCCAAATCGCTTGACGACCAAATCTCACTATGTAAAACTTCAAAAAAATTGGGTTTATTTTCTTTATTGTAGATGGCATAAAAAACCACTTCTTCCGAATTTTTCAACTCACCTGCTGTAAAAGAATAAGAAGGAGTCATGGCCGATGGGTAGGGCTTTTTGGAAAATGTGTGGTCGCGTTTGTTGAAAATGTGTAAAGACTCTGGTGTGAAAATGTACACCAAATCCTTTAATTGATGGCTATTGGTATAAATGCTTTCAATACCAGTATCAACCGATTGAGAAGTCCAATTTTCACCACCATCCAAGGAGAAACAGAAAAAAGAACCTTTAGCAAAATAGATAGCTTTTGTATCCAGCGGATCCACTTTGATAGATTTTATGTCTGGTTTAAACAAATCCCATTTGGTGGTATCGAGGGGTTCTATCAAATATTCTGCATGATCACCAGTATACTTGGTCGATTTGATTTCTGACGCCTTTGGAAACAAAACCTTCCAGTTTTTACCCCCATCCCGGGATTGATTTAAATAAGCTCCCCCCATATATATAGTGAGCGAATCATTGGGATCAAAAGCAAAACTTTGAGCATCTCCCACCACATTTTTGATTTCGAAGCTCTTACCTCCATCAAAAGTGAGATAATTGCCCGTCATGTCACACTTGATGAATATTTGATTTACATCGTGATATGCGTATGTCGGGATAAAAGTAGAACCACCACCTCCCGGACCAATCAAAGACCAGTTGGATGCTGTTGAAATGACACTTGGTTCAGTTTGAGGAGCGCATTGCAACAATAAAAGCACAAAACCCGCGAAAATTATCCTGTTCAAAGCCTTAATTTTTTTGTAACTAATAAGAAATGTCTTTAATTTTTGATTCGAAAGCAAACACCTAAATTGTTACTTTTTTTATTGATCTTGATATTCGGGGAGCAAAATACTAAAAGGTATTAAAAGATAAAATTAAATAATAAGAATTTATTGAAATTATTTTCTCTTTCGTTTCCTTTCTTTTATATTTGTTTAGTAATCTTAAAAAAAAGTATACAATTATTAACTTTATGTTTTAAAAAGCCATTTTCCATTAATCACACAATCGTAGGATTTTGAAACTGTATTTCCCATCACTTTTCATTTTGTTGATTTTCTTTATTACTTGCAATTCGACTTCGAATAAAAAGTCTAATATTTCGGATCAAGAAGATGAACATTATTACCAAATTGATCGCTCGGTCTACTCAGATAAATTAGAAGGTTTTTGGCTTGCAGAATCTATTGCAAACTGGACGGGTCTCACCACAGAAATGGACAAAATAGGATACTCTATGAAAAATGGGCTAGGTGGAGGCTTTTATACAAGAGCAGACTGGGGAAAAGCTGATATTCCAAGCATTTGGGGAGGTACTAAGGATCAAAAAGTAATCGATTTTGTGCTGCTAGGACAAGATAGTATTTGGGGTTCCGATGACGATACCGATATAGAATACATCTATCAGGAATTAATGACCAAAAGTGAAGATGTGGTTTTGAGCCCAGAACAAATCAAAAATGGCTGGCTAACTCATATCAAAAAAGAAGAGGAAAATTTTCTGTGGGTTTCCAACCAAACAGCTTTTGATTTAATGCAGAAAGGAATATTGCCTCCTCAAACCGGTCAAGCGGCTTTCAATAACTTTTATGAAATGATTGACGCTCAACTGACCACTGAAATTTTTGGATTGTACGCACCTTTACATCCTGAAATTGCGCTCAAACTGAGTCATTTGCCAATCAGAATAAGTGCTGATGGGAATGCGATTGATATTGCTGAGTTTTACGTGACAATGCATGCGCTGGCATCCTTTGATAGCACCTTCACAAATCTCAAAGAACAAACGGTCTGGATGGCAGAGCAGGCTTCAAAGCAATTGGCGCCCACCCAATATCCTGCTAAAATGTACCAATACATCAAGAGCCTTTATCAACAAAAAATACCATGGGAGGCAGCCAGAGATTCTTTGCACCAAAAATATCAGATTCGCAATGAGGATGGATATGAATGGTCCAAAAAGGATAGTATTTGCTATGGTTGCATCGCTGCAGGAATTAATTTCGGTGCAAGTCTTGTCAGTCTGTTTTATGGTGAAGGTGAAATCAAAGAAACCATAAAGATTGGATCATTATGCGGTTGGGATTCTGATAATCCAACTGCTACATGGGGCGGACTTTTAGGTTTTATGATGGGTAAAAAGAAAATTGAAGAAGCATTTGGAATGAAGTTTTCCAATAGGTACAATATCCACCGCACGCGGATAGGATTTCCAAATAACGGCATTGATACTTTTGATCAAATGGCTGACAAAGGACTTAAAATCGTAGATAAGGTTGTGGTACAAATGATGAAAGGAAAATTGGACACAACCAAAAATGTATGGTTGATTCCTAAATCAAAAATAGAATAATCAGATAAATTTTCTTCACTATATGGATTTGTCTTAAAAAAATTAATATGAGTTCTTTAAACAAAAAATTTGCTATCGGCCTTGCAGCTGTAGGTCCTGGTTTATTTCTGATTGGGTACAATATCGGTACAGGATCGGTGACCACCATGGCACAAACTGGAGCCAACCACGGCATGTCTTTATTCTGGGCGCTCATCCTTTCTTGTATTTTTACTTATATCCTCATGGTTACTTATGGTAGAATGGCTTTAGTGACTGGAAAAACTGCGCTGCAAGCAGTAAAAACTGAATTTAAATTTGGTTGGATTTTGGCATTGTATATATTAATTGCCATCGTCATTGGAGAATTATTGGCCATCATAGGAGTCATGGGCATTGTAGCTGATTTAGTTCAGGAAGGTCTCAGAATGGCCACGGGGTCTACCTTCAGCAGAGGCGGTATCATCTTTGTACTTTCTTGTGCCATGTACTATTTAATCTGGAAGGGTAAATACAAGCAATTCGAAAAAGTATTGACTGTATTCGTGATCTTGATGGCATTCAGTTTTTTTGTTGTTTTCATCTTATTGAAACCTGATTTAAAAGAAATTTTTTCAGGCATGATTCCCAACTTGGATTTCCAACCGGGAAGTTTTGGACTTATTGCAGCGATTGCTGGAACCACTTGTTCGGCAGCTGTATTCATCGTGAGAAGTACAGTTGTATTAGAAAAAGGATGGACCAAAAATGACATTCCCCTTGAAAAAAAGGATTCTTTTGTTTCGGCTTCGATGATGCTTTTCCTGAGTGCCATGATCATGGCTGTGGCCGCGGGAACCTTACATCCAAAAGGTATTTCTATTAGTAACACAATCGATATGGTTCATCTTTTCGAACCTCTAGGTGGCAAAGTAGCTGCTTTTGTTTTTATAATTGGAGTTGCCAGTGCTGGTCTATCAACCATTTTCCCAATAGTTCTAATTGCGCCTTGGTTGATCTCTGATTATACTGGAAAGCCCAGAGACCTCAAATCACCGCTCTTTAGAATATTGATTTTAATTGGATTTTTGTTTGCCTTTGGTTCTGTTTTCCTTACACAAAGACCTCCCGCGTTGATGATTTTTTCTCAGGCTTTTCAAGCATGCATTTTACCTGCTGTAGCCATTCCTGCAGCCATCATGATCTCCAATAGATCCAAAATGAAAGAATATGCTGCCAGTATGAAGCTAAAAATAGGATTGTGGGCGGTGATACTTTTTTCTTTTGTGACTACTTGGTTTGCCATCGTAGAACTTCTTAAACTATAAAATAAATTTTTATGATTACAAAACTATCTCTGCAGGTGTATAACTGTGGTGTAAAAACATCATTGGGTGCAAATGCTGGAAAATGTGCTGCTGATTATATCAAAAAAGCCATCATGAAAAAAGGACAAGCCAATATCATCATGGCTACTGGCACTGCCCAATATGAAACACTCAAGGTATTGATTGCGGATCAGGAAATTGATTGGTCAAAAGTGGTGATGTTTCATTTGGATGAATACATTGGTATTTCAGCAGATCACAAGGCAAGTTTCCGAAAATTTTTGACAGAACGATTTCTGGATTTTGTACCACCTCTCAAAAAAACCCACTTAATCAATGGTAATGAAGATGTCGACGCAGAACTGGACTATCTCAATCAGGAGATTGCAAAATATCCTATAGATTTAGCTTTGATCGGTATCGGCGAAAATGGGCATTTGGCATTCAACGACCCACCTGCAAATTTTGAAACCGATGTTCCATTTATAAAAGTACAACTAGACGAAGCTTGCAGAACGCAGCAAGTCAAAGAAGGTTGGTTTCCAGACTTGGATGCAGTACCAACTCATGCGGTGAGTATGTCCATCAAACACATGCTCAAGTCAACGGCCATTGTGGCATCCATACCAGATTTCAGAAAGGCAGAACCGGTTTACAATACTATTTTCCAAGCCATTGACCCCCAATATCCTTCTACCATGTTGAGGTTGCACCGCGATTGTCATTTATTTTTGGATGGGGAATCGTCTAGTTTAATCCCCAATTATTGATTGGCAAAAAGTAGAACAAACAAGGATTTCTTTATAGATGAGCGGGTGAGAACCTGCTCATCATTTGATTGATCATATTTTTGTTTGTAACTTTATCAATCAAGAAAAAATTGAAAAAGTGCTTCAAGAAAAAATCAAAGCAAAATCCAAAGAAATTTGGACCCACGTAATCCAAAACCGCAGACATTTACACCAGCATCCAGAATTGTCCTTTCAAGAATTTCAAACTTCTGCTTACATCAAAGCCCGTCTCAATGAAATGGGCGTTTCATGGCAAGCCATGGCCAATACTGGGATTGTTGCAATATTATCTGGGGATAAACCCTCCGATCGCATCATTGCCCTAAGAGCTGATATTGATGCATTACCAATTGTCGAAACAAACGATTTACCTTATAAATCCGAAAGTGAAGGTGTCATGCACGCTTGTGGCCACGATGCCCATACCGCTTCATTATTGGGTGTCATCGAAATTTTGCAATCCATAAAAGCAGACTTTGGTGGAACCATCAAATTTATTTTCCAACCAGGTGAAGAAAAATTACCCGGCGGTGCAAGCATCATGATCAATGAAGGAGTCCTCGACAACCCAAAACCCGAATTTGTCATCGGTCAACATGTAATGCCATCCCTGCCATGCGGTAAAATCGCCACTAGAAAAGGTAAGTTTATGGCATCTATGGACGAAATCCTCATGACTGTGAAAGGAAAGGGAGGTCATGGTGCCCAACCTCATATGCTCATAGATCCCGTTTTGATTGCTTCACACATCATTGTAAGCCTACAACAAGTCGTGAGTCGCATGGTGGATCCTACGGAACCAAGTGTGTTATCATTTGGTAAAGTTATCGCTAATGGCGCCATCAATGTCATACCAGACGAGGTGTATATGGAGGGTACTTTTAGAGCTATGAATGAATCGTGGAGAACCTTCTCTTTGGATAAAATTGAATTCATGGCCAAGTCTATTGCGGAGAGTATGGGCGGAACTTGCGAGGTGAAAATTACCAGAGGATATCCTTGTTTATTCAACGCAGAAGACTTGACTGGAAGAGTAATGGAAATTGCACAATCCTACCTGGGCACCGATCAGGTTTTGGAACAAGACATGTGGATGGCTGCTGAAGATTTTGCCTATTACTCACAGAATGCAGATGCCTGCTTTTATTTATTGGGCGTAGGTAATGTTGACAAAGGCATACAATCTGGTCTGCATACTCCCGATTTTAAAATTGATGAAGACGCCTTGATCCACAGCACTGGTTTGATGGCATATGTGGCCGTGAAAATCTTGGGAAATTAAACCTTTAAAATTAAAATCAAATATCTCCTTTTGATCAAGGCAGGAGGTGTGTGGGAAGGCGCGAAAGATTATACCAAATAAATTATGACAATTATTTATTTTTGTAGTCTCCAAAAATCTTAAATATGCGTCCATGCATTTTGTTTTTCATGTTACTTCTGAATATGAATGGGCTCACGGCCCAAATAGATTCATTGTGCACTGGGAACTTAGGAGAAAATATTTTTCTGAATGGTTCTCTGGGTCGTGGCAATACGCTGACTTTAGAAAATGATCCAATGATTGCTCCTGGATATCAATACCTGCCATACTTGCCAAATGATGGTCAATACACCATTACACAAAATGTAGAAGATCTCTTTCCTCCGCAAACGTGGATCAATGTGATTGATGCGGGTGGAGATAGCTTGGGATATTTTTTGCTTTTCAATGCGTCGTACGAACCAAGCGTTTTTTATGAACAATTGGTTACTGGTCTTTGCCCCAATACTTTATATGAATTCTCTGTTGAAGTAGTCAATCTCATTGCCAGAGATGTCACAGACCACATTGATCCAAATCTCACTTTTTATCTTGATTCATTGGAAGTTTATTCAACAGGTAATGTACCAAGATCAGAGCACTGGGAAAAATATGGCCTTTCTTTTACAACTGGTCTAAATCAGACAAGTGTCACCTTATCAATAAGAAACAATGCTCCCGGAGGTGCAGGCAATGATTTGGCCATAGATAATATTTCCTTCAGGCCATGTGTGCCAGGCAACCGCATCTCCTCCTCAGACTTTGACAATAAATACACTTGCCCTACTGATTCTGCCATCACTATTTCCGCAGATATACCAGTAAATTGGGCCATCAAGTGGCAATATTCAACAGATAGTATCAATTGGTCGGAATACCTGAGCGATGAAAAAAGTTTCTCTGTGGATCAATTAAATGTAGGCAATCATTACTATCGCTATATAGTCTCCAATGACAGCTTGAATTTTTCCAATACCAAATGTTTCATTACTTCGGATGTGGTCAGCGTACAGGTCTTACAACAAATCATTCAAAAATATGACACGATTTGCTTTGGTAATTCATTGATGTTTGGAAATAATACCTTGACCGCTTCAGGCACTTATTTGGATACTTTATTCAATTCAAATATAAACGGATGTGACTCCATCATCGAACAACATCTATTTGTTTTGGGAAATCCTGCCATTGCCATTTCTCCAATGATTGTACAACCAAAATGTTTTGGTGAAGATGGTAAATTGGAAGTGATGACGAGCGGAAATTTCCCGCCATTCAAATATGAAGTAATGAATGCCCAGTTTGATGTAGTGAATGGCACAAACTTCCCTCCAGGAAATTATACCATTATTGCTAAGGATGTACATGGTTGTGCCGACTCAATGGATTTTGCAATCATTTCACCTCCTGAATTCCGTGTCGATATAGGTCCCGATACCACCATCAATCTTGGCGATACCCTCTTACTTTCTATCATCACTACCGATGCAATTGAAAGTTTGGAGTGGCAACCAGCTAATTTTGTATCTTGTCCAACGTGCCCGGAAACATCGGCAAATCCTAGTGAAGAAACTACCTTTAGTTTGGTCGCAATCAATGAATTTGGTTGCGAAGCCTCAGATGAGAAGAGTGTAATGGTCAATCGACGTGTGACAAAAGCTTACACACCCAACATTATTTCCCTGCAATCTAAAGATGATAACAACTTATTTTCCATCCTTTTGGACCAAGGAGCAGAATCTGAAATCTCTTTGTTGCTGATCTATGACAGATTTGGCAACAACGTCTATCGCTCAACACAAGAATTTTCTTGGGATGGTTACTTCAACGGGCACCCGGCAGAAACAGGTGTGTATACTTATTTGGTCGAGTTCACATTCAGCAATGGTGTGAAAGAAGTGTCAAAAGGTAATTTTACTTTGGTTAAATGATATTCAATTCCTCCCTGCTTTTGAAAGGGGAGCAATGCCTGCAGTGCAATGGGAGTTCAATGGAGTTCAATCATTTCAATGGGAGTTCAATAGAGTTCAATGTCCTTCGGGCGCAATTGGCTGCGCCATCAATTCCCTGCGGGGCAATGTCCTTCGGACGCAATGGGAATTCAATGCCTGCGGCGCAATGGGCAATTCCGTGTGGGGCAAAACTCACACATGGCTCGAAACCCGAAGCTTGTGGCTCGAAGCAGTGTTCAATGTCTTTCGGACGCAAATGGCTGCGACAGCAATTCCGTGTGGGGCAATGTCATGCGGACGCAATGTGAATTCAATGCCTGCAGCGCAATGGGAGTTCAATGGAGTTCAATCATTTCAATGGGAGTTCAATAGAGTTCAATGTCCTTCGGGCGCAATTGGCTGCGCCATCAATTCCCTGCGGGGCAATGTCCTTCGGACGCAATGGGAATTCAATGCCTGCGGCGCAATGGGCAATTCCGTGTGGGGCAAAACTCACACATGGCTCGAAACCCGAAGCTTGTGGCTCGAAGCAGTGTTCAATGTCTTTCGGACGCAAATGGCTGCGACAGCAATTCCGTGTGGGGCAATGTCATGCGGACGCAATGTGAATTCAATGCCTGCAGCGCAATGGGAGTTCAATGGAGTTCAATCATTTCAATGGGAGTTCAATAGAGTTCAATGTCATGCGGACACAATTGGCTGCGCCAACAATTCACTGCGGGGCAATTTCGCAATTTTTAACAAGAGACTCGAGGACACTATTCATCGTGCTTGTTTCCTGAGCTCCTCGATCAGTTTTGAATCGGCCTTATTTTTTTTAGCTACCGAACTTCAAAAATACGTTAAGTGCAAAAAACTGTTCTAACTATAAGTAACCTCATATCAATGAATCGGTGCAGGTGCAGCAAAAAACAATGAAGAAAAGCCAAAAGTGAGTTTTTTTGCATAGTATTTTTAAAGTAAGGGAGCGTTAAGAAAAAAATTCAGCCTTGATTTTTTTTGCTACTTTTTTGTATCAAGGCAAAAAAGTAGAAGAAATCTAGTTTCTTGCACTAATTTTTGTTAATAACACATATACTATTTTTAGATGAGTACTAACCTCAGGGTTGAGGCCCATAGCCTTTTACCATTATTCCAGGTAATTGATGTCTTTCGTAAAAGTCTCCTCCAAATAATAAAGCGCAATCATACCAATGGCATAAGTAAAGATACCAACAAATAATGCACTTGAAAGTGAATCCAGATTTGACTTGAGTAACACAAACAAAGCAGTCAATGGGATAACCGTTGCTCGTACAAAATTTGGAACGGTGGTTGCTACTGTCGCCCTGATGTTGGAACCAAAAAGTTCAGCTGCTACGGTAATAAATAAAGTCCAATAACCGCTGCAAAAGCCCAGACATGCGCAAATAACATACAACATAGCGGCTGTTTTGATAGGAACCAAAAGGTAAATCAAAACAAAAACAAATGACAAGGCCATGAATAAGAAAATGACCTTCCTCCGGTTTTTGAAATATTGACTCAGCATGCCACTGACAATGTTACCCAACACTTGTGCTCCAAATGCAAACAAGACTGCTTTTCCTGCATTGATGGGTTCTGCTATTTCCATGGCTTTACCCAGTTCTGGGGAGAAGGTAATCAAAATACCCACCACAAACCAAATAGGCATTCCGATCAAAATACTCGTGATGTATTTGATCAACCTTTCTTTATTATTAAACAACATCATGATATTGCCCCTTTGATGATGGTGTTGTTCCTTGAGTTTCAAAAAAATGTCTGATTCAAAAACGCTGAATCTCATCACCAAGAGCAACAAGCCCAAACCGCCTCCAATAAAATAGGACGTACGCCAATCAAAATATTGCGCAACGACATAGGCTAAGAGTGCACCTATTACTCCTAGTGTTGCAACCAAAGTTGTGCCATATCCCCGTATATTTTTCGGAAGTATTTCAGTGACCAAAGTAATGCCAGCGCCTAATTCTCCCGCCAAACCAAATCCTGCTATGAAGCGAAGAATGGCATATGCAGTAACCGAATGGACCATTCCATTGCCAATATTTGCCAATGAATAAATGATGATAGACCCAAACAAAACCGACAATCTGCCTCTTTTATCTCCAAGGATTCCCCACACAATGCCACCTACCAACATGCCCGCCATTTGTAGATTGAGCAACAATAGGCCGTCTTCAAGAATTTCCTCTGGAGAAAGATTTAATGATTGCAAACTGGGCACCCTGACGATAGAAAATAAAAACAAATCGTACATATCCACCAAATAACCCAAAGCGGCTACCATGACTGGAATGGACATTAAATGGGCGGATACTGATTTTTTGCTTTCATTCATATTGACAAATGTGGTTTAATTATTTTTTGAAAGAATGGCTCTAATGAGATCTCCCATTTATTTTTTTTCGAATTTATTTTGATTTGAATTTATTTCACTTGAGTAAAAATAATTGAACTTCTCTGTTAAAGAAATTTAGTTTGAGAAATTAACGTCCATAAAATTTGATGCGCAAATGAATTGATCCAATGATGATGAAATAATTAAACTGAAGCTATTTGCGCAAAATACTTTGAATTAATTTCATCATTACGAGGTCCAAACCTTCAACATTTTTTTAAATGACTCCAATCCGTTTTTAATAGAGATAATATCGGGTCCTATTGCAGCATCTCCGATGTCATAACCATAATAGAAAGTGATGGGCACTTGTATTTTTTTCTTTTTTAAAATTTCAAATAATAGTGGATAATTCACCATTCCATCTCCCATTTGTTCCATTTTGACTTCCCAGCCTTTTTCTTGTTTTTGATATGAAAAATCCTTGACATGCAGGGAGGACATGAACGGTGCCAACAATTCCAAACCCACAACCCAAGAACGATAACTTTCTACCGTAGCATGACCAATGTCAAATTGTGAACAAAGCCATGGAGAATTTATTTTTCGGAGGACTAAATACAAATCCCATAAAGTGGCGCCAAAGTAGGTTTTGTCAAAAAAAGTGGATTGGTCTTGAGAATGATTTTGATATTCTCCAATGATTTTATAACGTTTATTGAGAGCAGCCAATTTCTTCATTTTTTGCTCAAATACTTTCAAATTTTGGTCTATGCTGAGGGTTTGATCGTAGTAATAATAATGCATTCTATAATGTTTGATGCCCAAACTTGAAGCGGTTTTTAAAACCCTTTCTGTGAGTGGGTCATCTGCATCTTGGATGTCTGTGGAAATAAAATGAATATCCAAACCCTCCTTTTTCATTGCGGCCATTGCAAGTGGTAAGTCTCGTTCGACGTTTTCAGGTAAAATATGGCCCCCTTTTCTTACGGGTAAATCAACTCCGTCGAATCCAGTTTCTTTCAATAATTTTGCCAATGATGTAAAGTCCAACCACTGCACATGTTTGGTAAACAAACTGATTTTGAAAGCGTCTTTATCAATTCGATTATTTGACATACCTTGTTTTAATTCAGCTAATAAATCTGCTTGAATTAAACCGTTATCTTCCGGCGAAAAGGGAGCGATCATCGGTAAGGTCAAGGCCATGGAATGAGCCAAAAATTTTCTGCGTGACGATTTCATTTTCAATTTTTTAATTAGTAAATATATTCCAAAATTACCTTCTGGAATAAGCACAATTACTCAATAGTCCTGGTTACCTTTCCTGTGGAATTGTAAAAAATAATTTTATCCATACTTGGCAATTTTTGTAAACTTCGAGCATGTTGCGATAAAAAAGATTGTCCCCAAGATAATTCTCTGCGTTCTATTTTACCTGAATTAAAATAAATATCTGCACGACATTCAGCCGGCAAACATTTTATCCACTCACCTGTGACATTGGTCGGAGAAAAAACCCTGAGAGAATCTTTATTTTGCGTTGCCAAAATCATGGCTTTTTCATCATTCAAAATTAAATAAGACAATGCCTTGGCATCATGTGGCACATAAAATCCACTCTCCTGAATGCCCATTGGTCTAAAGTCATTCTTTCCAAAATTCTTTAAAACCAATCCGTTGAATGCATCGGCATGGCCTTGCAAAATTTCCATGCCATAATCATTCCCCACCAAAATGATGTCCACAAGACCATTATCATCCACATCAAATGGTAATGTGGCAAAGACTGGGGCAATTTGTGTTTGCATAGGTAAAGCTTTTATGGCAAACTTTCCATTTCCCAGATTTTCTATAAAACTGGTGTACATCCAATTCGCTTGCATGATGATGGCTCCCTGTAAATCTTGGTTAGTAAATATTTTTTCCGTTGTGGTATTTCCAAATTCCGCATAGGAATTATAACGTTTATGCAAACCTGGCCATTGACCGATGATATCATCTCTTGTGTTGAAAAGATAATCTCGTTTTTGACCTCCAGCATCATACATAAACATGGAAATAAAACAATCATATTTCCCATTTTTATCAAAATCATTGGCATAGATCGTCATTGGTTGAGCTTGATTTCCTTGGAAAAAAGTATTGGTTCCTAAGTTGCCCGCTACATAATCCACATCACCATCTTGATCAAAATCAGCAGCACTCAGGCTATTCCACCAACCAACTTTATCATGAATTCCAGTGGCTTCAGTTACATTTTCAAAACCGTTTCCCGTATTCTTCAAAAAAGTCAAAGGTTTCCACTCACAGGCAATTACCAAATCTGGAAAATGATCATTGTTGAAGTCGCTCCACAACGCATCACTAACCATACCAATGGAATCCATAGATGGATAAACTTGAGCGGTCACGTCTGTAAATATGATTTTGTCTTTTTCCTTTGTATCATTTCTGAGGATGTAACTTTTATCCGCTTTTGGATATTGACCGAGTAAAACACGACTCCCAATAAACAAGTCTAAATCTCCATCTTGATCGTAATCGGCAGCTTTGATGGTGGAAGTGTTTGATTTTGGAATGGGTAATGCTTCTTTCGATAATTCAAATTTTCCTTTGCCTTTATTCACCCACATTTCATCCAATTCGGTTTGGGAATTATAACCGCCAACCGTTGTATAAATATCATTATCCCCATCTCCATCTGCGTCAAAAATAACGACTCCGGCATGCTTATTTGATTTTTTACTTGCATCATTTGGCATCCATTTTTGCTCAAACTTTCCATTCTTTTGTTGATAATAAATGACATCTGGTTGTGTGCTATTACAAATAAATACATCATCCAAACCATCTCCATTCAAATCACCAACTGATAGTGCCGGGCTATATTGCGATAGTTTATGTGGCAATGTTCTTTGAATATTGAAATCACTAAAGTCAACAGCATCATGTTTATAATTCAACCCTATTGCTTCACTATTTATGGGCTCAAATAATGCTGTGATATTAGTTCGCCCAGGTAATCCAGACCTTTTATTTTCATCCTCATATTTAATCAAATTCGCTTGATCTATTATTAAGTCATACACAACCGTTTTTTGGCCATTGGCCCACAAAATTACCGCCGAGTCAATTTTAGCACAATTACCCAATCCAAAATGCAGCATGGATTCTGATTGTGATAAATAACCTCTTGAACTTAATAATTGAGCAGTTTGCTTTTTAAACTGATCGTAGTAAATAGTGACATTTGATCCATAGGCTGACCTATTTTGATCATGGCCTTGCAGAGCAATTCTGATGAAATGATGACTCGATTTATTTCCATTTCCAATGGTATTATTCTGATATAAAAAAGCTCTGTCATTGATGTTATTAACTACCAAATCCAAGTCTCCATCATTATCCAAGTCTCCATATGCACTACCATTTGAAAAAGAATTTTGATGCAAACCCCATGCTTTTGATACATCATCAAATTGCAATTGCCCTTTATTTTTATAAGCAAAATTTGGAATTTTTACTTGCGGTATTGATTTGATCATTGCTTCTTGAGATTTGGAAAGGGCTACAATGGAAGATCTGTAAGAACCCCAATCATGATCGTTTATATCGCGCAAAAATCCTGTACTTATGAATAAATCCTTGTGGCCATCGTTGTCAAAATCAGCAAAAAGAGGTGCCCAGCTCCAATCTGTCTGATAAACCCCAGCCATGATGCCCAAGTCGCTAAAAATCATTTGATGGCCCGAAGGGTCCAAGCCTTGGTTTATCTGTAAGGTATTGCGTATGTATTGATAGCCATAATTAAATTTTTCTGTGTTGATGTAGTAGGTATAATTATTGGCATTGAGCATGGTCTTTTTCCTCCTGTTATCATAAGGCAACATTTCTGTCGTGATGAAGTCCATCCATCCGTCATTATTTACATCTGCCATGTCAGCACCCATAGCCGAATAGGATTGATGTTTGAAGATTTCCTTCACCCTATTTTCAAAGAAAAAAGATGAATCTTTTGCTTGATTGACATACCAGATATCATTACTAAGAAAATCATTCCCCACGTAAATGTCTGGTTTGGTGTCTCCATTGATGTCTGTAATCAAACAACTGTTGCTGTATCCTTCCCAAACTATTCCTTTATCTTGGGACACATCCATAAATCTTCCGTGTTGCAATTTTTCATCCCAAATATTTTCCAAAAGATGATCCGTATTGGCTTGTACCAGCTTCCGAGAATGAAGAATAAATTGATTTTCCAAATTGCGGATGCTGCTATTTACTGCAATGTAAAGATCCAAATCTCCATCCTGATCATAATCAAAAAATTGGATGTTATTGGAATGTGAAGCATGATCAAGGCCATATGATTGTGCCTGCTCAGAAAATGTAGGAATGCCTTTATCGTTATTGCCTTCATTGATGTACAATAGGTTTTTCCTTCTGATTGTATCCGGATACATTGCATTACAGACGTAGATATCCATTTTACCGTCGTTGTTGATATCGACAAAATTTGCACTCATGCTCCATTGCCCTTTGTCTTTATTGACTTTTGCAAGTAAGGTAATGTCTTGAAACTGTAGATTTCCTTTATTTAAATACAACTTATTGTCCACCTGATTTCCCGTAAAAAAGAGGTCTTGTAATCCATCATTATTTACATCACCAATGGCCACTCCTCCGCCATTATAAACATAAATATTGTTGAATATATTGATCGAATCAAACTCGTTGATCGTGTTTTCAAATTCAATTCCAGATTCATCGCCAGATATCAGATCAAATAATTTTTTTTCTTCTTTACAGGAAATAAAAAATAAAATGATACACGTGATATTTCGCAGATAAATAATCATTCTATCAATTTATCCAGTTATTTAGAATATGGTATTCAATAGTGAGATATATCGTTGTGATTTCAATCGAGATTCCAAATGTGTCACTGCCAATGTATCCTTGTTGTATTTGGCAATGACCCATTGGCCAATATCATCATCAGTGTAATTGGGATTTGTCATAATTGAATTTAATTTATTCTTTAATCCAGAATCATCATTCAATTTTTGAAATGCCATAAGGGAAATTAATTCATTGACAGGATTAATGAGCGTCCATTTTTGTTCTAATTCCACGATATGTTTAATCGCTTGATAGGCATTATTTTTCTGACCAATTTTTTCCAAACAAAACGCTGTAAGATAATCCTGTATGCGTTCGTCTGGAACGTAGGGTCGCCCAGATCCCAAATTTTCTGGCCACGCTTTTGATTGTTCTATTTCGGAAATTGCTTTTTCATATTGCGCTTTTTCTATGGCTTCTACTGCCTTATACAAATGTGCGACTTCGTAAATTTGTTTTCCTTGGATGGATCCTTCAAAAGGCAAAACTTTGGTATTGGACAGAACATTCAAACATGCATCATATTGTCCATTATCGAGTAGCAGGCCTGCATGTTGAATGCGAAGCATAAAGTTTTCATCAAATTTCTGAATGGCTTCACTCGATAATTTCAATGCAGCTTCATTATTATCTTGCGATGCAAAGTGATGGATCAACTTATCCCAATTCCTCCATTCTTGTGGACTAATGGCCAGCGCCTTTTGGAAATCTTTTTCTACGAGTTCAATTTTTTCGCCCTGCTGCAAATATGCTCTACTAGTATAAAATGGTGCAAAATTTGGAGTTTCTCCACAATGAAGAAATAAATCTTTTGCATCTTGTTTTCTGCCCAGATGCCAATAAACCAAGCCCAAATAATATTTGAAAGTCCAATGATCATTGTGCTTGACTGCCCATTTCAAAACCTCGACGTCTTCGGCTCTAAACGGAAAAATAAAATAAGGTTTTTCATTTTTGATTTGATCTAATGCATTTGTGGATTCGTTTAAATACGCTTTCCAAATAGCAACAAGATCATGTTGAGGACTCAACTCCAAGACCTTTAAGGCATCCTCTTTTAGGCCCAATTTCAAATATTCTGAAGCCAATTCCAAATAGGTTTGGTATGGAAATTCGTTTTGAATGTTTTTTGTAAAGGCGGTTTTATTAATGTTGGTTGGACTGACCAAATATTGTTCGAATCTGCTGAAATCGTCTAAAGCATCAATGGTTTGGATTTTTTCCCAAAGTTTCTTTGCACTCAAAAGTTTGTTTGATTTTCTTGCATTAACACTCAGGATTTTTAAAGCACTCAACTGGTGTTGATTGAATTCCAAGGACTTATTGGCATAAAAAACTGCCTCTTTCCAATCGTTTTGAGTGGCTTTTATTTCTGCCATTTGTGCATAGGCTACAGACCTGTATTCCATAGATCTTGCTGCCAATCCAAAAGATTCAAGCGCGTTTATCTCATCTTTGTTTGCTTTATAAATCAATCCTGCGAAATAATTGGCTGCAGGATGATAGGTATTTAGTTCCAATGCCTTCTGAGCATAAATCATTGCAGAATCCAAAAACTGTTGTCTGTAAAATATTTCTGACAATCCCACCAAAGCATCGGGATAGGTGGCGTCATTAGCCAAGCACAATTGAAAAAGAGATTTGGCCTCTTCGTATTTACGGTCAGTTTTCATTTCCTCTCCCTCCGAAAAGTAATACGATGCGTTTTTAACTACGGGACTACTGCGCACAAAATTCCTTTTGAGCTTATTGGTGGGCATTGCCTCATAGTGCAAATCCATGTTTTGAATCATCACTTCATAACTTGTATCACTCGCTTCCAATGCGCAACTTGTCTGGAAGACTGACATAGGAGTAGCTTTGAATGCCTTTGTAAAAATGGTCTTGCCTTGCGATTTTACTAAAAGAGTAGCATTGCCAAAAACAAATGAGTTGAATCCTATATCAATTCCCGTTGGCGTTCTTTCTACATTTAAAGCACCTTTCCGTGAAACTTTTTTATAACCTCCAATCCCTTTTACCGGAAACCAAAATTCATCCCATTGATCAATCACATGACCATTAAAACTCATTTCCTTGATTGGATTTTTGAATGCATTGTAGGAATTTTGGGTGAAACTTCGTCCTGCTTGGAACTCCATGTATTGACCGTCGGTGTCTGTCAACAAATCTTCCCAAATGGCACCATCTCTGGCTGTAGACCACAACCATAATTTTCTGCCCGGCATGTCTTCATATCTCGCCCAATGCCCAAACCCAAATTTAGATTCTTTAAAATAGCCGCCTATAAAAGGTTCATATTCCCCAACCATGTGGTATGAATTATGACTTCCAAAAGTGTCATTGGCATACTTGGACATATCTACACCCATTTCATTGATCGGCCAGGGATGTACCTTTCCTTCGTGCTCCAATTTTTGATCGCCTGGATAAATAAATTCCAAGTCTTTGGAAACGACGGCGGCGCCTGTCATAAAATTGTAGTGAGATTGTGGTAGATCGGTGGGGTTCTGCCACACTACGTTGGTTTCAAAGTAAGCTTTGTCTTTGGGCAGTCTTATTTCTACTGTCCACTTTGTTCTAGAAGGCAAATCAATATTGCCCACAAAACAAGAAACACTTCCATCTAAATTAGTTTTTATAAAGTAATCGACTGGTGTCGCAGTGGCTGGGCTGTGGCCAATGATGCCAAAATTGAATTCAATTCCTCCAGATGTCCATGGTCCACGCATCGCAATGTTTCTAAATTTCATCACTTCATTGCGATAAATAAATTCTTTGCCAGTTGATTTTTCTATGGCTCCCCAAACTTTGCCTCCCACTTCTGGCAAAACATATACTTCAATAAAATCATTTTCCATTTTGACGATTTTCCACGGTTGCATTTCGCTATCAAAGCTAAATCCATGAAAGTCATGATAAGGATAAATGACTCGATCGTGTGTGGTCAATACTGGGATAGGGTTTGGGTCACTAAAAGGATATGTCTTGAGATGACGAACTTCTTCTTTTATTTTTGCTGGTTTTTGGGTAAACGCAATTGGATGCGCTAACAGGTTGGTCAATAATATGAGGATGAGTTTACGCATAGTGAATTTATTGAAAATTAAGCGCTCGATATAATGGTCAACTTTTGGGCTATCAGATCAGTCACTGCCTGAGTTGCCTTTGGGAAAACCAACCTGAGGTCTATTTCATCAGTTTTATTTAAGGTGACTTTCAAGGATTGCATGAATGCATTTTTCGAATCTGTGGCCACATTGATTTTGGAAATGCCCCTTTTTATGGCTACTTTCAATTGGTCAGCTGGAACACCAGAAGCACCATGCAATACCAAAGCAGCAGGTGTGATTTCATGAATCCTTGATATCAAATCAAGTTGCAAATGGGGCGGATCTTTGTAAAAACCATGGGCAGTTCCTACTGCAACTGCCAGTGCGTTGATGCCCGTTGCTTCCGCAAAATTTTTTGCTTCTTCTGGTTGAGTGTAGATATTCCCACTTTGATTTTGGCCCAATTTGGCAATGTAACCAAGTTCGGCTTCCACATTTGCTTTATAAGCCTCTGCCACCTTGACAACTTGCCTGGTAAGGTTTATATTTTCCTCCAATTGTTTTTCACTGGCATCTATCATCACAGAATCAAATCCTGCATCCAAACACTTTTGAACAATTGCAAGTGAACTGCCATGGTCCAAATGCAACCATCCGTTGATCTCGTGTTGTTTGAGGGCGGCTCTGACCATGTCCACCGTCATCTCCAAACCCAAATATTGAATAGTACCTTCTGACACCTGTAAAATAATGTCTTGAGAGGTTTCTCCAACGGCATTCAATATGCCTGTGAGCGTCTCAAAATTGTAAAAATTGGCTGCCAGAATTGCATGACCACTTTGATTGAATTGTGCAAGTTTATCCTTCAGTAACATAGTCTGAATAATTAAATACTGATTGAGCAATTTGATTGACTTTTTCTAAGCTTGAGAAAGAAGAAGTTCCTCCATAACCTGTGGTGTTGATGGCTCCCATCAGCGATCCATATTCCAGACATTCCTTCGCCGAACAACCCTCTAGAAATTTTTTGATATATCCAGCATCGAAACTATCTCCAGCACCTATCGCATCGATTACATTTTGATTTGAAAAAACTGGTTGGTGGATCAATATTTTACCATCCCAAAGCAAAGCTCCTTCATGGCCATTTTTGATCACTATGGTCGTTTGATCATATTTTTTGATTTTATCTAATGCTTCGCCTAGATCTTTGGCGTGGGTCAGATTGATCAACTCCGCAGCATTTGGCAAAAAAACATCAATCAAGGACATCAACAAATCCATATCAATATCCCATCTTTCCTGAGGATCCCACTGAGGATCAATAGAGGTAGTCAATCCCAAGGCTTTTGCTTTGGCAAGCAGTTTAGAAAGTCCTGGAAGTAATGATTTTTGCAGAAAAATAGAGCTGATGTGTATGTGTCGGGCCTTTGCTAAACATTCATCCTTTATATCAGATAAAGAAAGGTCATTCATGGCACCAGGAAAAGTGACATTTGCCCTATCTTCATCAAAATTCAAAACAATGGTAGCGCCAGTTTTGAGTTCTGAAGACATGACAATTTGTGAGGTATCGATCCCCTTTTTATCAAGAGTTTCTTTTATAAAATAACCAAATGAATCGAGTCCCAATTTCCCAACAAAACATACTCTCGCACCCAAAGTAGCAATGTTATTGGCAAAAATAGCGGTGCTACTGCCAAGGGTGAAATTCATCTTTTCTGCAATTATTTCTTTGCCAATTGCTGGAAGACCTTCTATCTGATCCATGATGATATCCACATTCAATTCTCCGACAACGACAACATCAAATTCTTTGAACATAAAGCTTTAGTTTATGATTTCTTAATTGATTGACCACCCTAAATTAAGGTATAAATATGAACCCCTTCCACCACCCGGGCAATGTCATTATTGACAGATGGGCTATCTGGTTTCAACTGTAATTCTATGGATTTATAAAACCCCAAAACTTGGGCAAATAATACATAAGCAATGGCCATTAAATAATCATCGGCTACCAATTTTTCAGAAGCAAAAGAATAACTTTGGAAAATGCTGAGGCTATCCTTACTACTTTCTGAGATGCCAATTTCCAAAAGCGGCCGCGTGCCCATCTTCATGGAATTGATCAGATCCAATTCGTATTTGAGTGCATGTTCATTTTGCGATGAAAGAAAATAAACGATGATGGTTTTGCTATCAATGACTGATTTTGGGCCGTGCCTAAATCCCAAATACGTTTCAAATTTTGAAATAACCTCACCATCTGTCAGTTCTTGAATTTTAAGACTAGATTCGGTTGCGGCTCCAAAAAATGGCCCTGATCCCAAAAAGACAATCCTTTTAAAATCAAGTTTTGCAATTTCTTCCAACTGGTGACAGTTGTGATCTAAAAAATCTTGAGCACAAACACACAAATTGCTCAATTTATCTGCCAAGGCAGGAAGTTCGTGGATTCTGGCTATCAAAAGACCAGTCAACAACATACTTGTATAACTGCTCGTCATGGCTAAGCTTTGGTCATTGGATTCTTCTGGCAGAAAAATAACCTTCATGGGTTGGGTAGAAGAAACTTTGGCCAATGCTCCATGAATATTGCAAGTAATGATGAGATGGTAGACATGATCGCAACACTCATTGGCAAGCACTACCGCAGCTGCACTCTCTGGACTATTGCCAGACCGGGCAAAAGAGATCAAAAGTGTCGGCGTGTTTCTTAAAAAATAATGATCAGGATGAGTCACCAAATCAGTGGTAGGAATCGCCTCAGTAATCAAACCAAACTTTGTTTGAAAAAGGCTTTTGAGTGTAATTCCAATAAATGCGCTTGTCCCCGCACCTGTAAGAATGATTCTTTTTGAGTGTTTTAAAGCTTCATCCAAATATTGGACAATGTCTGGACTGGTTGTTTGAACCATTTCCCATATTTTTTTCCAAATTTCTGGTTGTTGCGCAATTTCAACAGCTGTATGATACCCCCCCAACTTATGTAATTGTTCACTTTCAACCCCTAGATACTTCATAAATTACCGTATAAACAATTGAGTAATAATGTGTCAATCCGAAAATGAAACTCATTTTTTACTTTTAGTTTCATTATTTCTTGTCAAAAATAAATTAATAATCAATACAAAGATAAGGTTTAGTAAGTTATTTTTAGGAATTTTATCTTTCGTTTTATTTCTTTTTGATTTTAGTTTAATTTTATAATAAGTAAAAGCATGGTTAAACTTTCATTATGTACTAAGTATTGTTTCCTTATCTATGTAATTGTAATATCTTTGCCGCATGTCTTTGTATTTTACTTTTGAGAACACTTTTCTAAGGAATGATTTGGGAAAAAGGAACTTGCAAAGGCGTTGAAATTGGCTTTAATCTTGTTTCGCAAAGTTCCAAAACAATAATAAGAGTGGTCATTAGATCAGGTCATTGAAAAACATCCTGATCTATTTGTTGACCATCGTTTTGAGAACCTGTGACACAATAAATAATGGCCAAAAGAGTAATCATTTGAACTTTGTCAGCGTAGCCACATTTATTAGAAAATACTTACAACAACATCAACATTACCATATGGCTAAAAAAAGCGATACCACTGTAGGAAGAAGAAAAGAAATTTTGGAATTACTCTCAGAAAAGGGAGAATTGCATGTTCCTGAATTGAGTCAAAAATTTGATGTAAGCGAGGTTACCATCAGAAATGACTTGGACCAATTGGAGCAAAAAAAGGTACTCATAAGAGTAAGAGGTGGTGCCTTAAAATTGGAAAACAATGTCGCGGTAGACCAGAGACTGGGTGACAAAAGCAAAATAAACTTTAAGGAAAAGAATAAAATTGGAAATCGCGCAGCCCAATATGTTTCAGAATCCGACACTATTATTATTGATTCTGGCTCAACAACAGCTGAGTTAGTAAGATATCTGCCAGATTTACAAGACCTCACCGTCATCACCAATGCATTAAACATCACCAATTTACTAAGCTCAAATCCAAATATCAATCTGATCATTCCAGGTGGTTACTTGCGAAAGAATTCTTTGTCTTTGGTAGGTCCTTTAGCAGAAAAAAATCTACTCAACTTCAATGTAGATAAGGTTTTCTTGGGTGTAGATGGTTTTGATACCAAACAGGGTATTTACACTCCAAATATGGAGGAAGCCCGACTCAATGAGATTATGATCCAAATATCGAGAGAAGTGATTGTATTGGCCGACTCCAGTAAGTTTGTCAAAAGGAGTTTGGCTTTTATTTGTGACTTAAGCAATATAGACAAAGTCATTACAGACAGCAATATTTCTCCTGAAGACAAAAAAAGGTTGATCGACGCGGGTGTGGAAGTGATTATCGTATAGTTGGGAAATACCAGTACCAGTCTGTTGTGGCGACGATTGCCAACACAATACTATTTTTCTACTTGCACAGAATATTCAGTAGCATTTCTGGAATTCTCCAATTGCTGGGCATAAAAGCCTCCAGTATTGGCAAGTTGATCATGTGTACCCATCTCAGCAATTTTACCTTCATCCAAGACAATGATTTGATCAAAGTCTTGTAAACTGTGTACTCGATGGGTGATGATGATTGCAGTTTTACCTGCCAGTGCATTGTTTAAATATTGCAAAATTTGGTGCTCTGTCTCCACATCGACAGCAGATAAGCAGTCATCCAAGATGACCATATCCGGATTTTTGATGAGGGCTCGGGCAATACTCACTCTTTGTTTTTGACCGCCAGATAGAGTCACTCCTCTTTCTCCAACCAAAGCCTGATAACCTTCCGGAAGTTTTTGAATATCCTCATCCACAGCTGCATAACCAGCAAATTTCTTAGCTTCCTCTTCACTCACTCCACTGGTACCAAAACCAATATTTGCTTGCACTGAATCAGAAAAGAGAAAAACATCTTGAGGAACGTAGGCAATGTTTTCCCTGATGTGGCTCATTTTATATTGTTTCAAAGGAATTCCGTCGAGGGTAATGGCCCCTTCATTGATGTCATACATCCTGAGAATGAGCTCACCAATGGTGCTCTTTCCAGAAGCGGTTTTACCAATAATGGCTATTTTTTGCCCGGCCTTTATTCTGAAAGACACACCATCCATTGCCTTGACTCCAGTTTCAGGATAAATAAAGGTCACTTTGTCAAATACTAAATCACCCTTTATTTCTTGTCCACTGATTGTACCATCAACCAACACGGTTTTTTCTTCCATGATCGCATTTATTCGAGCTTGTGATGCGGCAGCCTCCTGAACTACACTTGCAATCCATCCGATCGAAGTGACCGGCCACGTAAGCATATTGACATAAATGATAAATTCGAGGATATTACCAGCAGAAACAGTACCATCAGCAACCAAATGACCACTGATGATGAGCACCAACAAAGTACTGATGTTGATCAACAAAATCATCAATGGAAAGAAAAATGCATTGAAAATGGCTAGGTCTAGGGATTTTTTGCGAAAGTCTTCACTTTCATCTTCAAAATGCCCGACAAACTGTGCCTCTTTACCGTAACTTTTCAAAACTCTGATTCCAGAATAAGCCTCTTGAGCAATCACCGTCAACTTTGACAACTGCTGTTGAATAATTGTGGATTTACTATTGATTTTATCACTCACATAATAGATGGACAAAGATAAAAATGGCAAAGGCAACAAGGTATAAAAGGTAAGTTCTGGGCTCACCCTGATCATTGCAAAAATTGTCAAGGCAAAGAGTGAAATTAGGTTTACGCCATATAATATTCCTGGCCCTAGGTAATTGCGCACTTTTGAAACATCTTCTGAGATGCGAGCCATCAAATCACCCGTTTTATTCCTTTTATAAAATGAAGTGTCTAATGTTTGCAAGTGCTCGTACATGTCTTTGCGCAAATCATATTCGATCAATCTAGATACTACAATGATGGTCTGGCGCATAAAATACATGAAAAGTCCTTTCAACAGCACAAAACCAATGACGATTATGACAAATTGCAATAAGGCTGCACTCAACTCTTCACTTAGATTGGTAGTACCAGATTCAGAATTGGCTACCAACTGTTCCCGAACAAAATCAAGAGCTTTGCCTATTCTTTGGGGAATCAAAATGCCAAAATAATTGGATAAACTTACGAATATGAATCCCAAAAGGAGTCTCCCTCTATATCGGTATAAATATTTGTTGATGTAAAGTAAATGCTTCAAATTTTCCTTTTGTCTGTAGAAACTACAAAACTAACTTATAAGGAGACAATAAGGAAGGGAAAGAGATGGCAATTGGAATTAAATAAATCTTAATCTTTCCGTAAAATCATAAATCCAAATCAATTTTATCCCCAGAATTAAAATGAACTGTTAATTCACAATAGTTCAAAAGAAAAAGGATTAAAGTAAAAAGGCAAGTATTATTTCAAAGTTTGGGATTAAAACTTACTAGAAAAAAATGAAAGTATTTTTCCAAACGGTTTTACAGTGGAACTATAAATTGAACTCTCGTCTTTCATCTTTCGTCTTTCATCTTTCGTCTCTCATCTAGAGGAATATTCAAAATTATATCCAAATCATTAAATTCAATTTAATTCTTGCAATACTTCACCCAAGGCTTGCACTGCTTGGTAGACGTCTTCAAAGTTATTGTAAATAGGTGCTGGGCTGAGCCTGATCACATCTGGGTTTCGCCAATCACCCAGTACACCTTTTGACCTGAGTTGATCAAAAATCGTTCTGTTTCCACCTTTTATCCTGATGGAAAGTTGTGCGCCTCTTCGATCCACTGCCTGGGGAGTAATGATAGAAATTCGGTCATCATTCAATGCCAATATTAGAGACTCCAAATAGGAAGTGAGGGCTATACTCTTTTGCCTTAATGCTTCTATTCCTGCAATTGAATGGAGGTTCAATGAAGCATTCAACGGCACCAAAGAAAAAATGGGCTGATTACTGATTTGGTATGCTTCTGCTCCTTTCATTGGTTTGAATGTTTCCTCCATCAAAAATCTTTCTTTGCGGTCTTGACCCCACCAACCTCGCAAAGGAGTCAATGCTGCATTGTCAAAATGTTGCTCATGCAGGAACATTCCTGCTAAACTTCCCGGACCACCATTGAGGTATTTATAGGTGCACCAAACTGCAAAATCAATTCCATTATTATGAAGATTGACAGGCACATTTCCTACGGCATGGGCTAGGTCCAAACCTAGTATACATTGATGTTCCAATGTTATTGCTCTCATAAAAGCCAAGTCATAAAATTGCCCAGAAAAATAATTGACTCCACCAAGAATGACCATTGCAATTTCATGCCCGTGTTTCGCAAAAGTATTTTGGATGCTTTCATTGGAAACTAGTGCTCCTTTATCAGCTTCTAGAATCAACAAACCATCTTTGATTCCTTTTGATTGTAGAAAACTATCGACTGCATATCGGTCAGAAGGGAATGCCGAATGATCTATGAGAATTTTATATTTGGTGGCTGAAGGGTGGTAAAAAGCTGTCATCATGAGGTGAAGATTCACCGTCAAGGTATTCATGATGGTAACTTCATCTGGCATGGCTCCCACAATGGCCGCCATAGGTTCCTTTAGTGCATAATGATAATCAATCCAGTTGGTAGGGCCGTCAAAATGCCCTTCCACCGCTAAAGTAGCCCACCTAGCCATTTCAAAATCGATGTCTTCTTTTGCTTGTTTGGGTTGTAAACCGAGAGAGTTTCCACATAAGTAAATGATGTCTTTACCATTCGCATCTTTGGGAAAATTAAATGCCTCTCTAAAGCTCTTCAATGGGTCAATGCCGTCTTCTTTTTGGAAAGTCAGTTTAAAATCTTGCATTTTTTATTGATTAAAAACCTTGGAAAGAGCAGCACCTTCGTGTGGTAATTGTGATAAATAAAAAGACTTATTGGTAAAAAAGGCTACGATATGCACAACTAAAATGTCCAAATTTTCAAAACCACAAATCTGACAAATATCTTGCTTCGTCATTTCAAAAATCATTTCTGGCACTTCCCATCCAAGATGATTCACTGTTGGATAATCTTTATCTGGGTGCACGTGTGTAAAGGCATCCGCATATGCATGCAGGGCAATGTTGTAATATTTTTTGGGTTCGACCACCCCATGCACAGATTGATCCATAGTGAGGATGATGACCTTATCTGTATGTTCAGTTTCGACGCGGTGCAAAAATTTAAATAGAGGAGTTGGGAAGGCATGGACATAGATAAATATTCGATCGTAATCATCGAGCAGATAATCCTCCAAGCCAAATGTTAGGTTGATTGCTTGGCTGGCGATGATGGCTTTGATGTCTTCTGGCACAGGTTTTTGTTCTTTATTTGCCACCACCATAAATTCTCGTGCAAAGAGGTAATTACTGAGCCTGTTTCTATACTCTTGTTGTTGATCTGTTTTCAATGATAGGTAATAATATCCAAATTTATCCAACCACTTGATGATAGGTTCGTCCAATGGAGCAGGGTTTTTCTTCAACCACCAGTAATCAATTTGGGCATGACCTACATAAATGGCAACGATGAGGATGACCGGAACAAAAATCCAAACCATGAGTCCATTGTTATTGCCGTATCCAAAATAAAGGATGAGGATTCCAATAATGAATAATGGAAAGTACAAAATATTGGAAAGTGACCTTATTTTCAAAATGCTTAAATTTTTTCTAATGTAACGGATTTTGGTCTTTGTTGTTTTTTAAAACCCAGATAACTGATCAGAGCGCCTATCAAAAAAAGTACAGCACCCAACATAAAAGGGGAACCTGGAAAATAAAATGGTGTGTCTGATTTCGTTGTAATATAAAATAAATTATTCATCATCAATGGACCAATGATCGAGGTGAGACTGATCAAAGAAGTATTGAGCCCTTGCACTTCTCCCTGTTGGTTGGGCAAAACTTCCCCAGTGATCATGGCTTGGGCTGCAGGACCAGCAATTCCTTCTAGGCAGTAAGGAATGAGAATAACAAACATATGCCACCCTTTGAATGCGAAAGCAAACAGAACCATTGACAATCCATAAATGAGCAACCCTAAGTAAAGGCTTTTTTCATTGCCCAGTAAAGGGTTGATCCATCTGATCAAAACACCCTGAACGATTCCTACCATGAGACCAGCCATCGCCAAAGACAAGCCAATCATTTTTTCACTCCATTGAAATTTTTCTATCGTAAAAAATGACCAATTGCTTTGTACAGCATGCGAACCGATTGCTATCAGAAATAAGACCAAAAACAAACGGTGCAATTTTGGGTATTTTTTAAATTGCAACAAAGCTCCCAATGGATTTGCTCGTTTCCAGGAAAACGGTCTTCTATTTTCAGGACTCAATGATTCCGGCAACATAAAATAACCCAAGATGAAATTAATCGAACAAAGAATTGCCGCGGCATAAAAAGGAACTTTCAAACCAATTCCACCTAAAAGACCGCCCAAAGCAGGACCAAGAATAAAACCAACTCCAAATGCAGCGCCCGTGATTCCAAAATTTTTCGCCCTGTCCTCAGGGGAACTGACGTCAGCAATGTATGCCATTGCCGTGGTAATGCTGGCGCCTGTAAACCCAGCTATCAATCTTCCTAGAAAAAGCCAACCTAAGCTTGTAGCCAAGCCAAGAATTACGTAATCAATGATGAATGCTGCGATGGAAGCCAGGAGCACCGGCCTTCTTCCAAATCTATCGCTCAGATTACCAATCAGAGGTGCGCACAAAAATTGCATTCCTGCGTAGGCCAAAGTCAAAAAAGAGGCAGTACTGCTTGCTTCTGCCACTGGTTTACCAGTGAGATTGGTAATCAAGCCAGGTAATACTGGAATGATCAGCCCAAAACCCATTATATCGATCACCAATGTTATAAATATAAAAAATATAGGACCACGCGATTTCATAATGGATAATTGTAAGTTTTACAATCAAAGATAGCCAATGCTTCAATATCCAATGGAGGTAAGACAGCATTTGCTATTTTAATTTTAAAGGTTTTTACAGATGCACGTCAGCTTTCCCTAAAAAAGAATTTTCCCTGCTCTTTTATCGTCCGTAAAATTCATCCATTTCAAAATAGTTGCGCCGACATCTTCAGATAAAGCAGATTTATAATTTTGTTGGGACAAATTTTGAGAGTAAAAAATAAATGGAACCACCAGTAATTGTCTGCGCAATGCTCCATGTCCGCCCTTGTAATTTCCAACTACCTTTTCGTAAGCTTTTCCCAAATCATAACCTGGCCTAGAGGTAAGGACCAAATCTCCCATCCCTTTTGCTTTGAGCAAATCATACAATCTTGGCACAGCATAAGGATAATTGGCTTTATGGGTTTTTTCCAACCATTCACTTTTTGTCATCCACTTGCCAATGATTGATGAATCCCTGTATTCAAAAACATCACTGGTAATCACCTCATATTTCAAAAATGAATCTTGTATCGTCACTTGTGCATAACCAGAATCATTGTAAATAATTACCTCCTGAGGCCCTTTGTTATAAGCAACCCAATTGATGCCTTCTTGATTTGCAACGTATTGAGCAATGTTGATTTTGCGATTTCCCTGGATTATGTATTGTTCTATTTCTGCTGCACTTAGTGGTTTTTTCCATTGTTCCTTTCCTTTGAAATAAATATAGGCAGAGAGATTACCGTTGATAACGAAATAAGCATCCAAGTTTTCTAGATTGGAAATTGGCTCGTTGAGTTCAATTGATTTGATATTGACCGCATTGCCACGTTCCATATTCAAACCAATTTGTTGGAAATTTTCTCTGAGATCTAGGTTTTTGGTTACAGCCTCAACACCATGATCGCTTGCCAACACCAACAGCCTCTGATCAGCTTGGCCGAGGCGTTTTACTTCTTCCCAATAGGTAGCCATCAAAGCATCGATGTAGACCAAAAGTTCTTCGTATTGATCAGTAAAACCATGAACGTGATTGGTCGCATCGGGTGAAGGAAGGGTGATGAAATGAAACTTGGGATTACACTGCAATTGGTCAATGGCAATTTTCATGGCATTTTCCTCATGTTCAAAATGGTTCATGGCAATTTCGTGACCGATGAATGGAATATTTCGCAAATAAGGAAATACTGACATGCCTTCAAACTTGGCTCCCGAGTGATACCAACCCGTAATCACTGCTTCTTTGACTCCTTTATTCATAAAAGAATTGATACTCGCAGTAAATGTATCTCTGCTCAACTCAAAAGCATTTTGCATGGTGCTGTCAATGTCTTTATTCATCCACACATTGGTCCTGCCGACGTAGTTGCGTAAATTTCCCATCGTCCTGTTTCGGTCAAACCAACGCAGGCCCAAAATTCCACTATTGACAGCGTCCACCCCAGTAATCAGCGGAAAGTATCCAAAACCCGTCATGGTGGGAAAGGATGATATGCCATTTTCTACATAGACTCCACCATTGATCATTGATTGAATAAAAGGTAATTTCCCTTGCGAAACCAGCTTGCGAAATCGCTCATTTTCTAAACCATCGATGAGAAATACAGTTGCCGTTTTACCTTTTGCAGGCAGACAATCTGTATGAGCAGGAGGTTTCATGAAGTATTTAAACGCACAAAACGCACATATAAGTAAAATCAGAAACCCTGTAAACCAATAAATCAGTTTTCGAATCATGGATAGTTATTCCAAAATAGTTGAAGGCAAAGAAAGGATATTTTGAGAAAAGAGGGCCAACTAGTTTTTCAAATTATAATTGAAAACCAATATCCGAGGTAAAATGATACATTTGTATTTTTCAAAAGAGCATTTTTGTTATGAGCCAATACACGTTGAAATTTTCTTGTTTACTGATTGTAATTTTCTTAGGACTTGATTTGAATGCGCGAGTTGTTTTACCAGCTTTGTTTGCTGACCACATGGTTTTACAACGCGATAAGCCAATTGTAGTTTGGGGAGAAGCCATCTATGAAACGGAAGTGACCGTGACATTTAATGACCTTACCGAAATATGCCTGGTTGAAAACGGCAGGTGGAAGACTACTTTTCCAGCAATGCCTGCTGGTGGTCCTCATAAATTAACCATCAAAGGAAGTAATACCATATTCATTGAAGACATTTTAATGGGTGATGTTTTTGTATGTGGTGGCCAATCAAATATGGAATGGCCCCTCAGAAACATAAATAATGCTGAGGCTGAATTGAAAAATACCAATTTCCCAAACATCAGAATGTTTACGGTAGAGCAAGAAATAACCGACCGCAAAACTTTGTCTTTGGAAGGTGCAGGCTGGGCAATTGCCAATGAAAGAACAACGGCTGATTTTTCTGCCATTGGTTTTCTTACGGCGAGATTATTACATCAAGAATACGAAGTTCCGATTGGGTTGATAGACAATGCATGGGGTGGCACCAACATCATGGGTTGGATGCCAGAAGAAGCATTTGCAAATCAGCAAAGTTTTGAAAAAATGATTCAAACTTTCAAGGATACTCACAATGGTGAAAGCTCTTTCAGACAAGCCAAATTGGACTACGCAGAGCAATTAGAACTTTCGGATGTGGGCCTTTTCCAGGGATGGTCCGAGCCAGAATTTGATAAATCAGACTGGAAAAAAATCAACGCTCCAGGTCTTTGGGAAACACAAGGATTTCCAGATAAGGATGGTTTTTTCTGGTTGTCAAAAAAAATAGAGCTCAAAACTGTGCCTGAGGACAAGCCATGCAAATTGGGTTTGGCAAAGATTGATGATGATGATCTGAGTTTTGTCAATGGCATTTTGGTAGGCAGTACTCAAGGATATAGCGAAACAAGGCTTTACGACTTTTTTTCAGACCACCTTACTGAGGGAATCAATGAAATCACTGTAAGAGTAAAAGATACTGGTGGTGGAGGTGGATTTCATGGTTTGGCAAGTGATATGTTTTTGGTTTGTGAAAGTATGGATACCATGACCTTGGCTGGCAACTGGTCGATCGCTGAAGGTTCAGTAAACTTACCGACATTGTCAAAAACTTATGACGCAAACGCTTTCCCTACCAACCGTTACAATGGCATGGTACATCCGCTGACACATTATCCGATTGCAGCCTATCTTTATTATCAAGGTGAGTCTGATACTTGGCAAGCAAAAACCTATGAAACATTGTTTCAAAACATGATCCGATCTTACAGAACTGCATGGAATGATAATCAGTTGCCTTTTGTTTTCGTACAATTGGCCAACTTCATGGCTCAAGATGAAAATCCGGTTGAAAGTGATTGGGCCAATTTGAGACAGGCTCAAACTGCCGCATTGAAATTGCCAAATACTGCTATGGTTTCTGCCATTGATATTGGAGAAGCCGATGATATCCATCCGCGAAATAAACAAACGGTTGCTTTGAGGATGGCAGCAAGTTTGAAAAGATTGGTTTATAATGAATCTTTGATTTTTGATGGTCCACCATTGGAAAAAGTTTTTACCAATTCTTTTGGAACGTTGTTGACATTCAGAACTTCAGAAAAGGGATTGACTGTTAAGGGGAATGATAAAAAAATCAACGGTTTTGTCATAGAAACGTTGGAAGGCAAATTGATCAAAATACCTGGAATACTGCAATCAAAGTCTGCTATTTTATTAGAATATACCAAGCCATTTAAATCTATCAGATACCTATGGGCAAATAATCCAGGTGAAGTGCAGGTCTATAATGAGGAAGGCTTTCCAGTCAATCCATTTAAATATGTTTCCAATTAAATTGGGCTAATTTCAAGTATTTGGGTTTCTAAAATCGTTAAGCAAACTGTAAAGATTCCTTGAAATAGTAACTATACTAATTATAACAACGTCAACGTTAGTACAACAAATCTAACTAATTTGAACAAGTCTATCGGCTCCCTCGTATTGCTGTGTTTATCCCTTTTGTCGTCAGCCACCGTCACTGGCCAAAAATACAATACCGCGATTGGTATGCGATTTGGGGATGATTTGGGCATTTCCATTGCTCAGAGATTTCATGGAAATTACACTTTGCAACTTGAACACCAAGATGCTTTGTTTACAACGACTAAGCAAACTTCTTTGATGGTGAAAAGACACTATGGTTTTTTGGGAAAACGGATGAATGTTTCCATGGGTGCAGGCGGTATTTTACGTCAAGGCGTCAACAATAGTGAAGGCTATGTTGAGCATGTGAATGGTGGTCTTGGTTTTACCTTTGGTGGCGAATTTACCATTGGTCGCATCAATGTTTCTTATGATTATATGCCCGGCTTTGTTTTGGGCCAAAATGTAGAAGGTCCAAGATTTTTCAGCGGTTCTGGTGTCAGTCTGCGTTATGTTGTTTGGCAAAGAAAAGGCAAGGCTAGAGAAACTTTGAAGAAATTGGCTTTTTGGAAAAAGAAAAAGAAGTAACTTATGGTTTGGATTGGTTGGTTGTAAATCTGTTCTTTATAACTAGTTACCGCTCTTTAAAGGTCATTGTCAAACCAAGAGGTCGTACCTAACGGCACGAAGAACTATTCTTATATTTGTTTATACCAAGATATCGTACCTAATGGCACGAAATCTCACATAACTTTGGTTTTAATCATAATATTGTACTTAAAAGGACTATCCCTAAAGAGTATTTCGGATGGCACTACAAACTTCTTATGGGTGATTCCTAAAGAATCCACCCGATGGTCCCGTTAGGGACCACATATTGGTAAGAAGGTGAGGACCAAAAATCAACCCATCAGTCCCGTCAGGGACCAGATATTGGTACAACAAAAAAAAACATATCATTAAGTGCTGTCAGGTACGTAATGTTTAACCCCAGTGTCAACCAGGTAGAAGATATAATACATGATCATAACCAAACTTTCTAGAATAAATCTGATTATTATTGATTGGTGATGGATCAAAAATCAACCCTTCAGTCCCGTTAGGGACCAAACATTGGTAACTCTCTAAGTGCCGTCAGGTACGCAATGTTTAACTCCAGCCTCAAATAGGTTTGAAGATATAATTAGGATCAAAATCAACCTCATACTTTTTCAACATTTCCATGTATTCCTCATGAAAAGATTTCTTTTTGTGATGTTGCTCTTGATTATTTATATAATTAACCACATTTCCGATATGAGACTTACTATATGAGAAAGCACCAAAGCCTTCTTGCCATTAGAATTTAAATGTCGTTAATTTATTCTGATTTATCCATTTCGATGAGTCACCTTTGATCATTTGCATTAATTCAGATAATGCTTGTGTGGGGCGCATTCCAAACAAAATATGGACATGATCTTCCACTCCATTTATCACTAAAACTTTGTGGTTGTTGTTTTGAATGATTGCTGTCATGTATTTGTACAGTTCAACTTTCCATTCTTTTTTAATCAAACATTCCCTATTTCTTACTGCGAATACAGCATGAATGTGAATTTGGGTGTAGGTATTTGCCATTTTTCATAATTTTCAATTGCAAGGTAAATAGTATTTTTAATTTCAAAAAAAATATTTGCCCAATGATCGAAAATTGTCAAACCTAGAGGTCGTACCTAGCGGCACGATGACATGTTTTTATATTTTGCTTGTACCAAGATATCGTACCTATCGGCACGAAATCTTCCATACTTTTTTTTAATCAATATATTGTCTTTAAAAGGAACCTTCAATAGTTCGGCGCATTTTTTTACGGTATCGAGATTCAACTTTTTATTCATAT
>ERZ795059.796-NODE-796-length-38247-cov-7.761678_pt1 | contig 38247 bp, 26 predicted proteins | sample MGYA00375143_ERZ795059 | MGnify/ENA primary metagenome ERZ795059 (study PRJEB30188, sample SAMN05720168) | activated sludge metagenome | isolation source: Anaerobic digester | place: USA | collected 2015-01-07 ... | reverse complement strand
GATCCGGTCTGGCCGGCACCGGAGTGGCCGTCGCGTTCGAGCAAGGCATACGCGCCGGCAGCGATCAGGACGATGACGGCAACGATGTTTCTGCGGGCGCGTTGCGTGAGCATCACGGGACTCCATGCAGGGATGCAGGGCGACGCTATCAGGAACGCGATCCGGCGACATCCATTTGCAGTGAACAGGGTGGCCGGGAATCGCTATGATGGACGGCTGTCGCTCCCACAATTCGTGCCCATGTCCCGACTCTTCAAGCAGCGTCGCTCACCCATCCATGGCAACGGCGTGTTCGCCGTCGCCACCATCCCGGCAAAGACCGAACTCGTCGAGTATCGCGGGCGCCTGCTTACCCATGCACAGGCCGATCGCATGTATGACGGCACGACCGACACCGGCCACACCTTTCTGTTCACGCTCAATGAGCGATACGTGATCGATGCCAATTTCGAGGGCAACGTCGCCCGCTGGATCAACCACAGTTGTGTGCCGAACTGTCGCGCCGTCGTCGAGGAAAACCAGCAGGGCAGGCGTCGTGAGGATCGCGTGCTGATCGAATCCCTGCGCGAGATCGCCGCAGGCGAGGAATTGACCTACGACTACGGCATCAGCCTTGGCGAACGCCTGACCCCGCGGCTCAAGAAGATCTGGGAATGTCGCTGCGGCCACGCCCGTTGTATCGGCACGATGCTGAAGCCCAAACGCAAGCCGGTCGATCGGTCGAAAAACGGGACAACCTGAACGCCTGGCGTGAACAGATTGCATTGATCGAAGCAAAGCCGCACGCTAGCGCAGGAGTCGGCTCGACGTTGCGTCGCCCGTCGGGGCAGCAGGGATCGGACGGCCAGCAATCGAGTCGGCGAGGTCAGTTTGGCAAGCGAAAAAATCATTGCGGCGGTAGGTGTCTCCGACGAGGATGTGGCCCATCTGCGCCTGTTGATGCGCAAGGCCGCCAGCAGTCTGCAGCATGCGTGGCGCTGGGGTTCCGACACCAGTGCCGACCTGCTGGTCGTCGACACGTCGGTGTTCGCCGGACAGATGGCCTTGGCGCGCGGCCGGGTTTCCGGCATGCGCGTCGCGGTCGTCTGCGCTGCCGATGCCACGACTGATGGCGAGCCCGCGTTGCGCCGGCCATTCCAGGTCGAGAATGTCATCCAGGTTCTTGAGGATGCCAGCGGCACGACGATGATGTTGTCGTCGAAACCGATGCCCGGCGAGGATTTTCTCGAGGCGAGCCTGCGCGATGCCGGATTGCTGCTGGGTGACTCCAGTCTGCCGTTTGACGGCGATGTGCCGAGCGAGCGCAGGTTCGGCGGCGTCGATGTCGCCCAGGGGCTCGACGAGATGATCCGCGGAAATCCTCTCGCCGATCCTTTTGCCAACCTCGAGCCGGCACGATTCGATGGATCGACCAGTCTCGAGGCGAGTGGAGAACAAACCCGGCGCAGCGAGGCGCGCGCCGAGCGCGAGCGCGAGACACTGGGGGACCCGCTGGCAACCTCCAGGGCGGAGCGCTCACCGACCGCAAAGCGGGCGGACCCTCAAGCGAACGCAGCCCATCGTCTGCGCGAATATCTCGAAGGCAACCTGCTCGGCGGGCCCGTGCAGATCGCCTGGCCCGACGCCGGCATTCTCACGGTCGATCCGAAGAACAAGGTCTATCACAGCGCGCAGACCCTGGCCGAGCTCGAAGTGTATTGCCGCCAATCGCCGCGCCGCAGCGACTGGCGCCGGTTGACGACGGCCGAGTTCGCCGAGATCCGCGATACGCAACCTGCGCAGCCCTATCAGAAGCTGGTCTGGCTCGATGTGCTGCTGCATTCCGAAGGAAAGCTTGCAGCGCACCTCGATCCCGGTGGGACCTACGAACTCAAGCGCTGGATCGAGATCGCGCGCGACTATCCGCAGTACTCGCGGATATCGGCCGCGATGATGCAGCCGGCGCGCCTGCATGAGATCGCCGCGTCCTGCGGGACGACGATGGACAAGGTATTCGCGGTGGTCAACGCCTACGATGCGATCGGCTGCCTGAGCTGGACGCCGCGACCGCCACGTCACGCCGAGCCCGAGGACGAAGGCAGGATGTCTTCGCTGTTCAAGCGTCTGCGCAAGCCGTTCGGCAAGAACTGAGCGCGTCAAACCTTCCTGGCATGCGGCGGATTCGCCGCTGTCGGGCTCCAGGTTTGCGCAAACAGGCGCGCGAAATTCCCGCCGATGATCTTGGCGATGCGGCTGTCGGAGTGGCCGCGTGCCGAAAGCAGGTGGGCGACAGTATCGAGTCGATCGGCCGAATTGAGATCGGGCACGAAGGTATAGACGTTCGCATCCTCGCCTGGCGCGGAAATTCCGCGGGCGCGCCGATCCGCGACGTCTTCGGCGTGCTTGCGCTTGAACTCGGCATTGAAGTCGATTGGCGAGATCGTGCCGTCGCTGCCGATACCGACATGGTCTTCACCGCAGGTCCTGACCGCATGTTCGATGTGCGCGATCAGGTCATCGGCCATCGGCTGTCCTTTTTCGCGCAGGAACGGCATCAGGTAGATGCCGGCGACGCCACCCTTTTCGGCAAGCGCGCGCAGTTCGGCATCGGTCTTGTTGCGTGGCAGCGCGGCGAGCGCCGCACAACCCGTGTGGGTGATCGCGATCGGCACCTTCGATCGTGCGATGGCTTCGCGTGTCGTGCGCTCGCCGGCGTGCGAGAGATCGACGAGCAGGTGACGTTCGTTGAGTCGTTCGATCAGCTGCTGGCCGAACGTGCTGAGCCCTGCGTTGCCTGGCTCCAGACATCCGTCGCCGATCAGGTTGCGCCGGTTGTAGGTCAGCTGGAACACGCGCACGCCGAGCTCGTCGAACAGGGCGACGCGATCGAGATCCTCGCCGATCGGGGTCGCATCCTGGAATCCATAGACCAGGCCGAGTCGACCGTCGCGCTTGGCCCGGTCGAGATCCGCGGCAGTGCGGATCAGGCACAGTGCTTCCGGATGCGCGGCGATCTGCGCGTTCCAGTAGGCGATGTTGCGGATCGTCTCTTCGGCATTCGTCGCATAGCTGCCGACGCCGCTGACCGTGACATTGATCGCGGTCAGCCCGCTGGCGCGCGCATCCGCCAGCGCCTTTGCGCTCATTGGCGCGTAAGCCTCGGCGTTGTATTCGCCCGGACTGCCGAGCGCGTCGATGACCGTCGCCCCGGCATAGCCCGGCCAGGAGCCGCCAGGTTCGGTCTTGGCGAAAACCTCGCGCATCGAAAGCCACAACGGTGCACTCGCGGCCGCGCTCATGCCGAGCAGAAAGCGTCGACGATCCAGACTCATCGGGATTGTTCCTTTGATCGGTTTTGGAATCGGGTAGTGCGGGCCAATTCAGTCCTCGTCATGACGAGGCTTGTAGGCATCGACGAGCTGGCGCTGCACGTTCGTCGGCACCGCTTCGTAGTGGCTGAACTCTATCGAATAGCGTCCGCGTCCGCCCGTCATCGCCTTGAGTTCGGTCTGGTAGTCGGCCACTTCGGCCAGCGGAACCTGGGCCTTGATGACGAGTTCGCCGCCGCGCACGGAATCGGTGCCGTTGATGCGCGCGCGCTTGCCAGCGAGCCCGCCGGTGACGTCGCCCATGTGGATCTCGGGCACGTTGACGTCCATGTTGACGATCGGTTCGAGCAGCAGGGGTTTGGCCTTGCCGATCGCATCGAGAAAAGCCTTCTTGCCTGCGGAGACGAAGGCGACTTCCTTGGAATCCACGGTATGGAATTTGCCGTCGGTGACGACGACGCGTACATCCTGCATCTGGAATCCGGCAACTGCGCCGTGCTCAAGCACCATGCGCACGCCTTTCTCGATCGCCGGGATGAATTGCCCCGGAATCGTGCCGCCCTTGATCTCGTCGGCGAACTCGAAGCCACTGCCGCGCGGCAGCGGCTCGACCCGCAGGAATACCTCGCCGAACTGACCGGCGCCCCCGGTCTGCTTCTTGTGCCGGTGATGGCCTTCGGCCCTGCCCGAAATCGTTTCGCGATAGGCGATGCTCGGGCGATGCGACGTCACTTCGACGCCATAGCGGGCCTTCATGCGCTCGAGCATGAGTTTCAGGTGCAGGTCGGACAGGCCGCGAATGATCGTCTCGTTGAGCTCCTTGCTGTGCTCGACGCGGAAGCACGGGTCCTCCTCGCCGAGGCGTGCGAGCGCCGTCGCCAGCTTCTGTTCCTGGCCCTTGTGCGCGGGTTCGATGGCCAGCCCGAACATCGGTTGCGGGAAATCGAGTGGTTTCAGATGGATGTGGTCCTCGTCGTGCGAATCGTGCAGGACCGCGTCGAAGTGGATGTCATCGATCTTGGCCACCGCCGCGATGTCGCCGGCCGTCGCCGAGTCGATCTCGATATGGTCCTTGCCATGGATGCGGAACAGGTGGCCGACCTTGAACGGCTTCTTGCCATCGTCGATGAACAACTGGGTGTCCTTGCGCACGGTGCCTTGATAGATGCGGAAGATGCTGAGCTTGCCGACAAACGGATCGTTTGCGATCTTGAAGACGTCGGCGATGACGTGCCGGTTCGGATCGGGGACGGCGGTGATCGCCCTGGCGTCCGCCGCTTCGCCCTTGAAGAAGGGGGGAGGGTTGCCTTCGAGCGGATTCGGCAGCAGGCGCTCGATCAGGTCGAGCAGTTCGCGCACGCCGGCACCTGTACGCGCCGAAACGAAACAGATCGGCACGAGGTGGCCTTCGCGCAGGCATTGCTCGAAGGCATCGTGCAACTCGCTGCCTTCGAGCGCCTTCTCGCCGAGATCGAGATAGCGGTCCATGACCTTCTCGTTGATCTCGACGACTTGATCGAGGATGCGCTGGTGCGCTTCGCCTACCGACGAGAAATCGGATTTCCCATCGGGCTTGAAGAAGCAGTCGACGACCTTCGCCGCGCGTTCGGCGGGCAGGTTGATCGGCAGGCATTCCTGCCCGAATTCCTCGCGCAACTGGTCGGTCAGTGCGGCGAGATCGCATTCGGTGTCGATGCGATTGACGATGAGGACGCGGGCAAGGCCGCGTTCCTTCGCGTAGTCCATCATGCGTCGCGTGGTGTGTTCGATGCCGTTGCTTGCGTTGACGACCACGGCGCAGGTTTCGACGGCAGCCAGCGCGGAAATCGTCGGTCCGCGGAAATCGGAGTAGCCCGGCGTGTCGATCAGGTTGATATGGCAATCGCCGTGGTCGATCGCGACGAGGGTCGCCTGGATCGAATGGAGGCGATCCTTTTCCATCGTGTCGAAGTCGGAAACCGTCGTCCCGCGTTCGATCGAGCCTGCCGCCTGAATCGTGCCGCCGGCATGCAGCAGGGCTTCAACCAGGGTTGTCTTGCCGGCGCCGGCATGGCCTGCCAGAGCGATGTTGCGGATGCCATCAGTGCTGTGCGACATGGTCCATCTCCCGTGCTTGGAGGGGCAGTCGATGTCACTGCGATGCTGGCCGCAATCGCACAGCCAGAGGCAGGACGGATCGGGTGCTTCGCGCGCAGATTTGCGCGATACGCCGGGGCGGTCAAGCCGCGCTGCCGCAGAGGTTTCCGGTCGTGGTCGCCACGCCCGGCGGATCGGGTCGGTCGCATCGGACATAATGGGTGATGCCCGCCGCCATGCCGGAAACAACGCGCCCACCGATCCAGCTGCTGTGCATGCATGGCGCTGGTGCAGGCGGCTGGGAGTGGGCAATCTGGTCGCGCGTATTCACCGCCCGCGGAGTCCAGGTGCGCGCACCTGACCTGGTGGCTGCGCGTTCGGGATTGGCTGCCACGTGTTTTGCCGATTATCGGCAGCAGGTGCGGAACTGGATCGGACCCGATGCTGACGATACGCCGGGCGCGCTGCGCGTGCTGGCTGGTGCCAGTCTCGGTGGCCTGCTCGCGTTGTCGGTCGCTGCCGAAGTCCGGCCGGCGGCCTTGATCCTGGTCAATCCGATGCCGCCGGCCTTGATCCTTCCTCGACTCTCGGGCGAGCCGTATCCGGAAATCGTTCGCTGGGGCGAGCAGCGTTCGATCGCCGGAACACGACGCGTCATGCCCGATGCCGATGATGCGGCTTGCCTGTTCGCATTCCGTCGCTGGCGCGACGAATCCGGCGCCGCACTCGAACAGGCTCGCCGCGGCGTCACGGTCGAGTTTCCGCAGTGTCCGATCCTCGTGCTCGCCAGTGAACGCGACACCGACGTACCTGCCCACGTCAGTCGCGAACTGGCAGTGCGCTGCGGCGCGGATTTCGAGCTGCTCGCCGGATGTAGCCATGTCGGCCCCCTGCTGGGCGTTCGGGCCGGGCATATTGCCGAGCGGGCGGTATCGTGGGTGCTGTCGCGGTTGGCCTGAAGCCTTCGCTGCGTCAAAGTCCTTCGCATCTCCATTGCACCTTAACGGCGGTTTAGCGTCGCCTGCGTATGCTGCGCCGGCTGTTCACGTCCTCCCGAAGAAACCTTCTCCTGAATGACGATCCCGGCCACTGCTCCTGCAAAGTTCGGCAGCCTTGACGCGAGCGAGTCGGCGCGGTTGCGCAGCGGGTTTGCCGGGCAGAACCTGCGGCGCGATCGGCTTTGGCGCGCGCCAGCCCTGGAACGCCGCGTGCTTCAGGCGCTGATCGTGCTCGCGGTCCTCACCAACCTGCTCTGGATCGTCGGCCTCGACCATGTAATGCAGCCGGTTTCGTTGGCCGAGCCGGACCGCGGGCCAATCCAGGTCAGCATCATCGATCCGGATCCGGAATTCGAGCTGCCGCCCGAACCACTGCCTGCGCCGATCGAGTTCAGGCGGCCGAGGTCGGCGATCGCGATCGAGCCGCCAGTGACGAAGATGACGCCGCCTCCCCTCAATGCATCGACGAGTCAGGAAACCCAGGCAAGGATCGGTAGTGCCGGCGAGGGAAATATCCGGCTGTTCAACAAGGACGGTTCGTTGCGCCTGCCGGATGCACGGACGCGCATAGGTGCGGAGGAGATCGCCAATCCGCAGGAAGCCGGCAAGGCGCGCTGGGCCGAGATCCAGAAGCGCGGCGAGAATCCGCTGGACTGCAAGCGCAGCAAGCTTGCCGGTGCATTTCGTCGCGACGAATCGCTCGGCGATGAAGTCTCGCGCAAGTACCTCAAATGGATCGGGCTCGCCGATGGCGCCGGTATTGCCGAGCGTGCCGCGAAGCGCGAACAGCGCGCCGCCGATGGCTGCGATCCGGCGAACTGAGCGCATTGATCCGACCCCTGCGATCCATCCCCGGCGAGGTCCTGCCGGACGACGTGGCAGAGCCCGAGCTTGCCGCACTTGACGCGTTGCGCACGCGGCTTGCCGCCGTGCGACTGCTCGCGCATGGCGATGATCGCGAGCGTCGCCGTCGCTTCCGGCTTGCCCTGGCCATCGCGCTGCTTGTGCATGGCCTGCTTTATGTTAGCGTCCGCCAATGGTCGCTGCTGCACGATGAGGTCGCGTCCGAATCCGAGGTCATCCATTTGCGCCTGATCGATCCGCAAGCGCAGGCGCCCGAGGTGCCGGGTCCGCCATCGATCGAAAGGCCGGTCGAGGTCAGTTCGCCGGATCGGGTCGAAGTGTCCGTGCCGGCAACCGCGGCGCCACGCCGGCCGCAAGAGCCAGGGCCGGTTGCGACTGCGCCTGTGCGAGATCTCCGCGATGTCGCACCCGATGTCGATCGCCAGCCCACGCCAGCGTTATTCGACAGGAATGCACGAGTCGTGCTTCCTGCTCCGCCCGATCCCGATCCTGCCCGGTTCGGATCGCGTGAACACAAGCCCGGGTACGCGCCCGATCCGATGGTCCACACGTCGCCGCTGCCCTACAAACCCACCGTGTTCGACCGCTACTGGACGCCCGAAGGCGAAACCCTGCTCGGTGAATGGGTGCGCAAGGCGAGCAAGGAGTCGAGCTACGACACGAAGCACGGCACGCGGATCACCTGCAAGGCATTCCTGTTCCTGATGGCCTGCGGATGGGGTCCGACGCCACGCGTCTCGATCGACGAACTGAGGGCGATGCGCGTCGATCCGCCGGGGCCACGCGATACGGTGGACGATCCGTACCTGCCGCCCGTTCCCTGATTGCATTGCCCGGTCGACGTTGCTTCAGAGCAAGCGCAGCAGTTCCGGCATCAGCGGCAGCTTGCGGATGCGTACCGTGGTGGTAGCGAAAATGGCGTTGGCCAGGGCTGGCGCGACGCTCGCGATGCCCATTTCGCCGCCGCCGACCGGATCGATCGTCGATTCGACGACATGCACCTCGACCTTGTTCGGTGCATCGGCCATGCGCAACAGACGATAGTCCGGAAAGTTCTTCTGCTGGACCTGGCCATCACGCACGGTGATCTGGAGATTCAGTGCGGTCGAAATCCCGTCGATCGTGCCGCCCATGATCTGTGCTTCGAGTCCGAGCGGATTGATCACGCGGCCGACGTCGACGACGCAGATCGCGCGATGGATGCGCAATTTGTCGCCGTCCATCGATACCTCGAACGCATGCGCGGTATAGCCGCCGAACGTGAAGTGGCAGGCAATGCCGATGCCACGACCGTCGTCGCGCTTGTCCTTCCAGCGGATCTTCTCGGCGCACAGCTTGAGCACATTCGCCATGCGTCCGGTGTCGAAGACCGGGCCGCCGTGGCCGCGGTACGGGATTTCCCGCGCGGCGCCGAGCATTTCAAGACGCAGCTCGACCGCATCGCGACGAACCTCGAAGGCGATCTCGTCGATGAAGCTCTGCACTGCAAAGGCATGGAAGGTATGCAGCGGCGCGCGCCACCAGCCGCGTGGCATGCCCGAGGTGACCGGATGGAAGGTCTTTTCGAGGTTGTCGACCAGCCCTGCCGGAAAATCATCCGGTTCAAGGCATCCCTTCCAGAGTGGATCATCCTGCATGCCGGCGGCGCGATAGGTTCGCGAGGTCGCCGCGCAATCGTGCGACCAGCCGGCGACGCGATTGCGACGATCGAGAACCGCCGACATCGCATGCACGCCGAACGGCCGGTAGTGGTCGTGGGTCAGGTCGTCCTCACGCAGCCACATGAGCTTGACCGGCTTGCCGGCCTGCTTGGCGATCAGGACCGCTTCGGCCACGAAATCATTGGCCAGGCGGCGGCCGAATCCGCCACCCGAGCGCGGCAGGCGGATCTCGATCGTGTTGCGGGGGAGTCCGGTCAGCTTGCTGATCAGTCGCGAAGCGCCGTCGGGATTCTGCAGCGATGCGATCAGCAGCGCGCCATCGTTGCGCAGTTCGATCAGGGCGCCGGGCGGCTCCATCGTCGCATGCGCGAGGAACGGCACCTCGTAGCGTGCGCTGACCGTATGCCGGGCGCGTTTGCGCGAGGCGGCAAGATCGCCGTCGCGACGGACCTCGATTCCATTCCTTGCCTCATCCAGCAAGGTATTGGCTTTCGCCGACAATGCCGTCGAGGATTCTTCGGTCCATGGACCGGTTTTCCACACCGGCTTGAGCGCGTTGCGCCCCTGGATCGCGGCCCAGGTGTTTTCGGCGAGCACCGCAATGCCCGCCGCCAACGGACCGTCGAAGACTTCTCCGGTTTTCGGTCCGTCGATCGTGATGATGTCCTTGACGCCGGGAATGCGTCGCGCGTCCTTGTCATCGACGCTTTCGAGGCTGCCGTCGAGGTGCGGGCAGCGCAACATGACGGCGACCAGCGCATCGCTGAGGTACTCATCGATGCCGTAGCGATTCTGTCCGGTGACGATGCTGCGGGCATCGACCACGCGCGTCGGCTTGCCGACAATCCTGAAGGTGGCCGGGTCGCGGGTCGGAATCGGCGTGTCGGGCAATTGGCGCGCAGCGGCGGTACGCGCGAGCGCGCCATAGCTGAGCTTGCGTCCGTCGGCGTGGATGACATGGCCCGATTGGGTTTGCAGGTCATGCGCTTTCACCGACCAGGCGTCTGCCGCGGCCTGGACGAGCAGCCAGCGTGCGGCGGCCCCGGCTTCACGCAAATCCTTCCATGCGGTCGGAATACTCGTGCTGCCGCCGGCAAACTGGTCGCCGTAGCGATTGCCCGGCTTGCCGTCGGTTTCCTCGTAGCCGTACGGGAGCTGGATCACCCGCACCTTCGACCAGTCGACATCGAGCTCTTCGGCGATCAGCATCGGCAGCGCGGTGATCACGCCCTGGCCGATCTCGCAGCCGCGCGCGCCGATGACGACGCGGTTGTCGCGCTCGATCATGACGAAGGCGGTCAACTGGACGAGATCGTCACCGAGCAGTTCCGGTGGCATCGGCGCAGCGCCGAGCGCATCGCCCGCGCGCATTCCGACCAGCAGCGCGCCACTGGCAGTCAGGCCGAGCTGCAGGAAGCGCCGTCGTGAAAATGTCATCGGCTCGTTCACGACTGCACATCCCGGCTCAGCGTCGCCGCGCGCAGGATCGCGCTGCGGATACGAGGATAGGTGCCGCAGCGGCAAAGGTTCGCGATGCCCGAGATGTCCTCGTCGCTCGGATTGCTCTTGCGCGCGAGCAGATCGACCGCCGCCATGATCTGTCCAGCCTGGCAGTAGCCGCACTGGGCGACGTCATTCTCGATCCAGGCCTGCTGGACCGGATGCAGTTTTTCGGCTGCAAGGCCTTCGATCGTCGTGATCTTCAGCCCCGCAACCGCCTGCATGGGTGTCAGGCAGGCACGTGCGGCCTTGCCATCGATCAGGACCGTGCATGCGCCACAGGCGCCGATGCCGCATCCGTACTTGGTTCCGGTCAGACGCAGGATGTCGCGCAAGTACCAGAGCAAGGGCATCGCCTTGTCGCCGTCATGGAAATACGGCTTGCCGTTGATGTCGAAGGCGAGCGCAGCGGATTTCTCCGTCCCGGTCGATTTTGCGCTGGCTGGGGCCTGGGATTCGGGCGATTTCTGCATGGGATTTCCGGATCAATGGCGACGTGGATTTCGCGCCAGGGCCTGATTGTCGCATCGACTTCCGCGACTGCACAGGCATTCGATCAGGCGCAGGCTGTCCGAACCGCCGGCGGCAACGGTACCGAACTCCCGCTGGCCGGGTTGATCCAGACCATCACCACCGTGGCATCGCTGTAAAGGCGCCCGCCATCGACCGAGGTGATGCGGTGGGCGAGGGTCAGCGAACGGGTGCCGAGCCGTTCGCAGCGGATCTCGACGACGAGTTCAGCCGGCCATTCGATCGGTTCGCGGAAATTGACCTGGCTGGCGGCGAGCACGGGGCTGAAGCTGTCCGACTTCCATTCGCCCGCTATGCCGGCGAGCCAGACCAGTCGCGCCTCTTCGAGATAGGTCAGGAAGGTCGAGTTGTTGACATGGTTGTAGGCATCGAGATCGCGCCAGCGCACCGTGATCGGCACGCGCGCAAGCAGGCGTGCGGATGGATCGCTCATGCCGCCTTCTTCTTTTTCGATGCGGCGAGGACCGGGGCGAGGAACCGGCCGGTATGCGAAGCCTTGACCTTGGCGATCTGCTCGGGAGTCCCGCTGGCGAGGATCGTGCCGCCACCGCCGCCACCTTCGGGGCCGAGGTCGATGATCCAGTCGGCGGTCTTGATCACGTCGAGGTTGTGTTCGATGACGACAACGGTGTTGCCGTCGTCGGCGAGTCGATGCAGCACCCTCAGCAACTGCTCGATGTCGTGGAAGTGCAGGCCCGTGGTTGGCTCGTCAAGGATGTACAGGGTGCGCCCGGTGTCGCGCTTGCTCAGTTCGCGCGAGAGCTTGACGCGCTGCGCCTCGCCACCCGAGAGCGTCGTCGCGCTCTGGCCGAGCTTGATGTAGCCGAGGCCGACTTCGAGCAGGGTATCGAGCTTGCGCGCCAGCACCGGTACCGGCTGAAACAGGGTTTGCGCGTCCTCGACCGTCATGTCGAGGACATCGGAAATCGTATGGCCCTTGTAGGTGATCTCGAGGGTTTCGCGGTTGTAGCGCTTGCCGTGGCAGACGTCGCACGAGACATAGACATCGGGAAGGAAGTGCATCTCGACCTTGATCAGGCCGTCGCCCTGGCAGGCTTCGCAGCGTCCACCCTTTACGTTGAAACTGAAGCGCCCCGGACCGTAGCCGCGCGCGCGCGCTTCGGGAATCTGCGCGAACAGGTCACGCAGCGGCGTGAACAGGCCGGTATAGGTCGCCGGATTCGAGCGCGGCGTGCGGCCGATCGGCGACTGGTCGATCTCGACGACCTTGTCGAACAGGTCCAGGCCTTCGATCGCCTTGAACGGCGCGGGCTTCTCGTTCGCGCCATTCAACTCGACCGCGGTCTGGCGATACAGGGTGTCGTTGATCAGGGTCGACTTGCCTGAGCCCGACACGCCGGTCACGCAGGTCAGCAGGCCGGCCGGGATTTCCGCGTCGACGCCTTTGAGGTTGTTGCCGCTCGCGCCGATGATGCGCAGCACGCGCTCGGGATCGGTGATGCGACGCTGCTTCGGTACTTCGATGCGGCGCTTGCCGGAAAGGTACTGGCCGGTCAGCGACTCGGTGGCCTTGAGGATGTCCTTGAGCTTGCCTTCGGCGACGATGCGTCCGCCATGCACGCCGGCGCCCGGGCCGATGTCGACGATATGGTCGGCGGCGCGGATCGCATCCTCGTCGTGTTCGACAACGATCACGCTGTTGCCGAGATCGCGCAGGCGCACGAGCGTGCCGAGCAGGCGTTCGTTGTCGCGCTGGTGCAGGCCGATAGAAGGCTCGTCGAGCACGTACATGACACCGACCAGGCCGGCACCGATCTGGCTGGCCAGGCGGATGCGCTGGGCCTCGCCACCCGACAGCGAATCGGCCTGGCGATCGAGGGTCAGGTAGTTGAGTCCGACATCGACGAGAAAATGCAGGCGCTCGCGGATCTCCTTGACGATCTTGGTCGCGATCTCGCCGCGCCAGCCAGGCAGGCTCAGGTTCTGGAAATGATCGAGCGAGCGGTCGATCGGCAGGGCCGTGATCGTCGGCAGGTTGATGTCGGCGACGAAGACATGCCGGGCCGGGCGGTTCAGGCGCTGGCCCTCGCATTCCGGGCAGGGGCGCGGACTGATGAACTTCGCGATCTCCTCGCGCACCGCAGGCGATTCGGTTTCCTTGTAGCGTCGCTCGAGGTTCGGAATGATGCCTTCGAACTTGTGCTTGCGCGTGACCTTGCCGCCATTCTCCATGACGTAGTTGAAAGCGATCTGTTCGTCACCCGAGCCATACAGCACGCGTTGGCGCGTCTCTTCGGAAAGATCCTCCCACGGCGTGTCGACATCAAAGCCGTAGTGCCTGGCCAGCGACAGGATCATCTGGAAGTAATACATGTTGCGCCGGTCCCAGCCGCGCACGGCACCGGCCGACAATCCCTGCGCCGGATGCACGACGACGCGCGCGGGGTCGAAGAACTGGGTCACGCCGAGGCCATCGCAGGAGGGACATGCCCCTATCGGCGAATTGAACGAGAACAGGCGGGGTTCGAGTTCGGGCAGGGCGTAGTCGCAGATCGGGCACGAGTAGCGCGACGAGAACGTCGTTGCCGCGGCGCTCGCATCATCCATGTCGACCAGCAAGGCGATCCCGTCACCGAGGCGCAGCGCGGTCTCGAACGATTCGGCCAGGCGCTGCTTGATATCGGGCTTGGCGCGGAACCGGTCGATGACGGCTTCGATCGTGTGTTTCTGGCGCAGTGCGAGCGCGGGCACCTCGTCGAGTTCATGCGCGACACCATTGACGCGCACGCGCACGAATCCCTGTGCGCGCAGCTGATCGAACACCTGCGCATGCTCGCCCTTGCGCTCGCGCACGACCGGCGCGAGCAGCATGTAGCGCTTTTTCGGATCGAGCGCGAGCGCGGCATCGACCATCTGGCTGACCGTCTGTGCTTCGAGCGCTTCACCATGGTCGGGGCAGCGTGGCGAGCCGACCCGTGCGTAGAGCAGGCGCAGGTAGTCGTAGACCTCGGTGATCGTGCCGACTGTCGAACGCGGATTGTGCGAAGTCGATTTCTGCTCGATCGAGATCGCCGGTGACAGGCCCTCGATGTGATCGACGTCGGGCTTTTCCATCACCGAAAGGAACTGCCGTGCATACGCCGACAGAGATTCGACGTAGCGACGCTGGCCTTCGGCGTAGATCGTGTCGAAGGCCAGCGAAGACTTGCCCGAACCTGACAGTCCGGTGATCACGATCAGGCTGTCGCGCGGCAGATCGATGTCGATGTTCTTCAGGTTGTGCGTACGTGCGCCGCGAATGCGGATCGTGTCCATGGGCAGGAGCGGGCTCGGATCGGGGGGAGCGGAACCGGCAACTATAGTGCCTCGCCGCGACTTCCGGAGATGGTGGCGCGAGGGCGTGGTTCAAGCCGGGATCCGGCGGATCGGCGCCGCGTCGCGACAGGCCGGCACGCGCCTCATTTCCACGCAGGGTGGCGGCGGTTGTGGCTACGAGGATACGTTCAGGTTGGCGGGGCGCGGCAGTCGCTTGACGCTTGCGGAGCAACCCGAGATGCTGGCCGGCGACCACCGGGCTGCATGGCCGGACGATGCCCCCGATTGCCCTCGTTGCAGGATTCCCCTGATCTATGCGCAAGGTCTGTTTGCTCGCTGCCGCGATCGCTGTCGTGCTGCCCTCGATCCGCGCGGCCGAGGCGGAGTCGATTGCGGTCCCGTCCGGTGTGGTTGTGCCAGGCGACTATCGGCCGATTGCCGATTACGGTTCGTGGCGCTTGTACGACGGCGATGCCCGGACGTTGCCGGAGCGTGCCTGGGTCATGCCCGCCACCCGCCTGCTCGAATTCGATCGCCTGCAGCTCGACACACGCCGGGACTCGATCGAGGTGCCGGACGGATTTGCACTGAAGGCACCTGTCGGCGCCGCGTTGCAGATCGTCCAGTTCGTCGGTCCGCTCAAGGATGCATGGCTTGAGCAGGTGCGCGCGGCCGGAGCCGTGCCGATCCAGTACATCCACAGCAATGGCTATCTGGTCTGGGCCGATGCGGCGGCACGATCGCGGCTGACCGGGATGGTGCAAGCGGGCCAGGTCCTGCAATTCAGTGCGCCGCTGCCGGGATTCATCAAACTGGGAAACTCGCTGTTTGATCAGCTGCGCCAGAATGGCGCCAGCACGGCGAGGCTGCAGGTGATCGTCCAGCGCTATCGCCACGACGGCACATCGGGACGCGAGCGGATCACGGCGCTGGGTCTCAAGCCGGTCGACGACTGGACGCCTCAACTGGCTTACGAGATCGCAGGTTTCGAAGTCAGCCGCGACCAGTTGCGCGAACTCATCGAGTTGCCGGACGTGTACTGGGTCGGTGAAATCCTGCCACGCGAGCTGAACGATGAAGTGCAGGCGCAGATCATCCGTGGCGCCTTCAATGCCAACCAGTCGGGTCCGCTCCAGCCGGGTTACCTGCCATGGCTGGTGGCACTCGGTTTTCCGACCGACCCGGACGCCTATCCGATCCTCGACATCACCGATTCCGGTATCGGCGACCGCACCACGCTGACCGGTGATCCGACCCTGCATCGCTTCGGCCAGGCAGCAAACGCGACGCGCATGATCTACAACCAGGCGTGCACGGCTGCCAATGGCAATGTCGACGGGCACGGCCATCTGAACGCCAATATCGCGCTCGGCTACGACGTGCGCGAGAACGCATCGACGCCGGGTGCGCGCTTTCCGGGCGAATACCAGCGTGGCCAGGGCATGAATCCGTTTGGTCGTCTCGGTGGCACGCGCGTGTTTGCGCCTACCTTCGACCAGAGCGCCTGTGGCGGCAGCGACAGTGGGGTCATCGCGGCGAGTTATGCCGCGGGCGCACGAATTTCGTCGAACTCGTGGGGATGTGCACTGTGCGCCAGCCAGTACGATGTCTCGTCGCAGGCCTACGATGCCGGCACGCGCGATGCCGACGCGGTCGCGGCCGGCAACCAGCAGCTGATCACGATCTTCTCGGCTGGAAATTCCGGTTCCAGTCCGACCACGATCGGTTCGCCTGGCAACGGCAAGAACATGATCACAGTGGGCGCCGCCGAGAACGCGCGTCCCGATGATGAGGACGGCCCGTGGGGCGACGGTTGCCAGGTCGATTCCGGTGGCGCCGACAATGCGATGGACATGGTCTTTTTTTCCTCGCGCGGGCCTGCACCAGGAGCACGCGTGAAGCCCGACCTGGTCGCACCCGGAACTCACGTCACCGGAACCCAGGCGCAGCCAGGTATCGGCGAAGGCATCTGCGACGCGACGCGTCCTCTCGGCAACGTCACCTATGCGGCTTCGTCCGGGACCAGTCACTCGGCGCCCGCGGTATCGGGTGTCGCGTCGCTGTCGTGGTGGTGGCTGGCGACCGCGCAGGGCAGTCCCGAGTTCGAAACGGGTTCGCCGTCGCCACCTTCGCCTGCCTTGATGAAAGCTTGGCTGGTCGCGCACCCGACCTACCTGACCGGCAAGGATGCCAACGACAGCCTGCCGAGCAACGCGCAGGGATTCGGCATGCCGAACCTCGGCGACCTGTTCGGCACGATGCCGAACTTCCTGGTCGACCAGTCCATCGTGCTGGCGAATACCGGGCAGGTCTGGACCACCCAGGTGCGTCGGGTCGATGCGGACAAGCCGATGCGCATCGTGCTGGCGTGGACCGACGCGCCCGGTGCGGTCGGCACGAGTCCGCAGGTCAACAACCTCGATCTCCAACTCGCCATCGCATCGCAGACCTACTACGGCAATCGCTTCGACGGCGCCTGGAGCGTGGCCGGCGGCAGTCCGGACCCGAACAACAATGTCGAGGCCGTCTTCCTGCCGCCGGGCAGCACCGTTCCGATGACGATCGCCGTCCGTGCGATCAACATCGCCGGGGATGGCGTGCCGGGCAATGGCGACGCCACCGATCAGGATTTCGCCCTGGTCTGCAGCAACTGCGCGAGAGGGCCGTCGTTCTCGCTCGCCGTCGCGCCAGCCTCGCGAAAGGTCTGCACGGCAACGACCACAGCGACGACGTTTTCGCTGACGACCCAATCCGTGCTCGGTTTCTCGACTCCCGTAGCGATCACGATCTCGGGCAATCCGGCCGCAACTTCGACCGCGCTGTCGAACAATCCGCTCGCGGTGCCGGGTAGCAGCACGCTGACCCTGGGTAACCTCTCCGCCGCGACGGCCGGCGACTACACCCTCGCGATCAAGGGCCAGGCAGGCGCGATGTCGCGAACGCGCTATGCGCAACTGGGCCTGGTCGGAATCACGCCCGCGCCTTCGAGCCCGGTCGAGCCGGTCGACAATGCCGGCAACATCGACCGGCATCCGTTGCTGAACTGGACGGCGACGCCGGGCGCCGACGAGTATCGCGTCGCCGTGGCGCGCGATGCGGCATTCGCGGACATCGTCTATACGACGATCACGAATTCGACGACACACACGCTTGCGCTCGAGCTCGACTACGCGACGCGCTATTACTGGCGTGTGACCGCATTGAACACCTGCGGCGAAAGCGTCGCTTCGTCGACATTCTCGTTCACGACGACACCGGCTCCCGGCGAGTGTGCCGCGGCAACCACGGCGACGCCGATCTACCGGACCGACTTCGAACAAGGCTTCGAGGCATGGACGCACTCGGGCGATCACGACACCTGGGCATGGACCACGGCACGCGCGCATGGGCCCGGGCATTCCGTGCTCGCGCAGGATGTCGCCTACGATTCCGATCAGCGGCTCGTCTCGCCGCCGATCGCCCTGCCCGAAGGACAGGCGCCGTTGACGCTCCAGTTCTGGAGCCATCAGACCATCGAGGATCGTATCGGCGGATGCTACGACGGCGCCTTGCTCGAAATTTCGAACGATGGCGGAACCAGTTGGGTACAAGTGCCGAATTCGCGCTTGCTGGTCGGACCCTACAAGGGGCCGATCAGTGGTTCCTTCAACAATCCCGCGCGCGGCAAGCAAGCCTGGTGCGGAGACCCGCAGGACTGGTCGCGAACGATCGTCGACCTCGACAATCGCGCCGGCCAGACCGTGCAGTTCCGGTTCCGCCTCGCCACCGATGCATCCACCGGTCGCGTGCCGGATGGTTTCTATCTTGATGATGTCGAAGTGCAGGGCTGCGTTGCGGCGGGCGACGGAATATTCGCCGATGGTTTCGAATGAGCGTTGTCGGCATGTCCGGATTGTCGGGAGCCTTGCGAAACGGTCGGGTCGTTCCGCTGTCTGGTCGGCGCGACGAGCGCTACGCGCTCACGCCGGTAGAAAAATGGTGAGGAACGTGAGCTTGCGTTGCAGCGGTTTTCTGGCAATCGCGATGGCGGCATCGTTGTCGATCGCGCATGCGGCGGAGGACGGCAAGATCGTCCTGCCGGCTGGCGTCGAGGCGCCGCCGGGCTACGAGCGCCTCGCCGACTACGGATCCTTCGTGCTCTATCGCGGCGACGTCGCGACGATGCCGCACACCATCATCGGCGCGCAGGTGCTCGATGAAGCCGACGTCCTGCAGTTCGACCGGCTGCGCATCGATACGCAGCGATCGGCCTGGGTTGCACCGGCCGGATTCGCGCTGAACGCTCCGTCCGGCCCGGCCCTGCAGATCGTGCAGTTCGTCGGGCCGATCAAGCAGGAATGGCTCGACCAGATCCGCACGACAGGGGCGGTGCCGGTCCAGTACGTCGAGAGCAACGCGTATCTGGTCTGGGCCGGCGAGGCGGCGCGCACCCGGCTCGCGCAGATGGCGGACGCGCGCCAGGTGCTGCAGTTCAGTCGTCCACTGCCTTCGTTCGTGAAGCTCGGCGACTCGCTGTTTACGCGTCTGCAGGCGAACGATCCGGGAACGACGCGCGTGCCGGTCACGCTCCAGCGCTACCGTCACGCCGACACCACCACGTATCGGGCTCTCGCTGCGATGGGCCTGAAGCCAGGGAGCGACTGGACTGCGCTGCTGGCGTTCGAGAACGCGAAATTCGAGATGACCCTCGACCAGGTACGTCAGGTCATCGAGTGGGCGGATGTGGTCTGGATCGGCGAGGTCCATCCGCGCGCGACCAACGATGAGGTGCAGTCGCAGATCATCCGCGGGTACTTCAACGCCGGTCAGACCGGTCCGCAGGGACCGGGCTACCTGGCATGGCTCGACGCGCTGGGTTTCCCGGCGAATCCGGCCGATTATCCGATCGTCGACATCACCGACGACGGCATCGGCAACCGCACCACGAACACGGGCGATCCGACCCTGCATGCGTTCGGAGAGATCGGCAATGCATCGCGCGTGGCCTACAACCAGACCTGCAGTGCCGCAGCCGCGAACGGGACCGTTGGCGGGCACGGCCACATCAACGCGAACATCGCGGCCGGCTACGACCTGCGCGCCAATGCGGTAACGCCAGGCGCGCGTTTTCCTGGCGAATACCAGCGCGGCCTCGGCATGAACCCCTACGGCCGTATCGGCGGCACGCGCATCTTCAATTCGAACGGCAGCTTCGACGAGACCGCTTGCGGCAATACGGACACCGGCACGATCAAGAGCAGCTATGCCGCAGGCGCGCGCATTTCATCCAACTCGTGGGGGTGCTGGACATGCGTGTCGCAATACGACGACAGCTCGCAGGCCTACGACGTCGGCACGCGCGATGCGGACCTGGCGATCGCCGGCAACCAGGAATTGATCACGGTCTTCGCGGCCGGCAACACGGGATCGGGAGCCGGCACGGTCGGCACGCCCGGCAACGGCAAGAACATGATCACCGTCGGCGCGTCCGAGAACCAGCGACCGAATGACGAGAACGGGGCCTGGAGCGAGAACGTTTGCCACACGATCCCCGCCGATGCCGACAATGCGATGGACGTGATCGCGTTTTCGTCGCGCGGCCCTGCGCCGGGCCAGCGCGTCAAACCCGAGCTGATCGCCCCCGGCACGCACATCACCGGAACGAGGGCGGAACCGACGACCGGCACGACGATCTGCGATCCCGCGCGGCCTCTCGGCAACGCGACCTTCGCCGCGGCGACCGGCACCAGCCACGCCACCCCGGCCATTGCCGGCGTCGCATCGCTTGCCTATTGGTGGATAGCGCATGACCGTGGCGAACTGTCGTTCGATGGTGGGGCTGCTTCGGCGCCTTCGCCCGCACTGATGAAAGCCTGGTTGATCGCGCATCCGACCCACTTGACCGGGGTCGGCGCAGGGGGTGACCTGCCGTCCAATGCCCAGGGTTACGGCATGCCGAATCTCGAGGACATGTTCGGCCACACGTCGAACTTCATCGTCAACCAGACCCAGTTGCTTTCCGACAGCGGCCAGGTCTGGACCTGGACGGGAGCGATCGCCGACCCGACGAAACCGCTGCGTGTCGTCCTTGCCTACACCGATGCCGCAGGTGCGATCGGCACGAGCCCGCAGGTCAACAACCTCGATCTCGAAGTGAAACGAGGGGCGGCCACCTATCAAGGCAACCGGTTCGTCGGGCAATGGAGCACGCTCGGGGGAACACCCGACACCAGGAACAACTACGAGGCCGTGTTCCTGCCGGCGAGTGCCGCCAATCCACTGACGATCCGGGTGACCGGATTCAACATCGCCGGCGATGGCGTGCCGAACGTCGGCGACGGTACGGACCAGGATTTCGCCCTGGTCTGCAACAACTGCGTGCAACAGCCGACCTTCACGATGGCGATCAATCCGCTCTCGGTCGGCGTCTGCTCCGCGACGACGGCAGTGCTGCCATTCAGCCTGTCGTTCGGTTCGATCCTCGGCTTCAACACGCCGGTCGCGCTGTCCGCGGCGGGCAATCCGAACGGCACGAGCATCGCGTTTTCGACCAACCCGTCGGCTGTGCCGGGCAGCAGCACGCTGACCATCGGCAACCTCGGCGCCGCGCCTGCCGGCGCCTACCTCGTCGGCGTGACCGGCACGGCAGGAACGCGGGTGCGCACGCGCACGCTGGCGCTCGATGTCGCCGCCTCGGCCCCGTCGACATTTGCGCTGGACTCACCGGCCAATGCAGCCAGCAACGTGGCGCTGGCTCCGCAATTGCACTGGGCGGCTGCTGCGACGGCTGCCAATTACCGCATCGAGATCGCCACGGATGCGGGCTTCGCGCATATCGTCTATGCAGCGACGTCACCCTCGACGACACATTCGGTCGGGATCAATCTCGACAGTGCGACGCGATTCTTCTGGCGCGTGATCGCGAAGAATCCGTGTGGCGAAACGATCTCGTCGGCGACCTTCACCTTCATGACGCGATCGCTGCCCGGGGATTGCCCGGTTGGAACGATATCGAGCGTGATCTATGGCACCGACTTCGAGTCGGACAATTCCGCCTGGACGAGTTCGGGGTCGCAGAACACCTGGGCGGCGGTCGGATCGAGGACGCACAGTGGCGTCAAGGCGTTCCTTGCCCAGGACCTCGCGTCGGTTTCCGATCAACGCCTGGTCTCGCCGGCCATCGTCCTGCCAGTCGGGCAGGCGCCATTGACCCTGCAATTCTGGAACCATCAGACCGTCGACGACCAGTCCGGATCCGCGTGCTTCGATGGCGCGATCCTCGAAGTGTCATCGAACGCCGGTGCCTCGTGGACCCAGGTGCCCGATGCCCGGTTGCTGATCGGAAACTACAAGGGACCGATCAGCAACACGCAGGCCAACCCGCTTGCGGGGGCTTCGGCCTGGTGCGGAGACCCGCAGGACTGGACGCGCTACGTTGTCGATCTCGACAACCAGGCCGGGCAGACCGTTTCGTTCCGCTTCCGTCTTGGCACCGATTCATCGGTCGGTCGGGCCCCTGACGGCTTCTACATCGATGACCTCAAGGTGCAAGGCTGCGCAGTCCAGTCCGATTCGATCTTTGCCGATGGATTCGATCCTGTCGCTGCACACTGAGCCTGCTCGACGCAGCGGCCATCGCGGGCGGAACCAGTGCGCGATGCCGTGACTGGTCGCCGGCAACCGTCCGGGCGCAGCGGCGCCGTGCCACTTGACCCGCGCTGGCCTAGCTTGCGTAGGGATCGGCCACGCTGAAGCCGGCGAGGATGTCACGCTCAAGCGCTTCCATGCGTTCGGCGTCAGCATCGTTCTCGTGGTCGTGACCGAGCAGGTGCAGCGTGCCGTGTATGGTCATGTGGGCGTAGTGGTCGCGCAGGACCTTGCGCTGTTCTTTCGCCTCTCTTGCGACGACCGGCGCGCAGATCACGAGGTCTCCGATCAAGGGCAAGGACACGCCTTCCGGGAGATCGGCCGGAAACGACAGCACATTGGTCGCGTAGTCGCGTTTGCGATAGGTCATGTTCAGATGACGGCCCTCGCGGGAATCGACGATGCGGATCGCGATCTCGCAATCGCGTCGTCGTTTCGCACCGCGCAGGGCTGCTTCGACCCAGCGCACAAAACTCGATCGTTGCGGAATCCCGCGCGGACCGAGTCCGACCGAGCGCGAAAGTTGCAGTTCGAGTCTCATGCGCCGCGTTCAGCGTTCGAAATCGCCGTAGAACAGCGCGGATTCGCAGGTGCTGGCATGCAGGCTCACCGTGTCGTTGCCGGATTGCGGTACGCCGATCCTCGCGCTGGCCGGATCGAAGTCGATGTCGGCCGGGGCCGAGAGACCGTCGACGATGCTCTGCGCCGGCGAGCCAAGCGTGAAAGGTGGGTCGAAGCGGCGCAGGCAGCCGCCCGAGGTACATCCGCTCCAGGCGGCAACGATGATCGCTCCGCGACAATCGAGCGTGATGCCGTCGATATTTGCCAGCGTCGTGTTGATCAGGGGTACCGGCGTCGCGCCCGGAACGAGATCCAGCGCGAGGATTTTCGCGTTGCTGCCCCAGGTCGCTATCAGGAGCCGGTTGCCGATGCGATCGTAGACGACGCCGTTCGGCACCGAGCTGCCGGTCGATATCGGCGTTGCCGGCACCGGCACGGCGAGATTCGACACGTCAATTGAACGGATCGTTTTTGCGCTGAAATCGCTGACGTAGAGCGTATCGACACCGTTCGAGCTGATGCCGTTGAGAAAGCTGGCCCCGCTCAACGCCAGGTTCATGACTTCCATCGCGCTGTCGATGTCGTAACCCTTGATCCTTCCGGAATCGAGCACGAACAGGGTGCCAGCCAGCAGTTCGATGCCATACGGCGCGCTTGGTGCCGCGGTGAACAGGCTGAGCGTTCCGTCTTCTGCACGGGCGACGATCGTGCCGTTGTCCGTGCTGCTGATCAGGCTGCGACCGAGGCGTGGATGGAACTCGACGCTTTCCGGTCCGCTCAGGGTCTGGCCCGCGGCCAGCAACGGGGCGAGCAGGCCCGCGGCAACCACCCACTTGTGCGACAACCGGCTCATTCGGATTTTCCTGATCTGGTTTTCTCGAGTTCATCCTCGCGCGCCTCGTAGGCACGCACGATGCGCTGCACGAGTGGATGGCGCACGACGTCCTTCGAGTTGAAGAACGTGAAGCTGATCCCGTCGACATCGCGCAGCACGTCGATCGCATCGCGCAAGCCGGACTTGATGTGCCGGGGCAGGTCGGTCTGGGTGACGTCGCCGGTGACCACGGCGACCGAGCCGAAGCCGATGCGGGTCAGGAACATCTTCATCTGTTCGACCGTCGTGTTCTGCGCCTCGTCGAGGATCACGAACGAGTCGTTGAGCGTGCGGCCGCGCATGTAAGCCAGCGGGGCGATCTCGATGACATTGCGTTCGATCAGTTTGCCGACGCGCTCGATGCCGAGCATCTCGTACAGCGCGTCGTACAGTGGACGCAGATACGGATCGACTTTCTGGGTCAGGTCGCCCGGCAGGAAGCCGAGTTTCTCGCCGGCCTCGACCGCGGGACGCACAAGGATCAACCGCTGCGCGCGGTTGTCGTTGAGCGCATCGACCGCCATCGCGACGGCCAGGTAGGTCTTGCCCGTGCCGGCCGGGCCGATGCCGAAGTTGATGTCGTGCGTGGCGATCGCATGCAGGTAGCGCGCCTGGTTCGGGCCGCGTCCCTTGATCATGCCGCGCTTGACCTTGACGGCGACCTCCTGGACGCCTTCCGCGGCCTCGGCGGCAATTGCCTCGATGCCGGATTCCTGCAGGTGCAGGTTGATCTGCGGTGCCGTGAGCGCCTCGTTTTCGGTCAGCGCATAGAGATCGCGCAAGACGCGACTCGCCAGTTGCACCGCTCGCTCGTCGCCGAGCACGCGAAACACGTTGCCGCGGTTGGCGATCTCGACGCCGAGACGCAGCTCGATCTGGCGCAGGTGTTCATCGAAGGGCCCGACCAGGTTCGACAGGCGTTCGCCATCGTCGGGATCGAGGGTGAAATCGTTGCGCTTGGGATCGGTCATAGGCGCGCGAGGGTAGCGCGCCGCGCGGTACCTCGCCAGCTTTCGCATTCGAAGCAGGTCGGCAACGTGCCCCGCGCTCTCGCATCCGCATGTCTCGATCCACGCATCCTGGAGACGCCGATCGACGGAACTTCAACTGCGCGAACCGCGTCGCCGATCAGTGTCGCGCTGCAACCAGCGCGTGCAAACCCTGGCGCGGCGCCGGGCCGTGGCCTACGAGCCGCTGCCCGGATCTGCGCACCAGCGTTTCCGGCCTGCGGAACCGGTCTTGATGAACTGTTCGATGTAGTAGTCGAGCAGGCGACGTGCGTACGGTGCGTCGGCGGATGCGATCGAAGCCTGCATGTCGCTCATCCAGGCATCGATGCACAAATGCTTGTCCGCCGCGCCCGTCGAGCAGGTCAGCAGGTCGCCAAATGCCGATCGGTAGGACTCGAATGCGGGTCGCGTCATCGGTGCCCCGTGGCCGGGGACGAGCAGTTTGAAGTCGACACGCGAGAGCGTTTCGAGCGCATCCCTCCAGCCTTCGGGACAGGCGGTATCGAACAGCGGCACGGGCAGGGTGACGAGATCGCCGGCAATCAGGATTTTCGTCTGCGGATCGAATATCCACAGATCCCCTTCGGTGACCGAGTGTGGGCTGACGTGAACATCGAGCGTGCGACCACCGAGCTTCAACGTCGTCGACCCGGTCACGCGATCGGTCTCGGCCAACGCGCGATCGAGCTGCAGGAGCTTCAGTTCCGCCGCGTATCGTGCTCGCTCGGGAGAGTCCCTGGCGAGGGTCGGCAGGAGCAATTCGAGCTGTTTGCGATTGTCGGCATGAAAGCCGGCGAGCGCCGCATCGAGCGAGGGATGCGCATGGATGTGCAGGTTTGGCCAGGTCTGGCGAAAGCGCGCATTTCCGCCGATGTGATCGAGGTGCCAGTGCGTATTGATCAGCGCTGCAAGCGGTGCGCCCGAGTCCTTCACGATCCTGATCAGGGCGGTCGTATGCTCGCCGCCGCGACCGCTGTCGATGATCGTCAGTCCTTCGCTTCCGCGCAGGATGATGCTGTTGCCGTCGGGGCTGTGATCGGCTTGCAACTGACCCGGAAGGACAAGGATTCCGGGCGCAATTTCCTGCGCCGTATTGTTGCCGGATTCGTCCGGCAACGCAGGGGTCGCCAGGATCAAGCCGAAGACAACGAGAGCAATCCGGATTGCATGCATGGCTGGATTCCCGGTCGACCGCGCGGATTTGCATGGTGCGTCCGCGGGCTGCAAGGGATTGGGCGACGATCGAGCGGATGCATCGAGTGCCGGACGTCACGGCACGCGCTCAGCGACGGCGCTTGCGATGCCGCCGCGATCACCGCATCCGTCGACGGGAACCGTGCAAAGCCGCACGGTTCCCGCCGACAGCGTTTTCAGATGCTCAATTCAGGGTCGCACGACCGAGATCGACTTGACCGTGCTGCGGCCGATGCCTCGGATCTCGGGACGATACATGTCCTCGACCAGAGGCGGCGGCACCAGATACGTGCCCGGCGAGACCGCGCGGACGAGATAGAACACGTTCGCCTCCTGGCCCTGGGCAAGCTGCAGAGCGGCGACATAGCGATCGTCGCGGAATTCCTCGTGCTGGACGTCGGCCGCGCTGCTGCGATCACTCAGGGTGATGCCGGCGACGACGACGTCGGCCCATTGCTTGGCATCGGTCAGGTTGAAGTTCTCGATCTCGAGACCGCCCGGCAGCAACTCGACCAGCAGTGCATCGGGCATTGCCTCACGTGCTTCGATCTTGAGGCCGATGATCAGCGCATCGCCTTCCTTGAGCGGCCCCACCACCCAGGGTTTTCCATCCAGCGTGTAGAACGTGCGCTGGATCGCGACCTTGCTGTCATCGACCGCGGGCATCGCCTTCGGCACACCGACGACATCGGTGGCGAGATAGAGCGGCGGATTGCCATTCGGAGTCAGGCGCACGCCGGCACGCAGTTCGGCGGCGTTGAAATTGCGGCTCCAGATGCGATCCGGAGAAATCGCCGACGCCGCGCCACCGATATCGAGCGTGCCCGACACCACGGCATCGCCATCCTTGATCAGGTTCTTGCCAAGGCGGCCGATTGCGACCTGCTCCTGCGTGCTCAGGTAGACGCGCCCGCTGCCGCCCCAGCGCGCCTGCGCCTGCTCGGCTTCACTCTGCTCGGTCTTCATCGAACGCGCGAGATCGAACACGCGCCCGCCGAACTCGGGTTTGCTCATGCCGAAACGTTGCACGAGCGCAACCATCAGCGCGGTGTCGCGCAGGTTCGAGCCGTAGTCGCCAAGCCAGCGCGGCCGGTTGAAGGTCTTGGCGAACGCTTCGTCGATCGCCTTCTCCGCGCGTGGCGCATCGCCCATCAGCTTGAGCGCGATGCCGAGGTGGACGAGCGGAAGTGCGGTGATCGATTTCTGGCGCTCGTTGTCATACAGCGCGCGCAGGGTGCCCAGTGGCGCGCGGTTGACTCGCGCGAGGACATAGGCCGACCAGGCTTCGTCGGCAAAACGCAGGTGATCGGCGAAGTCCGAGCTGTAGTACGGATGGCCGCCCGAGAGCAGGTCGTCGGACAGGCGCTGCAGGGTTTTCTGCAGCATGTCTTCCGGAACGATGAAACCCTCTTCGCGCGCATCGAGCAGGAACTCGGCGACATAAGGCGTGAGGAAGGTGTTGACACCGGTCTCGCCGCCCCACATCGAGAAGTGTCCGGAGCCCGCCTGCATCGAGGCGATGCGGCCGACCGCCGTTTCCACGCGTTGCTTGCGCGCGGACTCGTCGAGCCCCTCGACATGCAGTTTGTCCGCGGTCGCCTGATCGAGCAGCAGGGCGGCAAATCCCTTGCTCGTGGTCTGCTCGATGCAGCCGTAAGGGTATTTGAGCAGTTCCGACAGCGCCGTGGAGAACGGCAGCGGTGGCAGGCTGCTCAAGGTCATGCGCGCAGTCACCGAATCGGCGACGAGGCCGTCGAGGGCACCGGTTCCGAGACTGATCGGCGCCAGCGTATCGAGCGAGCGTGGCGTCGATTGCATGACGCTGGGCCAGCCGGCCCGCACGACCATCTCGAATTCGCGCTGGATGCGGATCGGCTCGCCGGCCTTGTCGGTCGCCTCGGCGCCGACGCGAATCTTGCCGACCCCGTAGCCTTCGAGTGCGTCGAGCGGGAAGTCGAGCGTGGTCTTGGCGTTGTCGGCAAGACTGATCTTGCGCTCGCCGGTTGCGACCGCGAGCGGTTTGTCCGCCTCGACCTTGATGCGGAATTCACGGGCGGCCCCGGAGAAGTTCTGCAGGTCGAGCGAGACCATCGCCTTGTCACCCGGCGCCATGACGCGCGGCGTGCTGATCTCGGCGACCAGTGGTGCACGCACGATCGTTTCGGCGTCGCTGTTGCCGTACTGGTCCTCGCTGAAGACCAGCGCACTGACCCGCAGCGTGCCGTTGAAGTCGGGCACCTTGAGTTGCACGCTGGCGCTGCCCTCGGCATCCAGGGTGACCGGACCGCTGAACAGGTCGACGGTCAGCACCTTGGCCGTGGGACGACGCGCCTGGGGCAGGGCGTCGAGGGCAAGGTCGCCACCGTAGCGCAGTTTGGCGGTGCCGCCGTTGAAGCTCTCGATGACGCGCCCGTAGAGGTCGTAGGCGTCGACGCCGAGGCGGCGCTGCGCGAAGAACCAGTCGTTCGCGTCCGGCACGCCAAAGCGCGTGATGTTGAGGATGCCGACGTCCACGGCGGACACGGTGACCTGTGCCTTCTTGCCGGCCAGCGCAGGTACCTTCACGCTGACCGCAAGATCGGTCTCGGGTTTCATCAGCTTGGTTGCATCGAGCTGCACGGCGACCTTGCGCGACGAGCGATCCATCGGCACGAAAGCCTCACCGACCGCGCGTGCCGGGGTGATGCGTTCGGCTGCGGAGCCGCCGCGGAAGACCAGCGCAGTCAGATACACGTCGTGGCGTTCCCAGGCCTCGGTCACCGGAATCTCGAAGGTGCTGCCGGCCTTGGCTTCGATGTTGCGCGTGTACAGCATCGTGTCGGATTCGACGATCAGCACGCCGGGGCCTGCATGCGGCGGAGTCACGGTGACCTTGAGCGTGTCGCCGGCCTTGTAGCCTTGCTTGTCGAGCGACAACTTGACCTTGTCCGGGCGCGCCTCGCCGCCGCGGTTGTCATCGTTCCAGCTCCAGCCCGCGGTGAACGGGAAGCGCATCGTCAGTCCGGTTGCCGGATCGAGCACTTCGACGCGATAGCCGCCCCATTCAACCGGCACGTCGATGCGTGCGGCCTTGCCGGCTTCGATCGCGACCTCGCGTGCCTCGGCATTCTCGAAACGCTCGACGTAGTTGAAATGCCAGCCGCTTTCCTTGTCCCAGATCCAGTGATAGTCGCGACGCTCGCGCACGAGGGTGAGCTTGAGGTTCTGCGCCGCGAGCATGTCGCCTGCGGCATTGCTGCGGATCAGCTCGAAGCTGGCCGTGGCGTTGGCCCCGGCGCCATCCTTTACGTCGAACAGCGGGCGGATGCCAACCAATGTGTCGGCCGGCCAAACGGTGCGCTTGAGCGTGCGCGTGACCGTGCGACCACCGGTTTCATAGACGCTGCCCGACAGCACCGCTGCAACCGGCGCCGCCTTGGCTTCGTCGAGCACGGCCACCTCCTCGCTGAGGTGACCGGACTCGTCGAGTTTGGAATCGACGGCATCCTTCGCTTCCTTCGGCAGGTCGATCAGCGGATCGCCGAAGAAATAATCCTTGCGCGTTTCGACCGGATGCACGTCGGCGCTCAGGGTCAGGCGCGCGCTGAAGCGGTTGTCCGCCGCCGGTGCGCCATACAGATAGTCACCCTGGACCTCGAGTTTGAGCGGCTCGCCCGGCTTGAGCTGATCCTGGGTCGTGCTGAGGTCGAGCTTCATGCGTTCGGGCAGGAATTCCTCGATGCGCAGGTTGAGGCTCTGGGTCGCTTCCTTGCTGGCCGGATCGAGGCGGAACTCGACCTGCCAGCGCCCGGTCGGGGCATCGGCAGGAATCTCGCGTGACCACTCGAAATAGCCGAGATCCTTCGGTTCGAGCCGGGCCTGCGCGTAGAGGCGACCATCGGGTTGCTTGAGCGATGCGAACAGCGGCTGCGGCTTGATCGGCTTGCCATCGTTGTCGCGCAACAGGGCCGACATGCGCACGGTCTCGCCCGGGCGGTACAGGTCGCGACCGCTCCAGGCGAACACATCGAACCACGCTTCGTGTCGACCGGCGACAGCGAAATCCGAGAGGTCGAGCGCGGGCTGGTTGAACGGCACCATCGACACATCACGCCCGGCCCTGGCGACCAGCACGTGTTCGGCCTTGAGCGTATAGGCGAGCATGGCATTGCCGCTCTCGTCGGCCCGCCCGCCGACAACCGTGTTGCCGTTCTCGTCGAGCACGCTGAATTCGACACCGCTGATCGGATCGCCGGATTTCAGCGAGGCCGCGTGGACGAATACCTTGTCTTCGTAGATGCGCGTATGCACGCCGACATCGCTGACAAAGTAGAAACAGGTTTCCTGCTCGTCGCGGAATTTGCCGGGCTGGCGGAGCACGGCGAAGTACAGGCCGGGTTTTTCGAGCTCCGGGATGTTCTGGATCGGCAGGTAGTTGAGGCTGCGCTCGTTTTCCTTGCCGCCGAGGACAAAGCGGTTGGCATAGACCGAATCGGCGATCTCGGCGACCGGCTTGCCTTTGCGGTCGTACCAGCCGTATTGCGGATCGAGTTCCCACGAACCGCGCTTGCCGTTCTTCTGGTACGCCGCGAAGAAATTGGCGAGCTCGTTGTCGTGCACGCGCAGGAATTCGACGTCGACCTCGTTCACGTTGACCGAAACGACCGGAAGGCCGCGCGTCTCGCGGGCTGGCAGGACGCTGCCCTGGGCCGCGAAACCGACCGCGGGTTCAAGTGGCCCGGTAAAGATGTCCTTGCTGGTGTCCGCGCCCAGCGTGCGGCCATCGACCGCGGAAAGAGCGGACTTGATCCGCACGGTGTAGCTGGCATTTGCCTCGATGAACGGAAAATGCAGGGTCTTGCCGGCCTCGTCGAGTGCCCAGCTGCCACTGACGGTTTCGCCATTGCTGCCGGTGACGACGAGGAGGTCGTCGAACGCCTGCGTACCGGTCAGTTGCTGCGGAAATTCGAGCGTGAGCGCGAGCTGGCCCTGGTACTGCTCGGCCCGCGCGGAAGTAATCTCGAACGCCGTGCCCGTCGCCGGTTTGGCCGGTTCGGCCGCCACCGGTTTGCCACCCTGCACCTCGGGCACCGAGGCCGGCCGCTTGCCGCATGCGGCAAGCGCCAGGACCATGAGTACCAGCAACAAGCCCGACAACGAGCTCCACTTCGACACAGTCCGCAACATCGACATCGTGATTTCCCCGGGAAAGTCTGCGCCGGCAGTATAGCGGCGCATTTGTGGCGTCTCCGGGGCGAAATCAGGTTTTATCCCGGTCGCACCGGAATCATTGACAGGACCGGTTCGCGCGAGTGAAGCGTGCCGCTCGCGGCTGGCGGATCGGCGCCGCAATCGGTGGATCGAGTCAAGACGATCCGCGGGTCGTCCAGCTATCTCTCGGCGTTGTCGGGGATACTTGCTCTCCCATCGCTCCACGAGCCCGTCGCTTGATGTCCACTGCCCTGATCTGGTTCCGCCGCGACCTGCGCGTTGCCGACAATCCTGCGTTGAGTGCGGCACTGGATGCGCATGACCGGGTCATCCCGGTATATGTCCATGCGCCGGACGAGGAAGCGCCCTGGTCTCCCGGTGCGGCGAGCCGTTGGTGGTTGCATCATTCGTTGACGTCACTGGACCGACGGATTCGCGATCTAGGTTCGATCCTGCAGGTTGCACGCGGTCCGACCCTGCCGGCACTGCGCAGGATGATCCGCCGGTTCGATGCGTCCGCGCTGTACTGGAATCGTCTCTACGAACCGGCAATCGTCGCGCGAGACACGGGAATCAAGCAGCGGTTGATCGATGAAGGCATCGACGCACGCGGCTTCAAGGCGAACGTGCTGTTCGAGCCCTGGGAAATCCAGACCGGACAGGATCAGCCGTATCGCGTGTTCACGCCATTCTGGCGCAAGGCGCGATCGCAACTGCAGGTTCGACCGCCGTTGTCGAAGCCCGAGGGTCTCGCGAAGCCGGAGGGCGATTCCGTGCAGACGATCGATGATCTCGAACTGCTTCCGCGCATCCGCTGGGATTCCCGCTTCCACGACGAGTGGACGCCCGGCGAGCCGGGCGCCACCGAGGCGTTCGAGGATTTCATCGAATCCGGTTTGCGCGACTACGCCAGTGATCGGGACCGACCCGATCGCGCGGGCACGTCGCGCTTGTCGCCCCATCTGCACTTCGGCGAAATCTCGCCGATGCAGATCGCCTGGGCACTCGAGGAACGCGTCCATCAATCGGGAGATTCAGCGCGATCCGCGGGTGCCGACAGCTTCCTGCGCGAGATTGGCTGGCGCGAATTCTCGCAGCACCTGTTGTTTCACTTTCCCGATATGCCGGAACGCAATCTCAATCCACGGTTCGATGCATTCCGCTGGGATGACGAGGATCCTGCATCGATCAGGCGCTGGCAGCGCGGGCGCAGCGGAATTCCGATAATCGATGCAGGCATGCGCGAGCTCTGGACCACCGGCAGCATGCACAACCGCGTGCGCATGCTCGTCGCATCGTTCCTGACCAAGAACCTGCGCCAGCACTGGCATCACGGCCAGCGCTGGTTCTGGAACACCCTTGTCGATGCCGATCTCGCCAACAATGCGCAAGGCTGGCAGTGGACGGCCGGTTGTGGTGTCGATGCCTCGCCGTATTTTCGCATCTTCAATCCGGTCAGCCAGGGCGAGAAATTCGACCCGCGCGGAGATTATGTGCGGCGCTGGGTAGCCGAACTCGCCGCCGTGCCGGCGCCGTTGATCCACCATCCATGGAGCGATCCGGGCATTTCGGAACGTACCGGATATCCCGCGCCGATGATCGACCTGGCCGCCTCGCGGACACTTGCGCTGGCGGCCTACAAGGATCTGCCGAAGTCCGACGCGGATTGAAATACGGGCTGACCGGTGGTGCAGTCGTTGCGTTTTCACGACGCTAACGGGATGCTAGCCCGGCGCCGGACTTGACCCGTCCGTGATTTCGATGCGCAAACCGGGGGCAGGCATGTTCGATTCAGATGGCGGCAAGCGCGAGGCGATGTCCAAGGTCGACACGGCCTGGCTGCGCATGGAGCGGCCCACCAATCTGATGATGATCACGGGCGTGTTGATGTTTGCCGCTCCGCTGGTCCCCTCGGCGATCAAGCAACTGCTCGGCGAACGTTTCCTTGCCTATCGGCGATTTCGCCAGAAGGCAGTCAATACGCCGTCCGGCGCGTATTGGGAAACCGACGAGGATTTCGATCTCGACTGGCATGTCCGCGTCGCCGCACTGCCTGGCGCCGGCGACAAGATCGAGCTCGAGAATTTCGTCGGTGAGCTGGCCTCGTCGCCGCTCGATCATTCCAAGCCGCTCTGGCAATTCCATGTCGTCGAGAACTATCGTGGCGGCAGTGTGCTGGTCGCGCGCATCCATCATTGCTACGCCGATGGCCTGGCGCTGGTCCAGGTCATGTTGTCGCTGACCGACACGGCGCCCGATCCCGAAAAGCACGCCGAGCTCACCAGGACCTGGCTCAAGCGCGACGGCCAGAATGTCTGGCAACGCATGCTCGAGCCGGCGCAGGCGAAACTCGGCAAGGCGCTCAAGGTCGGCAACAAGGTCTTCGACAAGATGACCGAGATGATCAATGATCCCTCGGTGGCTGCCGATGTCGCCCGTGAGGGCGGCGAGATCACGCGCGAGCTGGCCAATGCCTTGCTGCTCCCCGACGATCCGTTGACCCTGCTCAAGGGGCCGCTCGGCGTGGTCAAGCGCGTGGCCTGGGCCGAACCGCTGCCGCTCGAGGAGGTCAAGACGCTCGGCCGCGTACTCGACTGCACGGTCAACGATGTACTGCTTGCTTGCGCCAGCGGTGCGCTGCGCGGCTACCTGCTCGATCAGGGCGGCGAGGTCGATGGGCTCACCATTCGCGCGACTGTGCCGGTCAACCTGCGCCCGCTCGAACATGCGAAGAAACTCGGCAACCACTTCGGCCTGGTCTTCCTCGAATTGCCGATCGGCGAAGCGAATCCGCTGCGTCGCCTCGAACGCGTCGCGGCGTGCATGCGGGAACTCAAGGGTTCGCGCCAGGCGATCGTCACGCTGGGCCTGCTCGGTGCGCTGGGCATGGGTCCGCAGGCTTTGCAGGCGCCCGCTCTCGAGTTGTTCAGCCGCAAGGCGACGACGGTTGCGACCAACGTGCCCGGCCCGCAGCAGCCGCTTTACATGACCGGTGTCGAGGCGACCGAACTGATGTTCTGGGTGCCGCAGTCCGGCTCGATCGGCGTAGGCCTGTCGATCCTCAGCTACAACGGCACGGTGCACTTCGGTCTGATGGGCGACGCCAAGCGCGTGCGCGATCCCGATGCGGTAACCCGGCGTTTCGGCGAGGAATTCGAGAAGTTGATCCTGATCGCGCTGATGGAAGACTGGGACGGGACCATCGCGTCCGCCGGGGCCGAAGCGACGCTCCGGCATGAACTGATCGGTTGAGGCAACGCGGGTGCGCTCAGTCGGGAGTCGCCTTGCGGAACTGGCGTGATTCGCGACCGATCAGATGCAGGGCGAGGCGATCGGGCATCAGCTTGAGCATCGACTTGATCGCGCGATTGATGCGGCCATTGATGTAGACCGCCTCTCCGCGTTCGACTGCATCGAGCCCCTGACGGACGACCGTCTCGGCATCCATCCACAGCCACCCGGGAAGTTTCGACATCAGTGCGCGCGAGCCGGTGACGTCGTGGAACTCCGACCAGGTGAAGCCCGGGCAGAGCGCGCAGGTGTGCACGCCGTCCTGGCCGTATTCGAGATGCAGGGCCTGCGAAAACTTGATCAGATACGATTTCGCTCCCGCATACAGGGTCTGTCCCGCCGATCCGGGGATATGTCCGGCCAGCGAGGCGACATTGATGATGCGTCCGTGTTTGCGTTCGCGCATGCCGGGCAGCAATCGATGGCAAAGCTCGGTCGGCGCCGTCATCAGCACCTGGATGAAATCCGCCTGTGCGCTCCACGGCTGGCTGAGGAAATAGCCGGTGACGCCGTAGCCGGCATTGTTGACCAGCAGGTCGATGGCGACCCGGCGCTGTTCGATCTGCTCGGCCAGGAGCCGCGCGGCATCGCGATCGGCCAGATCGCAGGGGATCACCTCGACCTGGATCCCATGGGCACTGCGAAGTTCTGCAGCAAGGTTCTCGAGTCGCTCGACGCGGCGTGCGGTCAGCACGAGATTCGTGCCGCGTGCGGCCAGCTCACGCGCGAAAGCAGCGCCGATGCCGGCCGAAGCGCCCGTGACCAATGCGTGGACAGTGTTCGGCTTCATCGGGAATCCGTTGTGCGAGGGGTGGACGGAAGAGTAGCGCCGCCGGGACACAAGCGGTGACTCCGGGATGACGGATTTGCCGCTGTCGTCGCCCGCCGTTATCCTGCGCGCCCCTGGGACTGCCTGGTTCTGCCGATGCGCCGCAAACTCGTTGCCGGAAACTGGAAGATGCACGGATCACGCGCGGGTTCGGCGGAACTTGTCAGGACCTTGGCTGCCTCGTTGCCCGGCGCTGTCGATGTGGCGGTGATTCCTCCTTTTCCGTATCTGGCCGAGCTGATCGCCGCAAACGCCGGAACCGCCATCGCGTTTGGCGCGCAGGACCTCAGCGAGCATGCGCAAGGCGCCTACACCGGGGAAGTTGCGGGCAGCATGCTCAGCGAGATCGGCTGCCGCCACGTCCTGGTCGGTCATTCCGAGCGCCGCCAGTTCCATGGCGAGACCGATGCCGTCGTCGCGCGCAAGTTTGTCGCGGCGCAGGCGGCCGGGCTGATCCCGATCCTTTGCGTCGGCGAATTGCTCGAACATCGCGAGGCCGGCGAATCCGAGATCATCGTCGGCGCGCAACTCGATGCCGTGCTTGGACTTGCCGGTATCGCAGCGTTTGAAAATGCCGTGGTCGCCTACGAGCCGGTCTGGGCGATAGGCACCGGAAAAACCGCAAGTCCCGGCCAGGCGCAGGAGGTTCATGCCTTCATGCGTGACAAATTCTCAAGACAGGATGCTAGAATAGCCAGCTCGCTGCGGCTCCTGTACGGAGGCAGCGTAAAGGCCGCCAATGCTGGCGAACTGTTTGCCCAGTCCGATATCGACGGTGGACTGATTGGCGGCGCTTCGCTGGTGGCGGCCGATTTCCTTGCGATTTGTGAAGCGGCTTCGTCGGCTGCGAACCAGGGTTCCTGATTCAGATGTTCACGATCATTGCTCAAGTTTTCTATGTGCTGATTGCCATTTCGATGATCGCGCTCATTCTCATGCAGCGCGGTGCCGGTGCCGATGCAGGCTCGGGATTCGGCGGCGGCGCTTCCTCGACTGTCTTTGGTGCGCGTGGCTCGGCAAATTTCCTGTCGCGCAGCACGGCGGTCCTGGCCGGTTTGTTCTTCCTGCTCAGCCTCGGCATGGGCATGTATCACGGTCGTCCCGCCGCGGTTGGTGAATCCTCGGACGATCTTGGCGTGATGGCGGGCGTTGCCCCGAAGGTTCCGGCTCCGGCTTCCGGTGATGTACCGGCAGCTCCGGCGGCGGCACCGGCATCGACTGACGTACCAGCGCCAATGCCTGCACCTGCGGCGGACCAGCCGGCTCCCGAGCCAGCCAAGTCCGATGCGGCGCAGCCGGATAAAGCGAGGAAGGACGGAGCTTGATAGCGTTGCCCAGGTGGCGGAATTGGTAGACGCACTACCTTGAGGTGGTAGCGGCGAAAGCTGTGGGGGTTCGAGTCCCCCCTTGGGCACCAATATCATGTACAACCGTCGTTGCCGCACACTGCGGCAACCGCTGATGCGTCGAGGACGCGGAGGTGCAAGTGCTAGTCGAGTATTTCCCGGTCCTGCTGTTTCTCGTGGTGGCCACCGGCATCGGCATTGCGTTGCTGGTCCTTGGCAACCTGCTCGGACCGAAGAAGCCCGCGGCGGAGAAGCTTGCTCCGTACGAATGCGGCTTCGAGGCGTTCGAGGATGCGCGCATGAAGTTCGATGTGCGCTACTACCTGATCGCCATCCTGTTCATCATCTTCGATCTCGAAATCGCTTTCGTGATTCCCTGGGCCATCGTCTTCGATGAGCTTGGCGCGTTCGGCCTTGCCGAAATGGGCATGTTTGTCGGCTTGCTCGTGCTCGGCTTCGTCTATGTCTGGAAGAAGGGAGCTCTCGAATGGGAATGAGCGACACGATCGCGCGGGTGATGCACAACCCGACGCCGGCCGGCCCGGTGGACGACATCCTGCGCCCGGGCGACGACAATCCCCTGATCGAGCGTGGCTTCGTCACCGCACGCATGGACGAACTGGTCAACTGGGCGCGCACCGGTTCGATGTGGCCGGTGACCTTCGGCCTGGCCTGTTGCGCGGTCGAAATGATGCACGCGGGCGCGGCGCGCCTCGATCTCGATCGCAATGGCGTGATCTTCCGCCCGTCGCCGCGCCAGTCCGACGTCATGATCGTGGCCGGCACCCTGGTCAACAAGATGGCACCGGCACTGCGCAAGGTCTACGACCAGATGCCCGAGCCGAAATGGGTCATCTCGATGGGTTCCTGCGCGAACGGTGGCGGCTACTATCACTATTCGTATGCCGTGGTGCGTGGCTGCGACCGCATCGTTCCGGTCGATATCTATGTGCCGGGTTGTCCACCGACGGCCGAAGCACTGATCCACGGCATTCTGCAATTGCAGAAGAAGATCCGCCGCACCAACACGATCGCGCGCTGAGGACGAGGCATGAGCGAACCTGCATCCCTGGCACGCCGCCTCGACGTACAGCTTGGCCAGAAGATGGTCGGCAGCGTCGAGTCGCGCGGCGAAACGACGATCGAGGTGTTGCCCGAAAACTGGCTGGCCGTGGCACGCATCCTGCGCGATGACCCGGCCTGGCGATTCGAGCAGTGCATCGATGTCTGCGGCGTCGATTACCTGAGTTACGGCCAGACCGAATGGGACACCACCGATGTCTCGTCCGAAGGCTTCTCGCGCGGCGTCGAAGGCAAGGGCGCCGGCCGCTTCAACTGGGCGGATCGGCCCCGCAACACGGATATCCCGCGCCGCTTCGCGGTCGTCGTGCATCTGCTGTCGCTGGCCACGAACCAGCGCCTGCGCATGCGTGCCTTCTGCGTCGACGACGACGTCCCTTCGATGCCCTCGCTTGTCGATATCTGGCCGGCGGCCAACTGGTTCGAGCGCGAAGCCTTCGACCTGTACGGCATCGTCTTCGAAGGCCATCCGGACCTGCGCCGCATCCTCACCGACTACGGTTTCGTCGGGCATGCCTTCCGCAAGGATTTCCCGCTGATCGGCAACGTCGAGGTCCGCTACGATCCTGAAAAGAGACGCGTGGTCTATGAACCTGTCTCGATCGAGCCGCGCGTGCTCGTGCCACGCACGATCCGCGACGATTCGCGTTACGAGCAGGCCAGCGCCGAGCGCGAAGCGGGGATGAAGTAATGGAGGAAATCCGCAACTACACGATGAACTTCGGCCCGCAGCATCCGGCCGCGCATGGCGTATTGCGCCTCGTGCTGGAAATGGATGGCGAGACCGTGGTGCGCGCTGATCCGCATATCGGCCTGCTTCATCGAGGTACCGAGAAGCTCGTCGAATCAAAGCCATACAACCAGTCGATCGGCTACATGGATCGTCTCGACTACGTTTCGATGATGTGCAACGAGCACGCCTATGTGCGCGCGATCGAGAACCTGCTCGGCGTCGACGTGCCGGAACGCGCGCAGTGGATCCGCACGATGTTCGACGAGATCACCCGCATCCTCAATCATCTGATGTGGATA
>ERZ795059.792-NODE-792-length-38276-cov-12.950054_pt1 | contig 38276 bp, 44 predicted proteins | sample MGYA00375143_ERZ795059 | MGnify/ENA primary metagenome ERZ795059 (study PRJEB30188, sample SAMN05720168) | activated sludge metagenome | isolation source: Anaerobic digester | place: USA | collected 2015-01-07 ... | reverse complement strand
GGAAAACGTCACATTTAGATTGTCCCTGTGTTTGAGACGTGCCGCAGGCAGCACGTCCGGTACAGAGCGGGAGGAAAACGTCACATTTAGATTGTCCCTGTGTTTGAGACGTGCCGCAGGCAGCACGGAGGGAAACGTCACATGATGTTTTTTTCACCGCGAAGATCGCGAAGGGCGCCAAGGAAGAAAATTTTTTTGCAGGCAGCCCAAATGAGGCTGGCTCCTCCGCCCATCCCCCTGAGGGGGACAGGCGGTGAATTCAGTATTATTTGCATTATATATATGAAAGAGCGGGTTGAGAGTGAGAGACTATTCTGCTTCGGCCGCGGCGGTGGCAATGCCAGCGGGCGCAGCAGCTTCGATGACTCGCCTGTCTTGCTCCACGTTCATTACCAGGGGGACGAAGAACATGACGGCGCCCGAAGCCACACTGAGGATGCCGGCGGCCACAAACCAGAGCTGGATGCCCAGGGCGTCAGAGACGGGACCGGCGATGAGCAGGCCCAGCGGCGACATGAGGGCGGCCAGGCTGCTGATGAGGCCGAAAACGCGTCCCTGCATTTCAGGAGCCACCGAGCCCTGGAAGATGGCGCGCAGCGGGCCGTTGGCGAGGGGGTTCATAATGCCCACCAGCCCAATGCCGGCCAGCGCCAGCCAGTACATGTTGGCGGGGGCAAAGCCAATCATCAGGATGCCGATGCCCATGCCGATGAGGCCAGACATGGCGGTGACAATGCGCCGCTTAAAGCCGCCCCACACGCTGAGGGTGATGCCGCCAATGACAATGCCAATGCCGATGACCGATTCCATCAGACCGTATTCTACCGCACCGCCTTTGAAGTGGTTCGATACCAGCAGCGGCAGCAGCGAGAAGGCCGGGTTGAAGAGGAAATTGAGCATGGTGGCCATGATGAGGATGACCAGCAGCGCAGGCCATGCAGCCACATAGCGCAGCCCTGCAACGAAATCCTGCCAGACAGAGGTCTTGACGGCCTGGCCGGCTTCGGCAGCCTGAATGCGGGGCGGCAGGGGAATGCTGATGAAGAACAGGGGCGCCACAGCCACCAGGGCGGTGAAGACATCGATCAGCAGGATGCCCTCGATGGGCAGCAGCATGAGCAGGAAGGCGCTGATGGGCGGGGTGATGATGCTGACCACACCCTGCAGGGTGTCGTTCATGCCGGCGATGCGCGAGAGATGTTCTTTGGGGACCATCAACGAGGTGGAAGCCGACATGGCCGGCCAGTGGAAGGCGCCGCCAAGCGAGCGCAGCAGCATGGCCACATAGATGTGCCAGACCTGGATGTTTCCGGTGGCAAAGAGGACGGCCACGATGAGGGTGACGCCAGCGATGGCACTGTCGGCGGCCATCATGATGATGCGGCGGTTCCAGCGGTCCACCAGGGCGCCGATGAGCGGCCCGGCGACCACCTGGGGCAGCATGGCTACCAGGGTGGCGGTGGCCAGGATGGTGGCAGAGCCGGTTTTCTGGGTCAGATACCAGACAATGGCGAACTGCACCAGGCCGCTGCCGATGAGGGAGATGGCCTGTCCGGTCCAGATGGTGAAAAAGCGCTGCTTCCAGTTGGAAGGCAGGGTGATGCCAAAATCTTCAGCCATGATAAATGTCTTTCACTCCAGAAAAACTTCGACGTGTTCGCCGTCTTCGTCATCGTAGACGTCCACAATCTGCCCGATTTCGCCGGCCTGCACCAGTTCCATCAGCTGGTTGAGATCCAGCCCTTCCACTTCGGGAGAGAACTTGGCGCCCATTTTCACGCCGGCGTTGAGCAGGCTGACGGGCAGGCGCACATTGACGCGGGTTTTGCCGGAATCGGTATCGGTGACGCGCACGCGGAACCAGCGCGGGCCTTTGCCGCCAAAATTAGGCGCATTTGGAGGCAGGGGAGGCATAGGGGGCATATCCGGGCGGGCGGGGCGCTGGGGGCGCACCGGCACATCTTCGAGGGCTTCAATCAGGCGCGCACCGTCTTCAGCGGTGATTTTACCTTCCTGGATCATGGTCAGGATTTTGAGTCTTTCTTCCATTGTAGCCATATCTACCTCCTATGATTGAGCATCTGCATCCAGGCCCTGCAGCAGGCGCCGGGCCTGATCGGCGGTAATGATGCCCTGGCTCAGTTCGTCCAGGATGCGGCGGCGGTCATCGGCCGAGGGGCGCGCGGGCGCAGGCGGGGTGTCGTCCTTGCTGGGTTCAAACCCCAGTGCGCGGATCACTTCGCTGAGACGGTTGCGCAGGGTGGGGTAGGAGAGTTTCATCTCTTCTTCCATGCGGGTGAAGCGGCCTTCACAGCGAATAAAGGTCAAAAGGAAGGACATCTGTTCAGGGGTCAGGGCGCCAAAAGGACCATGATTGAAATCGAAATGACCTTCAATGGTGGTGTCGCAGTGGCGGCAGTGAAGCTGGACGATATTCAGATCAGAACCGCAGATGGGGCACTTGCTGATGGCTGGATTCATGGCTAACCTCCCATTCCGTGGGTGAGCGGCCGCAGGTTGTCGGAAAGATGCTGGCGACTGGCGCGAATTTTCAATGTCTGACCGATATGAATAAGCTGTTCACCCAGCCACAGTCCGAGCCGGTTGGGCTTGTCGGTCTCGCGCAGTTCCTTGATCAGGTTTTCGCGTTCGATTTCTTCAACGACGGTATCGTGAAATTGCTGTGCAAATTGAATATCCAGGTAACTCATGGCAACCTCCTTGCCGAAATTTCAAATCAATCTTAGTTGATTTGAAATTATTTTACCACGATATTAAGAAAAGTCAATAATGAATTTGTAAAAATTCAATATTGGCATTGGCTTTTTGTATATTCTGGAGGTTGATATTGATTATTCGCATGCGCCTGGGCGGGGCTTTCAAGTCTCCAGCCGCTTGCAGCGGGCCGGGCAGTTACCTTTTTATTGAACGCGCATAAAAAAACATCCCCCTGAGGATCAAACCAGAAGGGGGATGGCATCGTTTCACCGGACCGGCTTCAGGCAGGACGGCCCTCAGGAAAGAAGATATCTTCGATGCGTTTTTCGAACAGCCAGGCGATCTGGAAAGCCAGTTCCAGGCTGGCGTCATATTTGCCGGTTTCAATGGCGTTGATGGTCTGGCGCGAGACGCCCAGTTTTTCCGCCAGGTCGGCCTGAGACCAATCCCTTTCGGCGCGCAGGACTTTGAGGCGGTTTTTCATCACTCGTACCTGCGCGAGATCACCAGCTTGGCCGCCAGCCAGGTGAACACCATGAACGCCCCGACATAGGCATTGTTGACATGCAGAACATCGCCCATTTCCAGCAGTCCCAGGGTGAGGGTGAGAAAGAAGGTCAGAGCAAAAGACACCGCCGTGCCATCGGTGAGGATTTTGCGGTTCATCTCGTCGAGCTTGCTGATCAACTGCACCAGGCGGACAGCAAAAAACACGGCCGGCGCCACCGGCGACAGCAGCAGGGCCACCCGCAGAGGCGAAGGTGGCAGGGCATCCATGAACAGCATGGCCGCGGCCAGGGCCAGCAGATAAAGGGCCATGGGCAGCAGCAGCGTTTTGACAAGGTGGCGGCGTTCTTTGAAACGTTCAATCACAGCGTTTTATTCCTTCCCCTGTAACAGGGGTTTAAAGAATTTGCCTGAGAAAGCCAGGAAGGCCAGCCAGGCCACAATGCAGTAGCCGGTGAAGAAGCCGGAAGCAAAATCGGCGGCGTTGGTGGGCAGCAGGCCGGCCAGGCCCAGGTCGGGCAGGTAGCGCAGCAGCACCGAGAGCAGGAAGGAAATTTGCGCGCTGAGAAAAAGGGCGTAAATGGCCCTGGTCCGGTTTTTGGGTTTGCATTTAAGAATGATCATCAGAACCTCCATATATGTTCTATTTACTTGACATATTATATGGCATGCTTTACTTTATGTCAAGCATTCTTTACATATTGGAGGCTATTCTTCACAGTTCAGGGTGCGAATTTCTTTTCCATCCAGGGTCAGGTAACGGCCCAGGCAGGCGACAGTGAGGCAGGAATGGGCCGGGATGATGCACAGCAGGTCGCCCACCTTCACCTGGGGCATCACATCGGGCGGCAGGCAGATCATGCCGTGTTCCTGCGAGAGGCCGCGCACCCGCGCTCCGGGGATGGGCGCCTGCCAGCGGTCTTCACCCGCCAGGCAGACCATGCCGTAGGAGGTTTGCCCGTTCAGCGAGAGGGTATCTTTGGAGAGGTGCACTGCTCCACCGTACACCACCACCTCGTTGCGTTCGGGGTGGCAGGCCACCACCGGGCAGGCCGCCGCCACGGCCACGTTTTCAAAGGCGCAGCTTCCCAGGGCCAGCTGCTGGGCATCATAGAAGATGAAATTGCCCGGCCGGATCTCATCCACCGGTCCCAGCGTGGAGAGGGAGCAGCCGGGGGTATCGCCAACGGACACTTCCACGGCCAAACCCTGCTGGGCCAGAAAGGCTTTCACCTGGTTCATGCGGTCCACGCTGACGGTGTAACGCAGGCAGATGTCTTTTTCAGAGGCGGCGGCATAGGTCTGCCCGGCATGGGTGAGCAGGCCGCGCAGCCTGAGGTTGGGACTGGCGCTGATTTGCTGCGCCAGGGCCAGCACGGCGGCGGTGTTTTGCCAGGTGAGGCCGGTGCGCCGGTTGCCGCTGTCGATTTTGATCCAGATATCAGCGGGTTCGCTCATTTCCTGCAGCAGGCAGGCCGCGCTTTCGGCAGATTCGACCAGCAGACCCAGCCTGATCTGGCGCGCCAGGGCGCGGATTTCGTCGCGCTGGCGCCAGTTGAGCGAAAAGGCGATGGTGATATCCTCCCAGCCGTGGCGGGCGAAATAGCCGGCCATGCCCACCGATGAGACGGTGATGGCCTGCACGCCGGCCTCGCGGAACCAGGCGCCAATTTCAGCCGACTGGTGGGTTTTGAAGTGCGGCCTGAAGCGGACGCCGGCTTCGCTGGCGCGCCCGGCCATGAAGCCGAGGTTGCGGCGCGCGATGGCTTCATCGAGCAGTAGGGTGGGTTGGGTGATGCGGTCAAAAAGGGTCATTCCGGCCTCCTGAAGGGATAAATCTTACTTGATGCGCCGCTGTTCGGGCAGCAAGACGCACGGCGTGGCGGTTCTCTATTCTCACCGCGAAGGGCGCATCCTCCGCGTCTATAGCGGTTTTAATAATGGCATGGATGAGCAATTATATTCTGTCCTTGTAACTACTTCGACAATGTCACATTAAGATTATCCACCACCCACCCCCCATCCCCCTCCCAAAAGTGGGAGGGGGTGACTGTTAATCGTGGTTTTTTGTTCCCCCGAAGGGGGAACAAAAAACCACGGGCGGTTAATTTCCTGATTGAAAGCGATAAAAATCAGGAAACGTTGAAATGTGACATTGTCAACCTGCTCAGCCGGGTCTTTTTCGAACCGCCAGGCGCGCTAAGGACGCAAAGGAAGAAAAAGAAAAGATCAAAATCTCATTTCTTTGGCTGTTTCCTGGCGTTCTTTGCGCCCTTTGCGGTGAAAAAGTCCAAAAAAACTGACCGCCTGAGCAGATACAATCTATCTTTATTATAACCTTGAAAACTGGCTGAAAACGCGTATAATTGGAGCATGGATCAACTGGTTTACTATTACGTTGGCTGAACCCATTTTTACCCCATCTGCAGCTAAAGCGCGCCTGGCAGATGCGGGCGCGTTTTATTTTTTAACAAGGAGGATGTTATGGAAATCAATGAACAGGTCGCTCTTTTGATGCAGGGCACCGAATATGGCGACGAAGCCATGAAAGCCGCAATGGCCGCTGAACTGCGCGACCGCCTGGTGGAAGCCCAGAAAGAAGGCCGCCCGCTGAAGATCTACTGCGGTTACGATCCCCGCACCACCGACCTGCACCTGGGCCACACAGTGACCATGCGCAAGCTGCGCCAGTTCCAGGAACTGGGCCATGAGGTGACCTTCCTGATCGGCAACTACACCTCGCTGATCGGCGACCCTTCAGACAAGGACAAGCTGCGCCCGCTGCTGACCCCCGAACAGGTGCAGGCCAATGCCCGCACCTATGCCGAGCAGGCTTTCCGCATCCTCGACCCCGAAAAGACCCGCATCCGCTACAACGCTGAATGGCTTTCGCAGTTGAGCTTTGCGGAATTGATTCAACTGGCCTCCAACTTCACCATCCAGCAGTTCCTGACGCGCGAAAACTTCAAGCTGCGCTGGGAAAAGAACGAAGCGGTGTACCTGCATGAGACCTTCTACGCCATCATGCAGGGGTACGACGCTTACGCTCTGCGCTGCGATGTGCAGGTGGGCGGCACCGACCAGCTCTTCAACATCATGACTGCCGCGCGCAAGATCATGACCGCCAAAGGCGAAAAACCCAACATTGGCGTGATCCTGTCCATTCTGCCGGGCACCGACGGCGTGGTGAAGATGAGCAAATCGCTGGGCAACCACATTCCGATCAACACCAACGCCGAAGATATGTACGGCAAGGTGATGAGCATTCCGGATATGGCCATGCCCTCGTTCTCGCGCCTGGTGACGCGCTGGTCGCCGGCGGAAATTGCCGCGCTGGAAAAAGGCGTGAAAGACGGCACCCTGCACCCGCGCGATGCCAAGATGAAACTGGCCCTGGAAATTGTCTCCGCCTTCTACGGCGAAGAGCTGGCCCAGGCTGCCCAGGAAAGCTTCATCCGCCTGTTCCAGCAGCACGACAACCCCGAAGAGATGCCCGAGTTCAAGCTGGAAGCCGGGCAGAGCGTGGTGGATGTGATGATTGCCGCCGGATTGGCGTCCACCCGCAGCGAGGCGCGCCGCCTGGTGGAACAGAAGGGCGTGAAGCTGGATGGCGAGGTGCTGGGCAACCCGCAGGAAGCCTTCCCGCACGCGGGCGTGCTGCAGGTGGGCAAGCGCCGTTTTGTGCGCGTGGTGGCCTGAGCCGTTTGACCTGAATTGAAAAACCTCCCGGAGACAGCCTGTGTTTCCGGGAGGTTTTTTCTTCGGGCGGCCTGGCGTCAATGACCTGCGGGCTCGGGGGATACGCAGCGGAAACCGTAGAAGTTTGCATATTCCATAGGTTGTAAATGCAATTCAATGAAATATGTATTCCAACCATCACCACGCATCATTTTATAATTTCCACTGTATGGCCCCATTGGATTATTGATAGGATTAATAAGTGTAGGTCTGGGAATATTGAGGGCTAATTTAGGGTCAACCCAGTCATACACCCATTCCCATACATTACCAACCATATCCAATGCGCCATAAGGGCTGATTCCATCTAGGTAACTTCCAACTTTGGTTGTCCCACCAATGCAAGGAATGCCGTCAATTTCCATGTTAGCCAGATTACAATTAGAGTTTTCGTTTCCCCAGGGATATTTGCGGCCATCCGGCCCTCTAGCGGCTTTCTCCCACTCCGCATTGGTTGGTAATCGTTTCCCTGCCCAGGCACAGTAGGCCGCGGCATCGTTCCAGCTCACCTGAGTCACCGGCCAATGGTCCTTGCCCTGCAAATCGCTGGTTAGGCCCTGCGGGTGTTCCCAATTGGCGCCGTAGATTTCTTTGTAGACACCGTTTTCTATGATTCGTCCTTTTCCATTTTTTTTAGAATCTGTCCAATAATGGGTTTCGCTGACAAACTGCGTGAACATGGCATTGGTGATTTCGGTTTTGTCGATCCAATAGGCATCCAAATACACACTGTGAACGTATTGACCAAAATCTGAATGTCCCATCGTAAACTCCCCGGCTGGCACAAAGACCTGCTCCATGCCGTCCTTTTCCCACACCCTTGAAACGATCGTTATCGGGGTTGATGTGGGGGTGGGGCTTGGGACTGTCATAGGTGTCTGCGAAGGCTGCACGGTTGGGGTGACCGTCATTGTGGGGGAGGGTAAAGCGGTTGGCGGCGCGGTCAGCGTGAGGGCGGAGGGCGGCGTTTGCGGCAAGGCGGTGGGAGCTGCTTCTGGCGCAGGTCCGCAGGCAGTTAAAAACAGCAGAAGGGATAAAAAAAACAGTAAAGCCGCAGGCGCAAGATGCTTCTTCATAAATATGGATTTCCTCCCTATGGCCTTGTTTTGTGAATTGATACCGGCCAGGAAAATTCAGAAAGCCCCGGTTTCGAGTTCCGGGGCCGGGATGGTTCAGGGGTTGAGGGCAGCCTGCAGAATGCTGCGTCCGGCGCTGGCGGCCAGTTCCGGATTATCCTCTTCCAGCAGCAGCACCACCACAAAGGGCGATCCGCGCCAGGTGGCCAGCGTGCCGCCAATGTACCAGGTGGTCTGGTCGTCGGCGCGGCAGGTCTTTTCCCAGAGGGTGGTTTCGGGGACGGCGAGGATGGCGGTGATGTCGTTAACCTGACGCGGGCTGAACACCGCCACCGGGTCGGAGGCGGCGGGCAGGGTCACCCAGCCTTTGCGTTCAACATTGATGGAGAGGGCCAGGCGCGGCTCAGGGCGCAGGCCGCCCGCGCTGAAACTGGCAGCCGCCTGGGCCATTTGCAGCGGCGACACCAGCGGCGCATAAACCGGGGCGCTGGTCACCTTGCCAGGCAGGGGCGTGGGCGTGGCCACCGGCGATGGGCCGGTGAAGCCGGTCAGGTTGAGATCAAAGCCCAGGCGGTGGATCAGCGACCCATCGGGGACGGTTTCGCCGGCGCCGGGAGTGATGGCATTGGCGGTTTCAAAAGGCGAAAGGCAGCCGCCCGTGGTGGGGTAATAGCCCAGCACCGCGCGGTTGACCAGGGGGGCCGAGGGATCGTGGGTGACCTGATCCCAAATTTCATCCAGCTTGTTGGCGTCAAAATTGGGATGCGAGGCCATGGCCAGCACCTCGCCGGTCTCGGCATTCATCAGCACCGCCGCGCCAGTATGCCCGGCGAAAGCCTGATCCACCACCTGCTGCAGCGAAAGGCTGAGGGTCAGGCGCACATCCTGGCCGGGGGGCGGCTGGCTGGCAATGAGCTGCTGCCACCAGATTTCCTGCATGGGATAGCCGGCCGTGCCGCGCAGGTAAGGGTCAAAGGTCACCTCGAGGGCAGCCTGACCGTAAACGGGGTGGGTGTAGCCCAGCACCGGACTGAGCGGCGGGTAGGCGGTGAAGCGGGAATAACCGCCGGCCTCGCCGGCCGTGCCGTTGAGCACCACGCCGTTGCGGTCCAGCAGGCTGCCGCGCTGCACATAGCGGTCATTGATGCTGCGGCGGGCGTTATCGTAGCGCGCGGTGAGATCCAGGCTGCGCCACGAAGCCCACCAGCTGCTCATGAAAATGGCAGCGCCCAGGCCAACCAGCAGCAGGCCGCCCAGCAGCCAGTAAGGCTGGGGACGGGCCAGGGGCACGGGGTCTTCGCCGCCGCGGTCGCTGATGAGCAGCAGCAGCAGCAGGGCGCTGAACGAGACCACCAGGGATGAGCCGCCGTAGGAGACGAAAGGCAGGGTCACGCCGGTGAGGGGCAGCAGGCGCACATTGCCGCCGATGATGAGCAGGCTTTGCACGCCGATCAGGATGGAGAGCCCGGCGGCCAGGTAACGCTGGTAATGACTGGAGGCGCGCACCGCCACCACCAATCCGCGCAGGCTGAACAGACCGATGAGCGCCGCCAGCCCGGTGGAGCCCAGCAGGCCGCTTTCTTCGGCGATGGCGGTGTAGATAAAGTCAGATTGGGCCACCGGCACCAGCCCCGGGCTGCCCAGGCCCGGCCCTGAGCCCACCACCCCGCCCGCGGCGATGGAGATGAGCGACTGGATGACCTGGTAAGAGCGGCCGGTGGGATCGGGCCAGGGATTGAGCCACGATTCCACGCGCAGGCGCACCACGTCGAAGAGCATGTAACCGGCGGCAGCGGCGCCGATGAGCACCAGCAGGCTGAACACAGGGATGATTTTGCGGCCCAGCGAGGTATAGAGCACCCCGGCATAAACCAGCATAAAAATGCTGGCGGTGCCCAGGTCGCGCTGGCCCACCAGCAGGGCCAGGGAAATGCCGGCCAGAGCCAGGGTGGGCAGGGCCAGCTGCATGAAGTTGAAACTGAGGGGAATCACCTGCGCCAGGTAGGCTGCCAGGTAAATGATCAACAGCAGCTTGAGCGGTTCGGAGGGCTGCAAAAAGAACCCGCCCAGGTTGAGCCACAAATCGGGTCCAACCCCGCCCGGATAAACCCCCACCGCAAAGGTCAGCAGGGTGAGCAGCAGGCCGGTGGTGAGCCACAGGTATTTATAGCGCTGGAGAAAATCGAGCAGGCGCGGGAAGCGCAGCCCCACCACAATGACGGCGGTGCACACCACCAGCCAGACGGTCTGGCGGGCGCCGTAATCGCTGGAGAGGCGCCAGATGGTCATCAGGCCCCATCCGCTGAGCAGGGCGGCGGCCGGCAGCAGATAGGGGTCGCTGTCGGGCAGCACGCGCACCACGCGGCGGTAAATGAGCATGAAGGAGGCCAGCCACACCACCATGCCCACCCAGTGCATCCAGCGCAGCTCCACCTCGAAGGAATGATAGCGCACCGCGGGCGCCAGGGTGAGGGCGGCCGCCAGGCAGGCCACGAAGAAGGCCGCCAGGGTCATCAGGCGGCCGCGGATCTTCTGGTGGGGCAGGGCCGGGTCTGGAACGGGGAAGAAGAACATGTCAGGCGGGTTTCCAGTATTTCTGAACCAGCAGCTGCAGTTTTTCCTGGGTGGCGGCGGGGATGTGTTCGCGGGCGGTCATGATGGCGTTGGCCAGGGCTGAGCCGCAGGCACAGGTGCGCTCGGGGGTGAGGATGTGCACCAGGCGCTTGAGGGCCGCCTGCACGGTGGTGGTGTTCTGGCTGAGGGTGCGCATCACCATTTCGGCGCTGACGGGTTCCTCGGTGACGTGCCAGACGTCGTAATCGGTGACATGCGAGATGACGGCGTAGCACATTTCGGCTTCGCGGGCCAAAAAGGCCTCGGGAGAGGTGGTCATGCCAATGAGGGAGAGGCCCCAGGCGCGGTAAAGGTTGGATTCGCCGCGGGTGGAGAAGCGCGGGCCTTCAATGGTGATCAGCGAGCCGCCCTTGTGAACATCAGCGTTGACATCGTGCAGGGCCTGCAGCAACAGGCGCGAAAATTCCGGGCAGAAGGGGTCAGCCACGCCCACATGGGCCACCATGCCCTCGCCAAAGAAAGAGCGGGCGCGCTTGTGGGTCAGGTCCACCAGTTGATCGGGGACGGCGAGCTGGCCGGGGGCGTAATCTTCGCGCAGCGAACCGCAGGCGCTGATGCTGACCAGGTGATCCACGCCGATGGATTTCATGGCATAGATGTTGGCGCGGTAGTTCACCTCGGATGGGTTGATGTGATGGGTGAGGCCGTGGCGGGCCAGAAAAGCCACGGGCCGGCCTTCCAGGCGGCCCAGCATGAGGGGGGCGCTGGGCTGGCCGAAGGGGGTGACGACCTCGCGCTTTTCGATGATCTCCAGGCCGTCAATGGCATAGAGCCCCGAACCGCCGATCACGCCAAAGAGTGGTTTTTCCATAATGCCTCCAGGTTAATCAAAATAAGTTTGTGACTGCCGGTCAGCCGGAATAATTGCGGCATAACCAGGGATGATCTCGTCATTCAAAGGTGAGCGGCTGCTCACCCCTGCCTGTTTATGTTTGACAATCAATGTTCAGAGCTAAATGCCACTACAGTATTAAACTGCCCACCCCCCGGCCCCCGCTTCTCGAGGGCAGGCCCCCGCCCGTGGGCGGGGGAGATATCTATTGGGGGATTTTTGCCCCGCAAAGCGGGGCAAAAATCCCCGTGCGGTTAATTTCCTGGTTGGAGATAAGAAAACCCAGGAAAGGCAGAAATATTATATTGTCAATCAACTCATAATGAGGTCATGTCAGGATGAGCGGCCGCTCGCCCTGCACGCCTGCCGAGAGAAAATTATGAAGAGGCGCTGGCGTCGAAGGTGACGGTGAGGGTCACCTGGCCGCAGCGCAGTTCGTCGCCCGAAACAATCACCGTGGGCGTCAGAACGCGTTCCTGGTTCAGGAAGGTGCCGTTGGTGGACTGCTGGTCTTCCACCCACCATTGGCGGTGGTGGTAAGCCAGGCGGGCATGGTGGGCAGAGATGGTGGTGTTGGGAATGGGCAGATCGCAGGAAGGATCGCGGCCAATGGTGATTTCCGGCTGGACATAGCGGCGCGATTTGCCTTCCGCATCGCCTTCGCGCCGGATGATCAGGGCGGGGTAGGTGTGACCCTGCACCACCTCCGATTGGGTTTTCAAATCCTGCCAGATGGTGTAGAAGGCCCAGCCCAGAAAGCCGTACAGGGCCAACGCCACCATCACCCGCAAAACAAGGACGATGATTTCGCTCATTTAAGCTCTTCGGGCGGCAGGTTGGCCGGGGTGGTGGGGAAGCTGCCGGTATCGGCGCCGGGCGGGGTTTCCTGGGTGTAAATCAAGATGTAGCCGGCCAGGGAAATGACATCGCCCGAAGAGAGGTTGCACTGGGTGATGCGCTGGTTGTTGACGAAGGTGCCGCCGGTGGAATTCAGATCAAAGAGCACATGCTTGCCTTTGATGGCGCGCAGCTGGGCGTGGGCGCGCGAAACGCGCGGGTCGTTGATCACCAACTCGTTATCTTCGCGGCGGCCAATGCTGATGGTGCGCATGCCCAGTTCAATGTAATCGTTGCCGTTGATCAGGTAGGCGCGCTGCACAATCGGTTCGGTGCGTTCAGCGGTGAAGGTCATCGCGCCGATGGACATGATGGCGGTGTCGCTCAACGGCGGCGGCCCGGAATAGGATGAGACGCGGATATCGTTCATCGGCAGGGTCACATCGCTGGTGATATGCAGGGTGGGCTCAGAACGGAACTGGAAGCCGGCTTCGAGGCCGGCCTGGTAGAGCCCCTTCGCCATATCGGTGAGCAGGGTGGGGTTGGCATCCCACTGCTCGCGGCGGCTGGGGTGCACCTGAATATTATAGACGTTGGGGGCGGTCATGGCGCCGTCAGAGGCCACCTGCAGGTTGGCCTGCATGGCCTGAACCAGCTGGTGGGCCAGGCTGGCCCTGGGGTTGGACCAGGGCAGGATGGCGCTCAGGCTGCCTTCAATCATGTACTGCAAACGCTTTTCGATTTGATCAAGCTTCGACTTGAGCATGATAAAACCTCACGAAAATGGATACCTGTATTATACTCAAAGGCATGAAAGAAAAGAAGCCCCGCGGGTTTATTGAACTGCCCAACACGGCAGATTGGGCGCTGCAGGTCTGGGCGCCGGACCTGCCCGGTCTGCTGGCCGAGGCTGCCGCCGGCATGTATGCTCTGATGCAGGCGCAGGTGGGGGAGGGTCCGCGCCAGACCCGCACCCTGAGCCTGAGCGGGGTGGATGCGGAAGACCTGCTGGTGAGCTGGCTGGCAGAGCTGCTCTACCTGGCCGAAACCGAAGCCCTGGCGTTTGACGCATTTTCAATCAGGGTGACGGGCAGCGCGCTGGAAGCGGAACTTTCTGGCGCACCGCTGGCGCATCTGACGCGCATGATCAAAGCCGTCACCTATCATGGGCTGGCCATCCGCCCGGGTGAAGACGGCCTTTCGACCAGCATTGTGTTTGATGTGTAGGTGAACCATGATCAAGAAAATTAACGATTACGAATGGGAAATTCCTAAGCAGGACCGGCCGGATATGCGCCAGCCGGTGCGCCTGTTTGCCACCGAACCCATGATCAACGCAGCCCGCCAGGATAAATCGCTGGACCAGGCTGCCAATGTGGCCACCCTGCCCGGACTGGCCGGTCCGGTGATGGTGATGCCCGACATGCACCAGGGTTACGGTTTTCCCATTGGCGGGGTGGCTGCCACGCGCGTTTCAGATGGGGTGGTATCGCCGGGGGGCATTGGCTATGACATCAACTGCGGGGTGCGCCTGCTGGCCTCCAGCATAGAGATGGAAGCGGTGCGCGGCCAGTTGAGCGACCTGGCCACCGCGTTGGACCGCTTTTGCCCGAGCGGGGTGGGTTCAAAGGGTTCCGTGCACCTTTCGGAACGAGATCTGGAAGAGATCTGCCGCAAAGGGGTGGCCTGGGCCACCAAACGCGGCTGGGCCGGAGCCGATGATATCCGGCGCACCGAGGAAGAAGGCTGCATTAACGGCGGCAGCCTGGACACGGTGAGCAAGCGCGCCGGCGAGCGCGGGCGCGAACAGCTCGGCACGCTGGGGGCCGGCAATCACTTTGTTGAAGTGGATTGGGTGGAGGAAATATTTGATGACGCGGCGGCGCAGGCCATGGGGCTGAACCTGGGCTGCCTGACGCTGCAAATTCACACCGGCTCGCGCGGTTTTGGCCACCAGGTTTGCACCGATTATGTGCAGTCGCTGCAGCGGGCCGTGCAAAAATACGGCATCCAGCTGCCCGACCGCGAACTGGTTTGCGCGCCGATTGATTCAGATGAAGGGCGGGCTTACCTGAGCGCGATGGCTGCCGCGGCCAACTATGCCTTTGTCAACCGCCAGCTGATTGCCAACGAGGCCCGCGAGGCTTTTGAGGCGGTTTTTGCCGGGAAAATGAAGAACTGGCACCTGCACCAGGTGTATGATATTGCCCATAATGTCGGCAAACTCGAAACCCACATCATCAACGGCGAAAAGGTGCGGGTGTGCGTGCACCGCAAGGGCGCCACGCGCGCCTTTGGCCCCGGCTCGCCGGAACTGCCGGATGAATACCGGCGCATTGGCCAGCCGGTGCTGGTGCCGGGCAGCATGGGCACGGGCTCGTGGGTTCTGGCTGGCAATGAAGCCAGCCTGGCGCGCAGCTGGGGATCATCATGCCACGGGGCAGGGCGGGTGATGAGCCGCGCCAAAGCCAAAACCAGCCTTCATGGCGAAGAACTGCGGCGCGAACTGCAGGCGCAGGGCATTTTTGTGCGCGCCGGCTCGATGCCGGGCCTGGCCGAAGAAGCCCCTGGCGCCTACAAGGACGTGGACGAGGTGGTGGAAACAGTGGTGGCGGCGGGCATTGTGCGCAAGGTGGCCCGTCTGCGCCCGCTGTGCGTGGTGAAGGGGTAAAAAATCACAACTGCTCAGCCAGCGGCATTTCCTGGCTTGTGAGCAGTTCGACAATGGCACATTAAAGATTGCCCACCCCCCGGCCCCGCCCGTGGGCGGGGGAGACCGTTATTGGGGGAGTTTTTGCCCCCAAAGCTGGGCAAAAACTCCCCATGCGGTTGCTGTGCTGATTGAAAGTATTGAAAATGCAAAAAGGATAGAAATGTGACATTGTCAAGGCAGTTACCGGGTAAAAAAGCGCTCCCTGAAGAACATCAGGGAGCGCGCTGTTTGTGGATGGAAGAGCTGATTATTTGACCTGTTGGGCCAGAGCCAGGGCGCCGTAGAGACCGGCATCGTCGCCAAGGGCGGCGGTGGTGATGACCAGGTCTTTGATGTAATCGGGGGCCATGACGTTCTTGCGGAGGGTTTCCCACAGCGGGTTGATGAGCAGTTCGCGGGTTTGCGAGACGCCGCCGCCGAGCACCACAATGGAGGGGTTGAAGGTATGGGCCAGGCTGGCAATAAACAGACCCAGGTAGTGGCCGGCGCGGGCAAAGGCTTCAATGGACAGGGCGTCGCCGGTCTGGGCGGCTTTGAAGATATCGCGCGAGGTGGGCGGGGGATCGAGGGGCAGCTTTGAGGGGCGGCCCTTTTTCAGTTCATCGGCCACATAGCGGGCAATGGCCGTGCCGGAGGAAAGGGCTTCGAGGTGGCCGCGCCCGCCGCAGTTGCACAGCGGACCATCGGGGTCGATGATGACATGGCCGCATTCGGCCGCCAAGCCGCGCTCGCCCAGCAGGAGCCGGTCATCGATGATGATGCCGCCGCCGATGCCGGTGCTGATGGTGAGGAACACCACATGGTGGTAGCCGACTGCCGCGCCGTATTTCCATTCACCCAGGGCCGCCAGGTTGGCGTCATTGCCCAGCAACACAGGCACATGGAAGCGGTCCTGCAGAATTTGCTGCAGGGGGAAGTTGACCCATTCCTTGATGTTGGGCGCCGCGATGACCACACCGGCCTTGGGGTCGGTGGGCCCGGGGGCAGCCAAACCAATGGACCGCACCGTGGCGTCTTCGGGCCACAGGCGGGCAACCAGGTCAATCAGGCGTTCAGTCGCCGTGCGCGATACATCGCGGGTTGAGATTTTTTCCTGCCGGAGGGGTTTGGTGCCTTCCGCTGGAAAAACGCTCACCCGAATTTGAGTTCCACCAACATCAACAGCTATATATGCGTCCATGCCTCAGATTATAGCAGATTCCCTTTTTTATTGTCAATCTTCTTAACAAAATGAACTGATTCCCGGGAAAAGATGGACAAAAAAAGACAGGAGAATTATAATCATATTCATGAGTTTGAATATGATAACCGCGAAACCCGCTGAAACAACGGCCGATGAGCTGCAGGCGCAGCTTTTTAAAGTGCTGACGCATCCGGCGCGCCTGGCCATCCTCCAGATTCTGCGGGATGGCGAACACTGTGTCTGTCACCTGGAAGCCTACCTGGGTTACCGCCAGGCCTACATATCCCAGCAGCTGGCCGTGCTGCGCGATGCCGGGCTGATCAGCGACCGGCGCGACGGCTGGAACATTTTTTACCGGGTGGTGGATGCGCGCATTTATGATGTGCTGGATGCCGCCAGCCGCATGACCGGCAGGACGGCGGCCCTGGAAACTGATAAAAAAGACGTGAAATGCGCCTGTCCGCACTGCAGCGGACAGGCTGGACCTGAAAAATCACAAGATAACAGGAGATGAATATGATCAACATTAAAGTGCTGGGCGGCGGATGCGCCAACTGCAAACGGGTGGAAGAAGCCGCGGTGAAAGCGGTGGAAACCCTGGGTATTGAAGCCGAATTTGAGAAAATTACCGACCGGGCCGAGATCATGAAATGGCCCATCCTGGCCACGCCGGGCCTGGTGATCAACGGAAAACTGGTGTGCGCCGGACGGATTCCGGAAGTGAGCGAAGTGATCGCGTGGCTCAAGGCCTGAAGCGAGAGGGCAGAACACGGCTGAGATCTGCCCATTTTTGCGGCAGTAACTATTCAAGGCTTTGAATATGATCGGCGGCCTGGCTGGTCGGGAGCGGGTTGGGGATCTGCGAAGGCAAAGCCTGAAGGAGTTTTACCGCAAAGAACGCCAAGGACGCGAAGGAACAGCCAGAAGGCTTTTGGCGAGGGGAGCGGGTTGGGGATCTGCAAAGGCAAAGCCTGAAGGATTTTTACCGCAATGACAAGAGCCTGGCGGACCATCTTTCTTGCTTTATGAATTGGCTGAATGGAAATGGAAAGGACAATGATGACAGCATTTTTGGAATTGACACTGGATAAGTTTATCTTCAGGGTGGACCCGGCCTGCGCCTACACCCCGCAGGGCATCTGGGTGAAGGAGGCCGGGCCGGTGAACCGCCTTGGCCTTTCGGACTTTCTGCAGCAGCGCAGCGGCGACGTGGCCTTTGCCGAGGTGAAACCGGCCGGCAGCATTCTGGCCGCGGGCGCGGCTTTTGCCTCAATTGAGACCATCAAGGTGGATGTGGACCTGCTGCTGCCGGCGGCAGCGCGGGTGGTGCGGGTGAACCCGGCCCTGGGAACAGCCCCGGAGGTGATCAACCAGGATCCCTACGGCGACGGCTGGTTGTGCGAGGTGGAATGGCAGGAAAAACCGCAGCTGCTGGCGGCGGCGGCTTATTTTGAACAGATGGAAAAAGAAGCCAGAGAGGAGCATCCATGACGCCTCCCCGTAAAGTGATGGTGATTCCCTGCAGCGGCATTGGCAAATCGTTCGGCACGGTCAGCCGGGTGGCGGCTTACCAGGTGGTTGAAGAAGACCGTCCCGGGCAGACGCAGCTGGTGCCGCTGGCGCTGCTGGTGACCGGTGATGAAGAGTCGCGCCGGCTGGTGGCCGAAAACCCGGCTGTAGCCATTGACGGCTGCAAACTGGCCTGCGCATCGAAAATGATCACGCAAAGCGGCGGACAGGTGGCGCGTGAATTTGCCGTGCTGGATGTTTTCCGCCGTTACCGCGAATTCAAGCCGGAAGGCATTGCTGAACTCAACGCCGGGGGCGAGCAGCTGGCGGCTGCCCTGGCGCGCGAAATGGATGCCGTGGTGGATGAACTGACCGGCGAGGAAGGAGGCAGCCATGCCTGAACTGCCGCAGAAAAAAGTGGGCATCATCGCCTGTTCCGGTGAAGAACTGCCCGAAGGAACCATTGCCCGCCTGGCAGCCCTGCAGGTGCTGGAGCAGCTGCGTCCTGGCGACACGGTGACCATCTGCCTGCCGCTGTTTTTGGCGGGCGGCGAGGGCGACCGGGCCTTTGCCAAATTTTACCCGACCATTGCCATTGACGGCTGCGAGAAACGCTGCGCTTTCCGCGGCACCGAAACCTATTCCAACCGCCCGGCGGCGGGCATTGTGGTGACGGAGGTCATTGCGCAGGAAGGGCTGGAACCGCCAGCCGGCCGCCGCCGGCTGAACGAAGCCGGCAAGCAGGCTGCAGCGCGCACCGCCGAACGGATTGCTGCCCGGGTGGATGAACTGCTGGGCCGGGCCTGGAGCCGTCGTGAGGGCAAATTTGCCGGCGAACCCTCTAGCGATGAGGTCACCACCTGCGCCTGCGGTTCGGGCATTCCGGTGCAGAAGCTGCAGGTGAATGGGCACGAGGTATCTCTGCTGGCCCTGCCGCTGCTGTTTCAAAACATGCATGAACAAAAGAAACCCGTCAGTGCTGAAACCGGGCATGAGCTGATGGAAATGGTAAAAATTTACAACGCGGTGGATGCATCCGCGGCAGCGGAGATCGAAGCAGCCGTGCTGGCAGCCTATGCCCGCTACTGCGCCGGGCAGGAGGCAAAGGCATGAGCCAGGAGGCGATTTATCATACCCGGGTGACCTGGAAGGGTGAGCATTGGGGACATCTGGTGATGGGCAACGGCCCCGAAATGGATTTTTCAGCCCCGCCCGATGCTCAGGGACATGCGGGCGTGTTCACGCCCGAAGATGCTTTTGTGGCGGCAGCCAACACCTGCATCATGATGATGTTTATCTGGGCGGCTGAGCGTTTTAAATTGAATCTCCTTTCGTATGACTGCCGGGCTGAAGGCGTCAAACGCATTGAACTGGACCGCACGGAGATTTTCACCCAGCTGCGTTTCCACCCCATCATCCGGGTGGCAGCCGGCGGAGAAGACCCGGAGCGGGTGCGCGCGCGGGTGGAACGGGCTTTGCAGGCAGCGCAAAAATACAGCCTGGTGGCCAATTCGGTGAAATCTGAAATTCTGGTGGAACCTGAAGTGGAGATCCTGGCCTGAATGATGACCCGCGTACATGTACAAATTCTGAGCTACCGCGCCAGTTATCGCATTCTGATCCGGCGCACCCTGCAGTCAGCCTTGCAGCAGATTCAGCGTGAGATGCCCGAGGCAGAACTTTTCATTGAAGATGTCGGCGACGTGGCAGAGATTCTCAAATATACACCGGTGCTGGCAATGCCCTGTATGCTGATGGATGGCCGGCCGGTGTGCATGGGGCGGTTTCCGAAAAAAGAGGAAACCTGCCTCTGGTTGAAAACCGCCCTTGAAGCAAAGGGTTCCCTTGAATAAAAAAGTAACTGCTTCGACCATGTCACATTAAGATTATTCATCGCCCACCCCCCGGCCCCCTCCCGATTTTCGGGAGGGGCAACTGTTAATTGTAGTTTTTGCTCAACCGGCTGAGCAGTTAAAAAAACAAACCGCCCCTTAGCTGGATTGAGGGGCGGTTTGTTTTTTTTTGACCGGATTTCAGTCTATGGGCAGACATCCGGTTTGGCCGGACCCTGCTCAAGCTGCACCTTGAAGAATTTTTTCTGCAGCCAGAAGGCCACATTGACCAGGCCAATCATCACAGGCACTTCTACCAGCGGGCCAATGACTGCGGTGAAGGCCTCGCCTGAGTTGATGCCGAAGACGGCCACGGCCACGGCGATGGCCAGTTCAAAGTTGTTGCTGGCGGCGGTGAAGGACAGGGTGGTGGTCTTTTTGTAATCGGCGCCCACAATTTTGCCCAGCATAAAGCTGACCAGGAACATGAGCACAAAGTAAATCAGCAGCGGGATGGCGATGCGCACCACATCCATGGGGATGGTCACGATCAGGTTGCCCTTGAGGCTGAACATCACCAGGATGGTGAAGAGCAGTGCAATGAGGGTGATGGGGCTGATTTTGGGAATGAATTTCTTGTAGTACCAGTCCTTGCCCATGGTGCGGGTGAGGATCATATTGGTGATGAAACCGGCGATGAAGGGAATGCCCAGGTAAATGAACACGCTTTGAGCGATTTCGCCGATGGTGATGGCCACAATGCTGCCCTGCAGACCAAACCAGGTGGGCAGAATGGTGATGAAGACATAGGCATAGACGCTGTAGAACAACACCTGAAAGATGCTGTTAAACGCCACCAGTCCGGCAGCATATTCGGTATCACCCTTGGCCAACTCGTTCCAGACGATGACCATGGCAATGCAGCGTGCCAGGCCAATCATGATCAGGCCAACCATGTAATGGGGGTAACCCTGCAGGAAGATGATGGCCAGAATGAACATCAGCACCGGGCCGATGACCCAGTTTTGCAGCAGCGAAAGCCCCAGAACCTTCCAGTTGCGGAACACATCGCCCAGTTCATCATAATGCACTTTGGCCAGCGGCGGGTACATCATCAGGATGAGGCCGATGGCGATGGGGATGTTGGTGGTGCCGACGGCGAACTGGTTGATGAACCCTTCCACGCCTGGCAGCAGGTAGCCAAGCAGCACGCCGACCGCCATGGCCAGAAAGATCCACAGGGTCAGGTAGCGGTCTAAAAATGAAAGACGTTGGGTGACACTTTTCTTTTCCATCCATTTCTCCTTGGAATAAAAAAATTAGGGGCATTCAGACGAAGACGGCGCCGGGTGCAAATTCTGGCACGAAGCGCCCGGCTGCGCGTTGGGATTGCATTGAGGGCAGGGGCAGCCTGCCACCGGCCGGACCGCCAGCTGCTGCAGGGCGGCAGGATCCAGACCGGCCAGAACGGCAGCCTGATTGAGAACGGAAACCACCTCCGGGCGGACAAGATGATAAAAAATATTGCGCCCGCAGCGCCGCGGCTCCACCAGACCGGCCTTGCGCAGGGCCATCAGGTGCTGTGAGATGCTGGCCTGGCGCAGGCCTAAAACGGCTTCCAGGTGACAGACGCAGGCTTCCTGCCCACCCAGAATGAGTAAAATCTGGATGCGCACCGGCTGGCCAATGAGGGCCAGCAGACGAGAAAGCTGTGTTTCAGGCGGTTGAGGTGAGGATATATTCATGACCACGAATATATTATAGACGGATGATGCCGCAAGCGCAACCCATTCAGACCTGTTTTTGTCCGCCTCTTTTTCCTGTAACTATTTTGGATAAATTGCATCTAATTTTAAAGAATACAAAAAGTGTTATTGGATAGGAGTTATCTTATGAAAACCAACGAATCAAATCTCGACCGCATTATCCGGGTTGTGCTGGGCCTGGCGCTGATCATCCTCAACCTGACCGGCGTGGTGACTGGCATTCTGGGTATCGTCTTTCTGGTGCTGGGGGCGGTGGCCCTGCTGACGGGCGTGGTGGGTTTCTGCCCGCTGTATACAGTGTTGAAAATCAATACCAACAAAAGCTGACGCTGTTCTTTTCGTTCAAAACCAGGGACGCAGGTTTTGCGCCCCTGATTGGTTTAACAGGTGACGATGAATCAGGATGAATTTCAAAAATTGGTGCAGGAAAACCCACGCCCGCTGATGGTGGACCTGTGGGCGCCGTGGTGCGCGCCCTGCCGGATGATGGCGCCGGCCTTCCATCAGGCCAGTGAAACATATGCCGGGCAGGTGGATGTGTTGAAGATCAATGCAGATGAGTCGCCGGAGGTGCTGCGGGCGCTGGGCGTGATGAGTATTCCCACCCTGGTGGGTTTTGCTGGCGGCAAGGAAGTGCTGAGGCGCAGCGGGGTGCAAAGCCTTGAGGTGCTGGAGCTTCTTTTCGACGCCCTGGCGCACCAGCGCGCACCGGGCATTTTGCCTCTAGCGCCGGTGGACCGCATTCTACGCACCGGCGTTGGTGTGGTCTTTCTGGCTTTGGGCTGGATAAACCGGGATATTTTACCACTGGGATTGATTCTGCTGGGAGTGGGCGCGGCAGCGCTGTTCAGCGCGATCTATGACCGCTGCCCCATCTACCGGGCCGTGGCGCCGCGGGTGAAGGCGTTCTTTTCGCGGTCAAAACAGGCATGAATAAACAAAAGGGCGCACCATTGTGCGCCCTAAAAGCATGAAGAGGAGAATAAAGCGCATGGCTTCGCTTTTGACAGCCATGATTATTTCGCGGCGCCTTTTTTAACCGGCAAACCGGCGCGCATCCAGCGTGACATGCCGCCCTGCATATTGCTGACCTTATATCCCTGGCCGCTGAGGTGGCGGGCGGCGGCGCTGCTGCGGCTGCCCGAGGCGCAAACGCAGATCACATCGCGATCTTTGGGAATGCGGCTCAGCTTCTGCGGCAGTTCGTCCAGCGGGATGAGCTCAGCGCCCTGGATGTGGGCTTCTTTATATTCCCCCGGCGTGCGCACGTCGAGCAGAAAAGGGCGGGGTGATTGAGCGATGAGCGCCTGAACCTGAGCTGGTTCAAGCTGGGCAACGGAAGGCTGGTTGAATAAGCGGGTGAAGAAATCCATGTTCAGATCCTGTCTTTGTAATGGGGTTAAATCATTGATTAGATAGCGAAAAGCGTAAAAAGTTACACATAAAAAGGCAATTAAGACCTGATTCGGATTATATCTGGTTTTCTATTGCATTTAACAGGCAGATATCTCATAATAATGGTTAACATTTCCAAAAAAGTTACAACGCACTCAGGTCATTTTTTATCTGTTACTTTCAGGAGGATTCCATGGCCGGTACTGCTTCAAAATCCAGAGCTTTTTTTTGGTTCAACTGGAATCTTGGCGCCAAGGTGGTCAGCATTTTGCTGCTGGCCATTTTGATCACTGTTGCCGCCTTTTCCGTGTCAAGCTATTTCAATATATCTCAGCAGATCAGCCAATCGAATGGAGAGGGTATGATCTCTCTGGGCGAAGAAGCGCTGCGGGGAGCCGTGCTGCAGGTGCAGGGAAATCTTTATTCCCTGCAGGCACTGGCCCTGGCGCCTGAAATTGTCAGCGCGGTGGAGGAAGCCAACGCAGCCCGCGCGGATTGGGATGAGGCGAAAATCAAGGAACTGGATCAGGCCTGGAAGGATAAGGCAGCCAGCATTCAGGAAATCGAAGCCGGGGTGCAGAACAACCCCACCAGCGATCTTTTGAAGGCCTTTCTGAAAAAATTTCCTGCTGAAGTTGAAATTTTTGTCACCGATGTTAAGGGTTTGAATATTGCCATGACCGACCGCACCAGCGACTTTTTACAGGGCGATGAGGGCTGGTGGCAGCAGGCTTATGCCAGCGGACGGGGCGACACAGCGGTGGAAAACGCCGAGTATGATGAAAGCACCAAAGTTTATGCCATGAACATTGGCGTGCCCATTTACAACGCCAGCCAGCAGGTGATCGGCGTGCTGCGCGGCACCATCAACATCACCTCTGTTTTTCAGACCATCAGCGAAGTGAAATATGGGGAGACGGGAAAAGCCGTGCTGCTCGATTCAGACGGCAACCTGCTCTACACCGAGCAGGCCGACCAGGTGATGCAGCCTGCCCCGCAGGTCATTCTGGACCTTTTAAATACCCGCAAAGCGAATGAGTGGGTGAAAATGGCGGACGCCTATGGACGGGATGCCCTGCTGGCGCATCTTTCGCTTCAGGGCGGCATGGCTGAAAAACTGGGCTGGACCCTGTTGATCAGCCAGGAAATCAAGGAAGTGAATGACCTGGTGATGGCCAACCTGCTGCGCAGCATGAATGTGCTGGTTGTGGTCACCATCCTGATGGTCATTTTGGCCATTTTTGTGTCCAACCTTGTTTCGAAACAAATGAAGGCCACTGCCAGGGCCATTCAATCTCTGGCTGAGGGTGATTTGAACCTGGCCGGCAGCAATCATGATTACCTGGACCGCATCAAGGCGCAAAAGGACGAAATCGGCCAGCTCACTCGATCCAGTTTTGACCTGCATCATTATATGAATGAGATGGTGACCGCTGCCCAGGAGATTGCCGGCGGCAACCTGCGCACGCAGGTCAAGCCGCGTTCAGAGGCTGACATGCTTGGCCATGCTTTTGAACAAATGATTGCCGGACTGCGCAAAGCAGTTAAACAGGTGGAAGAGAACGCTGTTCAGCTGCAGATTGCGTCGGGTGAACTTTCCACTGCTTCGGGACAGGCCAGCCGGGCCACCAGCCAGATTGCCCTGACCATCCAGCAGGTGGCCAAAGGCATCACCACCGAAACGGAATCCGTCTCAAAGACAGCCCATTCGGTGGAAGAGATGAGCCGTTCGATTGACGGGGTGGCCAAGGGCGCGCAGGAGCAGGCCAACAGCGTCAACCAGGTGGTGCAGCAGATGAACGCGCTTTCAGATGCGGTGATGGGCATCAAGCACGGGGCCGCCGAGCAGACGCGGGTGGTGGACGAGACGCAGAAGGTGATGGTGGAGCTATCGCGCGGGGTAGAAGGGATCCGCGGCGGGGCCCAGGAGCAGGCGCAGGGCCTTTCAGAGGCGCTGAAAGCCGGGGAAACCCTCTCAACGGCCATTGAGGCGGTGACAGAAGCTGCGCAGGCGGTGACGGTGGAGACAGAACGCACGGCGCAGGCAGCCCAAAACGGGGCGCGGGTGGTGAATGAAACCACCAAAGGCATGGAAAAGGTGCGGCGGACGAACGAACAGCTGGCGCAGCGGGTGTCGGAACTGGGCACGCGCAGCGGGCAGATCGGCGCGATTGTGGAGACGATTGAAGACATTGCCTCGCAGACCAACCTGCTGGCGCTGAACGCGGCCATTGAAGCGGCGCGGGCCGGCGAGCATGGGCGCGGGTTCGCGGTGGTGGCCGACGAGGTGCGCAAGCTGGCCGAAAAGAGCGCCATGGCGACGAAAGAGATCGCAGCGATGGTGGGGGCCATTCAGCAGGGGGCCGAGGAAGCGGTGAAGGCAATGGGGCTTTCGGGCGAGGATGTGAGCGCGGCGGCGGAACTGACCGGGCAGGCCAAGGAAGCCTTTGAAGCAATTGTGGCTGGAACGAAGGCCTCGGCAGAGCGGGTGAGTGCCATTCAGCAGGCCATTGACGGCATGGCGAAAGCGCGCGCCGGGCTGGATGCGGCGGTGAGAGGGGCGAATGCGATTGCAGAAAAGAACCTGTCGGCCGCCGGCGAGATGGCGCAGCTGAACGCCAGGTCGCTGGAAGGGGCGCAGCGGGTGGGGGAGGTGACGAAGAAGACGGTGGAAGCGGTGGAAGTGGTGAGCGCGCTGAACAACAAGATGGTGGCCAGCCTGGACAGCGTCTCGGCGGTGGTGGAAGAGAACACCGCGGCCACGGAACAAATGTCCGCCTCCTCCGGCGAGGTGAGCCAGGCCATCGAAAACATCGCGGCGGTGAGCGAAGAAAACAGCGCGGCGGTGGAAGAAGTGAGCGCGGGTACGGAAGAGATGAACGCGCAGGTGGAAGAGATGACGGCTTCGGCGGCAAGCCTGGCCGAAATGGCTGCCAGCCTCAAGAAGGTGGTCGAGCAGTTCCAGCTATAACCGGATTTTTCGCGCAACGGTTTGCAAATACTGATGAAACAGGGCTGTCTTGCAAGACAGCCCTGGTGTTTATTCAGCGGTGGGATAATATTCGCGCCAGGCTTTACCGGCAGAGATGTCCCAAAAATCGCGCAGGGGTTTGCCTTCGGCGTCATATTTCCAGAAAGTGGCGCGCGTCAGCTGCACTTCAATCACGCGGTTATGGCTGAGCCCGGAATAGGCTTTGAAGGACCCAGAATGACGGGCGCGGTAGGCGCTGGCAAAGAAGGCGTTTTCGGGGGCCAGCGGGTGCCCATGCAGCACGGCCAGGCCTTCCAACTGCAGGTTGCCTGCGCAGAGGGCCACATGGGGGTTCTGCTGCATCTGCGCGAATTTGGTTGATTCTGCACTGGCCTGAAAATAGACTGCCAGGCCCACATGAATGACGCTCATCATGCGGGCGGTGACGCGGTCAGCGGCGCTGGTGGAAAGCACCAGGGTGGGGGTTTTATCCAGAAATTCCAGCACTTCTTTTTCAAGATCAGCCGGAGAAAGGGGCATGACGGCAGCTTCGGGGATGGTCATTCTTCACCCCGGCAGATATCGGCCACGCGGGCATTGGTGAGGGCGATCAGGCTGGCGGGGGCCAGACGGATGTTCAGGCCGCGCTGCCCGCCGGAGATGTGAATCCACTCGTGCTGCTGGCAGGTTTTGTGGATGATCACCTGGAAGCCTTTATTAAGCAGGGCCAGAGGCGAAATGCCGCCAGCCTGCAAACCGGTGAGCTTTTCCGCTTCCTTTTCGGTGGGCAGGTGCAGCTTTTTCTCGCCGAGGGCTTCAGCCAGGCGTTTCAGGTCCACCTCGCCGGTGCCGGGCACCACCGCCAGGATGGCTTTGCCGGCTTTCTCGCGGGTGACGACAATGGTTTTAAACACAACCGCCGGGTCCACTCCCAGCAGGGCGGCTGATTCCAGCGCGCCGAGCTTTTCGGCGGGCAGCTCAAAGGCGGTGTAGGCAATTTTGCGTGAATCAAGCAGACGGGTGATGTTGTTGGTGATGGCCATGGCTTTTACCGCACGTAGATGGGATTGCTGAAAATCCAGCCGCGGCGCGCGCCCCAATAGTTAATATAGGATTCAACGCGGTAAACGCCGGGCTCGGTGGTGATGTAGGTGCACAGGTCGCGGGTGTTCCACTTTTTGACCGGTTTACCGTCCTTGAGCAGCACACATTCGGTTTTGAGGGGCAGCCTGATCTGGAAGGTGACGCCGCCTTTGGCGGGAATTTCGTCGCCCATTTCGGCCTGGCTGTCTTTGCCCTGAGCAGAAAAATGAAAGCCGCGGGTGCTGGCGGGCAGGTCGTAGCCCACAAAAGCATGCCCGGCTTTGAGAGCGGCGTAGATCAGGCGTTTATCGGCCTCAAGGTTGCCGCTGAGCGGCGTGGGCGTCAGCAGGTGGGTGTTGACGCAGCGGAAGTGGAAGGGGTAGGGGAAAATGGTGCGGCGCAGGGGGCCGGCTTTCATGGGCAGGGCATGTGAATCGGAGCCGCCCACCGCCACCACGCGCTTGCCGCTGTTGAGCAGTTCGTCCCATTTGTTCAGCGTGCGGGTGAGGGGGCCGCGGGCCATCAGGTGGGGAAAGAAAGCGTAGAAGGCGGCCGCCAGGAAGTTGCCCGCCACCGATTTCATTTCGCTCATGCCGTTCCACAGTTCAATGCCGGTGTAGCCTTCCACCTCCCAGCTGACCCACGAGAGATCAGGCTCGTGGAAGGCTGGCATGGCGTCGTCATAGGGATGGGCGATGAAGCACAGGCCGCCGCCGGCGGTGCCCTGCTGGATCAGACGCTGCGGGTCGGCCCCAAAAGGCGACAGCTCGCGTTCCGCGCCGAAAATGAGCATGTGGTTCTTCTGGGGCTGGCGGGTGGGGTCATGGACTTCTTCGCCCACCAGAACCAGAGCCTGGCGGCCGTTCTCAGTGTGGTAGCCCTCGGCGCCCTGCACCCAGAGGTTGTGATCGGTGACGATGATGGCGTCCAGCCCGCTGCGGGCGGCATAACGGCCCAGCTCGGCATGAGTGGCATGACCATCTGAAAAACGCGTATGGATGTGAAGATTGATGACAATTTCCTGCATGATGTTGACGATTCTGGATAGTAAAAGGTATAATGAGGGTTGCTAAAATCTCTAGGAGGCTTCCGTGGATCTGACACCCTATCTGAATTTCGGTTTAATTATAACTTCAATTGCTCTGATTGCCAGCATCATTATGCAAAGCAAAGGTATTGGCATGGGCGGTTTGACCGGCAATGACAGCGGCGGTGTGTTCACTGCCCGGCGCGGCATTGAAAAGACGCTCTTCTGGGTCACCATCGGCCTGAGCGTGCTTTTCTTTATCCTCGCCATTGCGGCTGTGATTGCAGGCTAAAACAGCGAATCGAATTACAAGGACATGCGCTGGCACAGGAGACAGCGGCAAGCGGTTCGAAACCACCCGCAAAGCCTGCTGACTCCGTGTCACTCATGCCACTGCAACGTTCGATTGAGCAAAATTTCAGTTTCACTTTTTTGGGCAGCTCGGTAAGAACGGAGCCTGCCCATTTTTGGTTAAAATAAACACTATGAAAAAATTACGCTGGCAGTTCGTTATCATCTTATTAACCGGCCTGGTGGTGGGTATTCTGCTCATCAGCCAGCAGCCGGCGGCGGTGATCTCATCGGGCGGCCAACCGCAGGTTCAGCCGACAGCGGCCCCGGCGACCGGCGGTTTATACACCGAAGCACTGGTGGGCAGCTTCATGCGCCTGAACCCGCTGCTGGATGTTTACAATCCTGCCGACCGCGATGTGGATCGCCTGCTTTACAGCCACCTGATCAATTTTGACGCCACCGGCAACCCCCAGCCCGACCTGGCGGAATCGTGGGGCATCTCAAAGGACGGCACCCTGTTCAACATTTCCCTGCGGTCTGATGCCAAATGGCATGACGGCAAGCCCGTTACCGCGGCAGATGTGGTGTTCACCATTGACCTGCTGCGTTCGGATGCCAGCCTGACCCCGGACGATGTGAAGGCTTTCTGGCAGGAAGTGGAAGTTAAAAAACTGAGCGACACGCAGATCCAGTTTCTGCTGCCGGAGGCTTACGCGCCCTTCCTGGAACGGTTGAATTTCGGCATTTTGCCCGAACACCTGTTGAGCGGCGTCACTTTTGATCAGTTGATTGACGACCCTTTCAACCTGAGCCCGGTGGGCAGCGGCCCCTACCAGCTGGAACGCCTGCTGGTGGAAGATGCGCGCATCACAGGCGTGGTGTTAAAGATCAATCCGTCTTACTATAAGGCCAAACCCTTCATAGACCAGATTGTTTTCCGCTATTACGAATCCGCTGAAGATGCCTGGGAAGCCTACAAGGCCGGCGAAGTGCAGGGCTTTGGCGAAGTTTCAGACAGCATTCTTGACAAAGTGCTGGCAGATAAAGGCCTGGCCACCCACACCGGCCTGCGCCCGCAGCTTTCGCTGATTTATCTGAACCTGAACAACGCCGAAGTACCCTTCTTCCAGGATGCAGTACTGCGCCAGGCGATGATGATGAGCCTCAACCGCCAGCGCATGGTGGATACGGCGCTCAACGGGCAGGGTGTTCTGGCCAACGGCCCCATTCTTCCAGGAAGCTGGGCTTACAGCAGAAAAGTCAAACCCGTCAGCTTTGACCGGCAGGCGGCCAAGGACCTGCTGGAAGAAGCCGGTTACAAGCTTGATCCTGAGCAGGGCCTGACAACCAAGGAAGGCCTGCCGGTGGATTTTGAACTGCTCTACCCGGATGATCTGGTGCATGAAGCTCTGGCCGGGGCCATCCAGAAGGATCTGTTGGCCCTGGGCATTACGGTGACCATCACGCCGCGCTCGTATGAAACGCTGATTTCCGAGAGCCTCACCCAGCGCGCCTACCAGGCCGCGCTGGTGGAGATCAATCTTTCCAACGCACCTGACCCCGACCCCTACCCCCTGTGGGATGCCTCGCAGGCGACAGACGGGCAGAATTATGCGCAGTGGAACAACCGCGATGCTTCCACTTACCTGGAGCAGGCACGCATCACCGTCGATCCGGGAGAACGCATCCGCCTGTATCACAACTTTCAGGTGGTGTTTGCCAAGGAACTGCCGGCCCTGCCGCTGTATTACCCGGTTTACACCTACGCCATCACCCGCGATGTGCAGGGCGTGACCATGGGCGCGCTGTTTGACCGTTCGGAACGCTTCCTGAATGTGGCCAACTGGTATCTGGTGGCCAAACACACGGCCAGCGCCACGGCCACATCCAAGCCGTAGGGCTGCATGGATCTGCAAACGGACCTTGATTTTGCGCGTTCGGCCGTCATGGAACTGGAAAGTTTCCTGACGGCCGGATCTGCTTTTCGCCTGCTGCCGGGCGGGCGGCCGGGCTGGCCGCGCCTGACCATTGGTACGCTGCGCCTGGCGCTGGCCCGTCTGGAAGGACTGAGGGATGAACGCTTGCGGGCCGAAACGCAGCGCCTGCGTTTTGAGACAGACCGCCTGTGCCAGCGCTGGCTGGCCAACACACGCCTGAAGGCCCGTCAGGAACTGGCTGAACGCCTGAACACATGGACGGATTATTTGATGGAACTGGCGGATGATCCCGCAGGCTCGGCGCGCGCATATGCCAGCCGGGTGCGCGAGCGGGCCATGATCACGCTGCTGGCGCAGGACTTTGACGCAGGTTTTGAGCTGGGGCGGCGCATTGAAGCCGCGGATGAGCTGCTGCGGCGCAGGTTTGAGGCGGGCAGATTCATCTGGCAGGCTGAATGCGCCCCGGCCTTTCCGCCGGAGATATTCTGGTTTTTATATGGGAAGGCTGGTCATTGATCCAGCTTTTTATGTAAAGAGCCTGCATAGGAAATCTTAATGAAGCCAATTTCCGGCAATTTGAGGATGTTTTGGGAGGCAGCATGAGTCCATTTTATACCCGCAAAGGAGACGACGGCCTGACAGGGGTGCTGGGCGACGGCCGGGTGGCCAAGAGCGACCTGTTGATGGATACGCTTGGCTCGGTGGATGAGGCCAATTCGGCGCTGGGGCTGGCGCGCGCCACCTGCCAGCAGCCCGAAGCCTGCGAGGTGATTCTGGCGGTGCAGCGCGAACTGTACCGTTTGATGGCAGAAACGGCGGCCACGCCAGAGAACGCTGCGCGCTTTCACAGCATTGATGCGGCGCGGGTGGCCTGGCTGGAAGAAAAAACGGCCTATTTTGAAGGACGGGTGGAGATGCCGCGCGAGTTTATCGTGCCGGGCGACACCGTTTGCGGGGCGGCCCTGGATATGGCGCGTACAGCCGTGCGGCGGGCTGAACGGCGCATGGCTGGCCTTGTAAGTGAAGGCCGCGTGACCAACGGCGAACTGCTGCGTTACCTGAACCGCCTTTCCTCCCTGTGTTTTGTGCTGGAAATTTACGAGCACCAGCACGGCGAAAATCAGCCGCTGACCCGCGCCAAAGCTGGCGGCAAGGCTTGAATTATTAAAAAAGGAAATGGCGCCGCTGCTGGGCTGTTGGAACAAAAGGACAGGCCAAGCACAAACATGCCGGCTGGCCATTAGGGAAGATGTCAATGATGTTGGGAACCTGGATCAATGTTGTGGCCATTCTGGCCGGAGGCGCACTGGGCTGCCTGCTGGGCGGCAAATTACCCGAACGCCTGCGCCAGACTGTGATGGCCGGGGTGGGGCTGTTCACCCTGGCTTACAGCCTGCAAATGTTTATGAAGACCCACAACGCGCTGATTGTGGTGGGCAGCATTGTGCTGGGGGCGGTGCTGGGCGAATGGTGGGGCATTGAAAACGGCCTGGAAAAACTGGGCTCATTTCTTGAACTGCGCTTCACCGGCGTGGAATCGACTGCAGGCAGCCGCTTTCTGAAAGGTTTTCTGAGCACCTCGCTGATTGTCTGCATTGGGCCGGTGGCCATTCTGGGCGCCATTCAGGACGGACTGACGGGCAATGTGGAACTGCTGGCGGTCAAATCGGTGCTCGATTTCTTCATTGCGCTGACCTTTGCCTCCACCTTTGGGGTGGGGGTGCTGTTCTCAGCCCTGCCGATCCTGGTCTATCAGGGGGGCATCACCCTGCTGGCCGGGCAGGTGCAGGCTTTCATCACGGATGTGATGATGGACGAGCTGACGGCCACCGGCGGAGTGATTTTGATGGGCGTGGCCATCAGCGGCATGTTGGAAATCAAGCGCATCCGTTCGGGGAACTTCCTGCCGGCGTTGTTTCTGGCGCCGGTGATTGTTTGGATTGTTGCCAGGCTGGGGTTGGGATAACCCTGGCAGTTCAATAGAAAAAGAGGACAATATGAAAAAAGCCATTCCGATGGCTGACGCCACCCTTCTGTTTCTGATTACCATGCTGCTGGTCATTGTGGTGGGCGCGCCCATGCAGGCCGCCTCGTTCTCATTGGGCCTGATTGCCACCGAGGTGGTGTGCATTTTCCTGCCGGCAGTGCTGCTGCTGCAGGGGAAAAAGGTCAACTTTAGCGAATCGCTGCGCCTGCGCTGGCCAGGCTGGAAGCTGGCGGGGATGAGCGTGCTGCTGGGCGTGGCCGTGTGGAGCGTGGATGCGCTGCTGGAAAGCGTGCTGGTGCAGGTGATGGGTTACACCCCGGGGCTGCCGCCGGCGGCTTTCCCGAAGGATGTTCTCGGCGCGGTGTTGGTGATGCTGGGTATGGCGGTTTTTGCCCCCATTTGCGAGGAAATTCTCTTTCGCGGCGTGCTGCAGCGCAGTTTTGAAGCCCGCGGCACCAAATTCGCCCTGGTGCTGACCGCACTCCTTTTTGCGTTTTACCACATGCGCTTCCAGGGGCTGCTGGCCCTGCTGCCGGTGGCTTTCCTGCTGGGTTATGTGCTGCGGCGCACAGGGTCGCTGGTGGCAGCCATGCTGGTGCATTTTGGCAACAATTTTGCCGCCGGCCTGATCATGGTTTTTTCATCGCTGCGGCCCGGTTTATCCGGGTCGGTCAACACGGTTTACATGGCGCTGTTGGCGGCAAGCCTGCCGCTGCTGGTGTTGGGTTTGTGGGCGCTGGGGCGCACCAAACCCCTTGAAGATGCGGTGGCCTTGGAAGAACCTGCGCAGCCGCAGGGCTTTTTGCGGCGCTACTGGCCGCTGGGCGTGGCGGGGGGCATTTACCTGGTGATGGCGGCGTCAGAGATCATCTGGGGCCTGTTTCCGGGCATGCTGGCGGTCAACCGTCCGCTTGAGCTGGGCGCCATGCGCCTGGAGCAGCCCGTCACCTTGAATTACCAGGTTTTCAACCGTTTTGATGAACCGGTGGGAAGTGTGACCTGTTCATTAAACCCGGATAAGGGTGAGGCGGCGCTGCAGTGCACCCAGACCATTAAAGCCTATCAATCGCAAAGAGGCGGTACCACCTGGGCCTCAGGAGCCTATATGCGCAGCCTTGACGCGCGCTGGGCCCTGGCGGATATGAGCATGGTGGAAGTGACAGATGTGAAGCGCAGCGAAGACAGCTCATTCACTTCGGTGCAGGTCAGGAAAGACAGCGGGCAGTATACCATCGCCGTGACGGGGACCAGTACAGGCACATTGACGTTTAATGAATCTCTGGTGGATGGATTCTGGATGTGGCAGTTAACCGGCCTGGCGTTTGACACTCAGGGAGCGCAGATGGCGCCCTTCCTCTGGCCAACGCAGTGGGACGAGAGCCAGTTTAAGAGCGTGATTGCGCAAACTTCGCAGCCGGTCGTTCTGTTGGGCGGCGAACCGCTGGCCCTGCCGGCGGGCAATTTCACCGCCTGGAAGGTGGAGGTGAGCCGCGAGGCAAGGCTGACGGCCTGGTACGATGAGGACACCCACCTGCCGGTGCAGTGGACGGATTACTTCCACACATATAAGCTGACGGACATCAAAACAACGGTGCAGTGAAACGAGTTTATTGGATCAGGCAGGCCAGGTGATACAACTGGCCTGCCTGATTTTCGGCAAGTGGAAAATATGCCCTGCTGTGGCTCGCGTGAAGCGTGAAACCTGCCCATTGTAAATTAAAAAACGGTGAGAGAAGGATTAGAGCTCTTTAAGGATTGGTTTTTGATGGCTTAAGTGTGATAAATTACAATTGCGATGAATAACTCAATTCGAATTATCATACTTACCGCCGATACCGGCTATGGTCACCGCAGTGTCGCCCGGGCGATTGCTTCGGCCCTTGAAGAGCGCTACGAGGCGCGCTGCGAGGCTAAAATTGTCAACCCACTCGATTACCCTTCGGCGCCCTCGTTTATCCGCCGCAGCCAGGTCAATTACGACAAGGTGGTGCGCCAGGCGCCTTTCTGGCACGAATTCAATTACGGGCTGAGCGAGAACTTCCTTGTCCGGCCGCTGTACGGCCAGGTGATGGGCTGGATGCTGGCGCGCACCCTCAGGGATGTGATCCAGAAAGAAAAACCCGACGTGATCATCACCACCTGCATGATCTACCAGATGGCTTTGCAGCAGGCGATGATGCTGGAAGGGGTGCGCATTCCGCTGGTGACGGTGGTGACCGACCTGGCGCGGGTGCATTCCATGTGGTTCAGAGGGCAAATCACGCGCTGCGTGGTACCCAATTTGCGGGTTTACCGCCAGGCAGTGAAAAGTGGGCTGCATGTGCGCCAGGTGGTGCAGGCCGGCATTCCGGTGCACCCGGATATTGCCCGCCGCTGTGATGATCCGCGCGGCCTGCGCGCCAATTTGGGCTGGGATGAAACGGGGGTGGTGGGCCTGGTGGTGAGCAGCAAGCGGGTGCGCGGGATGAAAGAAACCCTGGCTGCCATCTGCAAAGCCAACCTGCCGCTGCGCCTGGCCGTGGTGACCGGCGGAGACGATGAACTGCTGGCCGCGGTGGAGCAGATGGACTGGCAGGTGAAGCCGTATCTGTACGGCAAAGTGGAAGATATGTCGAACCTGTTCCATGCCGCCAACCTGGTGATCAGTAAGGCGGGCGGGCTGATCATTTCAGAATCGCTGGCCTGCGGCCTGCCGCTGCTGATGATGGATGCGCTGCCCGGACAGGAAATTGGCAATGTGGAGTACGTCACACACCGCGGGGCGGGAGAATTCACCCCGCAGCCTGAAAAGCTGGTTGAAACCCTGCGCGCCTGGCTGGCGGATGACGGCAAGCTGCTGAAATTCCGCATTGGCAAGGCTCGCGAGTTGGGGCGTCCCTGGTCTGCTTACCAGGTGGCCGACCTGGCGTGGGAATCGGCCTGGGAGGAGCAAGAGGAGTTGGTATGGGCGCATTGAAGCAAATGTCGCAGCTCAAACGCATGTTCCGTTATGTGGCGCCGTATCTCAAACCGATGCTGATTGCGGGTTTCCTGCTCAGCATTTGGAGCCTGATTGGCCTGGCCCTGCCCTGGACCATCCGGGTGCTGGTGGATACGGTGTTCGTTTCACGGGATTTAAGCCAGTTAAATTTGATTTCGGTCAGTCTTTTTGTTTTGTTTGTAGCTCAGTTCTTCATTGGCTTTACCCAGAATTACCTGATTAATTACGTCACCCAGCGCGTGGTGGCCGATTTGCGCCTCGATATCCAGAAACACCTGCTCTGGCTGCCGCTGCGCTTCTTTTCTGAGAGCAATGTGGGCGAAATTGTCTCGCGGGTGACCAACGATGTGATGGTTATCCAGGTGGTGCTGAGCGAGGCGCCTTTTGCCCTGCTGCGCCAGATTGTGACCATCATTGGCGGCATTGTCCTGATGCTGATGATGAGCTGGCAGCTGACCCTGCTGGTGTGTTTGCTGGTGCCGCCGCTGGTGGGGCTGATGGTGTTTTTTGGCCGGCGGCTGGAAAAGCTTTCGACCGAGGTGCAGGACAGGCTGGCCAATGCCACCACCGTGCTGGAAGAATCCATCTCCGGCATCCGCGTGGTGAAATCGTTTGTGCAGGAAATGTATGAGCAAAAGCGCTTTCAGGAGCGCATTGAAGACACCTTTCGCACGGTGATGTCGAAGGCGCGGCTGCGGGCGGTGTTCATGCCGCTCACCAGCTTTTTGGGGCTGTTTGGCACCATCTGCATCCTGTGGTTTGGCGGCCAGCAGGTGGTGGCGGGGGCGCTCACGCCGGGCGAACTGGTTTCTTTCCTGGTGTACATGCTGATGGTGGCATCGCCGCTGGGCGAACTGGCGGTGCTCTATTCGCAAATCCGCGAGGCTGTGGGGGCGGCCAAGCGCGTGTTTGAAATTATTGAAACGCCGCAGGAGCCGGCCGAAGCCGCCAACCTGGGCGAACTGCCCGCAGTTAAAGGCCGGGTGACCTTTGATCATGTGTCGTTTGGCTATGAGGCCGGCGAAACCGTGCTGACGGATATCAACCTGGATGTGGAGCCGTCGCAGGTGGTGGCGCTGGTGGGCTCGAGCGGCGTGGGCAAAACCACCCTGGTCAACATGGTGCCGCGTTTCTTTGACCCCACGGCCGGCAAAATTGAGATTGACGGCATTGATATTCGCAGCGTTTCATTGAACAGCCTGCGCGAACAAATCGGCCTGGTGCCGCAGGATACCTTCCTGTTTGGCGGCACGGTGCGCGAGAACATTGCCTACGGGCGGCACGAGGCCAGCATGGAAGAGGTGGAAGCGGCGGCGGTGGCGGCTTATGCCGATGAGTTCATCCGCGCCATGCCCCAGGGTTACGACACGGTTGTGGGCGAACGCGGGGTGCGCCTTTCCACCGGCCAGCGCCAGCGCATTGCCATTGCCCGGGCTCTGCTGAAAAACCCGCGCATCCTCATTCTGGATGAGGCCACCTCGGCGCTGGATACGGAATCGGAGCGCTGGGTGCAGGCCGCATTGGACCGACTGATGACCGGGCGCACGGTGTTTGTCATTGCCCACCGTCTTTCCACCATCCAGAAGGCCAACCGCATTCTGGTTCTGCAGCACGGGCAAATTGCCGAAGACGGCACCCATTCAGAGCTGCTGGCCAAACGCGGCCTGTATTACCGCCTGTGGGCGCTGCAGTTCAACCAGCCTGGCGTGAAAGAGCTGTGGCCGATGGCCACCAGCGTCACGGTCAGTTGAAGCCATCACACCGATTAATCCCCTCCCCTGGCCTGGCTGCCGGGGGAGGGGATTAATGAGAGCACTCAAAGGCTGTTAGATGGCTAGAGGAAGAATTGCCCGGCGGGTCCCATTGACTGCTGAGCCAGGCAGCTCTGGCCTTGGCAGTAGCTACAGCGCTTCGACCCTCTGGCGGCTCCCTGCGAAGGCAAGAGGGCAGGCAACCTCCGCTGCGCGAAGGCAAGGGCTTAACCCCCGGCGCCGACTTTACCCCAACTGTTTTTGTGCTCAACTTCATGGTGAGCCTCCTGTTATTATTTTGTGTCAGAACATATATCTTAACAGGCTGGCTCTTTTTTTGCCTGCTCCCAACATTTAAACGCACCCTATTGGGCCAAAAGCTATTGTTATACGGCAAAATGGTTTATAATTTATAGCATTCCACTGAGGAAAAATCCATCATTGAGGGGGAAGATGATAAGACGTTATAACGCACTCACTACAAACCACCACGAAACATCAAGAATGAGAACAATTTGAGTGTCAAATAGAATAAACAAGAAAATGAGAATAATGGAGAAAAAATGAACAGCATCAGCAAGGTTGCAAAATTGATGATTGAAGGGATTGGGATCATTGGACTGGTTGCAGGCCTGATTTTTGCCATTCTGTTGATCAAGGATAGCTTTAGCCCTGCGAGTGAAAGCAAGGTGGACAGCGCCTACCCACCACCTGTGGCAACGGCGGCAAGCAGCACACCAACGGTGAACGCGGAGAAGAACCCGACGCCAGAACCCAAGCCCACAGCCACGCCAGAACTGCTTGAAAATGGATGGTATTTGTACCGGGACCCGGATGGGGAGTTTTCGTTTGAATATCCACCCGAAGCAATAATTACGGCGGGGCAAAACCCCTATGATCTATCGAAAAACATCCGAATTCAATTTATAATCCCAAAAACAAGTTACCAGGGAATGCGGATTAGTTTAAAAAGAAACCCAGATAAATTGCAGGTTAATGATATTGTAAAAAAAATGTATGAAAATAACTCAAACAAACCCGCAACGGAAGAATTGATAAAATCTATTGAAAAAATTACTGTGGGGGGGATACCAGGATACAAGGTGAAAATTCCACAGTCAATGGCTGATATTACAATAATTGTCCCTTACAAAGATAAATACTTTATCATCGAACCAGAGAAAGAAGCAGCCGCAATAAGTGTGGAAAAAGAAACGATCGAGTTCTACTACAAAATAATCAACACAATCAAGTACTAATCGAAAAGCGGAGAATTGTATGGCAACCAAGGTAACGAGAAGAAGAAAAGTGATAAATATTATTATCATTTTTATTTTTATGGCGACTGTTTCCATCAACCCTTTTTTTGTAAATAAAAAAGTAAGCGCTCAAGGGCCACTGATTTCAGAAGAGTTTAGTTTGCCTTTGGGACTCAATGATGGTGTAACATATTATAGTGGATAAGAAAAACTGGACACAAAAAAAGGCGAAAACAAGGTGTAAAAT